>Ga0209148_1000677_pt1 | contig 28498 bp, 26 predicted proteins | sample AraplaCol_mMF_r2_2_FD_184288 | JGI IMG/M metagenome (GOLD analysis project Ga0209148, IMG submission 184288) | Arabidopsis root microbial communities from North Carolina, USA - plate scrape CL_Col_mMF_r2 (SPAdes) (version 2) | ecosystem: Host-associated > Plants > Roots > Endosphere | place... | reverse complement strand
CGGGGTTGGTGCCCATCACCCACAGCGCCTTGACCTCGCCGCGGTTGATCGCCTCGAACAGCTGCACCGCCTTCAGCCCTTCATGGGTGGCGATGCGCGGCGCCTTCCAGAACCGCCTGACGCGGTCAATGTCCGGCGGCGTGAAGCCCATGTGCGCGGCGAGCATATTGGCGAGACCGCCGACCTCGCGGCCACCCATCGCGTTGGGCTGGCCGGTGAGCGAGAACGGCGACGCGCCCGGCTTGCCGATGCGCCCCGTGGCGAGATGGCAATTCAGGATCGCATTGACCTTGTCGGTGCCCTGCGCCGACTGGTTGACGCCCTGCGAGTAGAGCGTGACGACCTTCTCGGTGTCGCGGAACATCCTGAAGAAGGCGGCGACGTCCTGCTCGGAAAGGCCGGTCGCCAGCGCAGTCGCAGTGACGCTGCCGGCGATGTTGCGCGCCCGCGCCAGCGCATCGTCGAAGCCCGAGGTGTTGTTCGCGATGTAATGCTGGTCCAGCGCGCCGTTGTCGGCGAGATGGACGAACAGGCCGGAGAACAGCGCGGTGTCGGTGCCGGGCTTGAGGCCGAGGAACAGATCGACGTCGCTCGCAGTGTCGGTGCGTCGCGGATCGATCACGACCATCCGCGCGCCGCGCTCCCCGCGGTTCTTCAACATGCGCTGGAACAGCACCGGATGGCACCAGGCCGCGTTCGAGCCGACGAAGACGAGCAGGTCGGCCTGATCGAGATCCTCATAGCAGCCGGGCACAGTGTCGGCGCCGAAGGCGCGGCGGTGGCCGGCAACCGAGGACGACATGCAGAGCCGCGAATTGGTGTCGACGTTCGCCGTGCCGACAAAGCCCTTCATCAGCTTGTTGGCGACGTAATAATCCTCGGTGAGGAGTTGACCGGACAGGTAGAATGCCACCGCGTCGGCGCCATCGCGCGCGACGATGTGCTTCATGCGATGCGCCACATGGTCGAGCGCGTCGCTCCAGGCAACGCGCTCCATCACGCCCTTGCAGCGGATCATCGGATAGAGCAGCCGGCCCTCCAGCCCGACAGTTTCGCCGAGCGCGGAGCCCTTCGAGCACAGCCGGCCGAAATTGGCGGGATGGTCAGGGTCGCCCGCGATCGCTGCGCCGCCCGCGCCATCGGGCGTTGCGAGCACGCCGCAGCCGACGCCGCAATAGGGACAGGTCGTCTTGGTGGTGCGAAGCGTGGGATCGATCGCCGTCATATCAAGCCGCCTCCATCAAGCAGCTTTGGAAGGAAGCGCGAGCGCTCGGCCGAACATCATGTCGGCCCGGATGGCAGCAATCTTCTCGCGGGTGCGGATCAACTCGAGATACCAGAGCGCATCGGCGGTCTCGCCGATCAGCACGGCGCCGGTGAGGCAGCCGTCTGAAATCACGAGCTTCTTGTAGGTGCCGCGCCTACGGTCTGACAGGACGAGACTCTCGCTGCCCGCGCCGCCCATGAAGTCACCTGCCGAGAACACGCTGACGCCGGAGACCTTCAGATTGGTCGAGACCACGCTGCCCTGATAGGCGGCGGGGCGGCCACCGAGATGCCGGGCCAGCACCCGCGCCTGCTCATAGGCCGGCTCGACCAGGCCGTAGCAGCTGCCGCGATGCTCGGCGCATTCGCCGAGCGCGTAGATGTCGGGAGACGCCGTCTGCATCACATCGTTGACGACGATGCCGCGGTTGACCGCGATGCCGGCCTCCTTGGCGAGCGCGACGTTCGGCCTGATGCCGGCGGCGAAGATCACGGCGTCAGCTTCGATGCGGCTGCCGTCGGCCAGCTCCACGGCCTCGACATGGTGCTCGCCATGGATGCGGGCGGTCGAGGCATTGAGCATGATCCGGATGCCCTTGCGCTCGACGAGCGTCTCGAGCAAATCGGCGGCCGGACCATCGAGCTGACGCTCCATCAGCCGGTCCATCAGATGCAGCAGGGTGACGGGCGCGCCGGCCTTGGCGAGGCCATAGGCCGCCTCAAGGCCGAGCAGGCCGCCGCCGACCACGACGACGCGCTTCTTCGCTGCCGCCAGCGTCAGCAGCAGATCGACGTCGCGGGTGTCGCGGAAGGTGTGCACGCCGGCAAGGTCGGCGCCCGGTACGTTGAGCCGTAGCGGCGTCGATCCCGTCGCGAGCACGAGCTTGGAATATTCCATGCTCTCTTCGCCCTCGATCTTGAGCTCACGGCGGCCAGTGTCGATCTCGGTGACGCGATAGCCATAGCGCACGGTGACGCCGCGATGGCGCCACCAGTCCGCAGGTCGCAGCTCGATCTCGTGCGAGCCTGTCTCGCCGGCCAGCACGGATGAGAGCAACACTCTGTTGTAAGCGAGCCGCGGCTCCTCGCCGATCACAGCGACCGCATAGCGGCCGAGTGCGGTCTTGGCGAGCTCGTCGACGAGACGCGCAGCGGCCATACCGTTACCGACGATGACGAGCGGTTCACTCACGAGGTATCTCCTATTCGGCGGCCTGCGCCTGTGGGCCGTAGGCCTCGGAAATCATGTAGCCGGACAGCACGCCGTAAGCGTCGGTCCAGGCGGTTGCGAGTTCGGGCGTCCAGGCCTCGCCGAGGCCCTTCTCCAGGGTCCACAGCAAGGTCGCGCCGACCACGGGATAGTGCTCGGCCTTGGCGCCGTAGGCGACGTGACGCTTGGCGAGCGCGGAGGCCGCGGGAAGAATCGTCTCAAGGTTCGACAGGCCTCCGACGACAGCGGCGAGCATGCCCATCAGCTTCTTGCGCTGCTCGGTCATGTCTTCAGGAAACATTGCGCGCGCGGAGGGAGCGACCTCGAACAACCGATCGTAGAACAGCTGCGAGGCTGCTTCTGAAATCGGTGCGACCTTGGAAAAGCTCTGCTGCACGAGGGCGATCTGCTGTGGCGTCATGATGGTCTCCTGTCTGTTTCGGTCTGCCTTTGTCCGCGCCGTTGCGGAAAAAGTTCATGGATCAAACGTCATCAGAGCGGCTTCTCCCCGCGTACGGGGAGAAGCAAGTTCGTGGCGAGCAATTACACGCGCGCTTCGGCCAGGCTTGGCGCGCCTTCACTTTGCGGACCGCGACGCAGGTAGAACCACCAGGTCAGAGCAAGGCAGGAGGCGTAGAACACGAGGAAGATCGCGAGCGCGACCTGCGGACCGCCGGTCGCAGCGATCGACTTGCCGAAGCTGCTTGGGATCAGATAGCCGCCGACGGCACCGACCGCGCCGATGAAGCCGACCGCCGCACCGCTCTCGATGCTCGCCGTCTTCAGCGCCATCGCGCGCGCCGCATCGCCCTTGCCGCGCACCTTGAACAGGTTTTCCTCGCGGAAGATCGAGGGGATCATGCGGTAGGTCGAACCGTTGCCGATACCCGTCGTCAGGAACAGGATCAGGAACATCGACAGGAAGCCGGTGAAGTCCTTCTGCCCGACGAAGTAAAGCACGCCGATCGTGGCCCCCGCCATCGCGATGAAATTCCAGAAGGTGATGACCGAGCCGCCGACCTTGTCGGCGAGCCAGCCGCCGAACGGACGCGCCAGCGAGCCGACCAGCGGACCGAGGAACGCGATCGAGATCGTCACCGTCGGAAACTGCGTCTTGATCAGCAGCGGAAACGCAGCGGAGTAGCCGATGAAGGACCCGAACGTTCCGATATAGATGAAGGCCATGATCCAGGTGTGCTTGCGCTTGACGATCGCGAGCTGGTTCTTCACCGACGACTTGGCGGAGGTCAGGTTGTTCATGAAGAACACCGCGCCGAACACCGCGATCGCGATCGGCAGCACCCACATCAGACCCGCGTTCTGCAGATAGACGCCACCGACCGGCGTTGCTTGGAACAGGTTGATGACGCCAAGGGTCATCAGGATCGGGGTCAGAAGCTGCACGCTGGAGACGCCGATATTGCCGCCGGCGGCATTGATGCCCAGCGCCGAGCCCTTCATCCTATCAGGGAAGAAGAACGAGATGTTGGTCATGCTGGAGGCGAAATTGCCGCCGCCGAGGCCCGCCGTCGAAGCGATCAGCAGCATCAACCAGAACGGCGTCTCGGGCTGGCTCACGAAGTAGGCGAGCGACAGCGTCGGAATGAACAGGATTGCCGCGCTGAAGATGGTCCAGTTGCGACCGCCGAACGTTGTCACCGCAAAGGTATAGGGGAAGCGCATCAACGCGCCGATCAGGCCGGGAACGGCCACGAGCTGGAACAGCTCATCGGTCGAGTAGTGGAAGCCTGCCTGCGGCAGCTTGGTCGCGACGATGCTCCAGATCAGCCACACGGAGAACCCGATATGCTCGGCCACGATCGACCAGATCAGGTTACGCCGGGCGATGGTCTTGCCCGTCGCGTTCCAGAATGCCTCATCCTCCGGTCTCCAGTCTGAGATCCAGGTCGGACTGTCTTCCCTCATTGGAAAATCCCTTTCACTAGGAAGGCGCGACACCGACAAAATCGCGGACGCAAAGAGGCACGCTCGGGGAAAGCCCCCGATTGGGCGGTGTCACAGATTGGTTGATTGCTTGTGACGGCGTCGATGGCGTCAGATCCGGTAATTCAAACCTTGTGCCAACGACGATCGACAAGAAAAGCGGAACATAAACAACACATTAGATGACATGATTAAATTTTAAGCGAGCCTATAATTGCACCAAACTTCGGCTTCTCGCTCAATTCTTGAATGCCGATTCGCCCGTTGATTGTGCGTCGCACAAGAGTTGTGCAGCCGCCCGATTTTGCGCCACAGGCTCAATTTAACCGCCTGCGACAGCGGAATCGCGAGGGCAATCCCCTGCAAACGGGATCCAGAACCCGTGCAGACACGGGTCCGGGACACCGCGCCTTTGGCACATCGATTGCTTCCTGATCTGCAGGTCAACGATGACTGCAGTGCGCCCGGGCATCGAGCTTCCGACGGCCACTAGGATAGCGAACCTGTTCGCTGAACCGCCAAGCGCGGTCATCGTGATGCTATCCCAGTGCATGCCGGCATCGCCAGGTTGCGCGTTCCCGCCCCGCGGGGGGCAGTCATTGACTTGACCAAGGCGCGGTCCGGCAACGGTCGCGTCTCAAGGGGTCACACGCACAAAGGGACTGATGATGTCGTATCTCGCGCCTTCGGAATTCGTTACCAAGATGGTGGACGCTGGGGAATCCAAGATCTTCATGTCCACCCGGGATACGGTCATCCGCGCCTATATGGCCGGTGCCATCCTGGCACTCGCGGCGTGGTTCGCCGTCACCATCAACGTCAACACCGGCCAGCCGATCGTCGGCGCGCTGCTGTTTCCGGTCGGCTTCTGCATGCTTTATCTGCTGGGCTTCGACCTTCTGACCGGCGTCTTCGTCCTCTCCCCGCTCGCCCTGCTCGACAAGCGGCCCGGCGTCACGCTCGGCGGCGTCTTGCGCAACTGGGGCCTCGTCTTCATCGGCAATTTCGGCGGCGCGCTGACCGTGGCTTTCATGATGGCGTTCGTGACGACCTTCGGCTTCACCCAGGAGCCCGACAAGGTCGGCACCGCGATCGGCAATATCGGTGAGGGCCGCACGCTCGGCTACGCCGCCCACGGCGCGGCGGGCATGGCAACGCTGTTCATCCGCGGCATGCTCTGCAACTGGATGGTCTCGACCGGCGTCGTCGGCGCCATGATTTCCACCACCGTCCCGGGCAAGGTCATCGCGATGTGGATGCCGATCCTGGTGTTCTTCTACATGGTGTTCGAGCACTCGGTGGTGAACATGTTCCTGTTCCCGTCGGGGCTGATGCTGCACGCCAAGTTCTCGATCATGGACTATTTCATCTGGAACGAGATCCCGACCGTGCTGGGCAACCTCGTCGGCGGCCTCGCCTTCACCGGCCTGACCCTTTACACCACGCATGTGCTGACGAAGCCCAAGCGTGAGGTCGCGGCGAAGAGCCAGCCGCGCGCAGCGGCCTGAGCGATCGCTGTTCAAACGAGGGAGCCTCGCCTGTAGGGTGAGGCTCCCTTTGCATTGGTGGCGTGGATGGGCCGGGGCTTGCAAATTTCGATCGGGCAGCACTCCGACAAGGGGCGCAAGCCGGTCAACCAGGACTTTCACGGCGCGCTGATCCCGACCGAGCCGCTGTTGAGCCTGAAGGGCATCGCCGTCGTGCTGGCTGACGGCATCTCAAGCAGCGCGGTGAGCCAGGTCGCAAGCGAGTCGGCGGTCAAGAGCTTCCTGACCGACTATTACTGCACCTCCGAATCCTGGACGGTGAAGAATTCGGCGCGGCGCGTTCTGGAAGCGACCAACTCCTGGCTGCACGCGGAAACCCGGCGCAGCCAATATGCCTACGATCGCGACAAGGGCTACGTCTGCACGTTCACGGCCATGGTCATCAAATCGACCACGGCCCACATCTTCCATGTCGGCGACTGCCGGATCTACCGCGTCGCCGGCAAGGCCCTCGAGCAACTCACCGACGATCACCGGATCATCGTCTCGTCCGAGCAGACCTATCTCGGCCGTGCGCTCGGGATCAATCCGCAGATCGAAATCGACTACCAGGCCCTGCAGGTCGAGCCAGGCGACATCTTCCTGCTGGCAACGGATGGCGCCTACGAATTCGTCGATCACCGCTTCGTCACGAGCACCCTCGCGGCCTCTGCCGCCGATCTCGACGCGGCAGCGCAAACCATCGTCGAGGAAGCCTATCGGCGCGGCAGCGACGACAACATCACCGTGCAGATCCTGCGTATCGACGAGGTGCCGCAGACCGGTTCGGTCGATATTCTTGGCGGTACAGCCGAACTGCCGCTGCCGCCCCTGCTGGAGCCGCGCGCCCTGTTTGACGGCTATCGCATCGTCCGCGAGGTGCATGCCTCCAGCCGCAGCCACATCTACCTGGCCGTCGACACCGAGACCGAGGAGATGGTCGCGCTGAAGATCCCGTCGATCGATCTGCGCGACGATCCCGCCTATCTGAAACGCTTCCTGATGGAGGAGTGGATCGCCCGCCGGATCGACAGCCCCCACGTCCTCAAGCCGCGCTCGCGGTCCAGGCGGCGCAACTATCTCTACGTTGCCACCGAGTTCATCGAGGGGCAGACGCTGCGGCAATGGATGCTGGACAATCCGCGTCCCGACCTCGAGACCGTGCGCGGCATCGTCGACCAGGTCGCGGTGGGCCTGCGCGCCTTCCACCGCATGGAGATGCTGCATCAGGATTTGAGACCCGACAACATCCTGATCGACAAGACCGGCACGGCGAAGATCATCGACTTCGGAGCGGTCAAGGTCGCCGGCGTCATCGAGGCAGCACCCGGTCCGGCTGATGCCGAGATCCTCGGCACGGTTCAGTACACGGCGCCGGAATATTTTCTCGGCGAAGGCGGCTCGCCGCGGTCGGACATGTTTTCGCTTGCGAGCATCTGCTACCAGATGCTGACCGGAAGCCTGCCCTATGGCGCGCAGCTCGCGCGCATCCGAGGAAGATCGGATGCATGGAAGCTCAGGTATCGTCCGGCCAGCCACGATGACCGCGCGGTCCCCGTCTGGATCGACGGCGCGTTGCGCAAGGCGCTGCATCCCGATCCCAACAAGCGCCACGAGGATTTGTTCGAGTTCACCTACGAGCTCAGGAATCCAAACCCGGCCTATCTCAGCACGCGGGCCACGCCCCTGATCGAGCGCAATCCGCTGTTGTTCTGGAAGCTGACCACGGTGGTCCTGGCCTGCGCCGTCGTCGCGCTACTCGCCCTGCTGCACGCGCGCTAGCAGGGCGGTGTCGCTCAGGCCGGCTCAGCCGCCTTCGTCCCCAGCGGCTTCGGCGCGATGCCGCCACCCGGCTTGAGGTGGAACTCGTAGGTCATCAGATGCCACTGTCCATTTGCCTTGCCACCGTCGGGCATCTCAGGCTCGTGGCGCGGCTCGACCTTGGCGACGAGGTCGTCCTTGACCCCGAACACCACGTCGGAATCGAGATATTTGTCGCCGTCCATGAAGACGTGAGTGATCAGCGGCTCATAGCCCTTCGCATTGACCAGGAAGTGCACGTGTGCCGGGCGCATCGGATGGCGCCTGGTCTGCATGATCATCTCGCCCACCGGCCCGTCGGTCGGGATCGGATAGCTGCACGGCAAGATCGTGCGGAAGAAGAAGCGGCCGTCACTATCGGTGATGAAGCGCGCCCGCGCCGAGGCGCCGACCTCGTCGTAATTCGCCTTCTGGGAATCGTAGAAGCCGTCGTCGTCGGCGTGCCAGACGTCGACCGGGACGTTTGCGAGCGGCTTGCCCTGGAGATCAGTGACCCGGCTCTGTACGAACATCCGTTCGCCCGTGAGGTTATTCGGCGAGATGTCGGTGCCGTGGGCGGTCACCTTGTGCTCGCCGACATAGAACGGGCCGAGCACCGTGGTCTGGGTTGCGCCGTCGCGGTCGCGATGGTTGACGGCGTCGACCAGCATGGAGACGCCGAGCACGTCCGAGAGCAGAATGAACTCCTGGCGGGTGTCGGTGCATTTCTGGCCGGTGCGGGTCAGGAAGTCGATGGCGTATTCCCACTCCTCGAAGGTCAGACCCGTCTTGCTCACGTAATCGTGCAGCGACTTCACCAATTCCTGGAGCAGGAATTTCGCACGCGGATTTGGCGTGTTATCGAAGCTCTTGACGACGGCTTCGGTAAGTTCGGTCTCGTTGAACTGGGTCATGGTGCGTTTGCCCTGGATTTTCTCGTTGGCCCGGCTGGGCTTTTTGGAGGCGTTCCAAAACTGAGCCTACACCATCAAGCGGCCTCGCGTTAAGCGCGACCCGCTTGGAATAGGGTCGTCATTTCGGCTATCAACGCCTGACAAAACTGCCCGGAGGAACTCATGCTCGCCCCTACCCCCGCCTCGCCCGAATCCGTGGGCATGTCCAAGGCCGCGCTCGACCGCGTCGATGCCCATCTGAAGGCCAGGTACATCGATGCCGGCCGTTTCCCGGGCACGCATCTCCTGGTCTACCGCCGCGGCAAGATCGCCCACAGCTCGGTGCAGGGCCTTGCCGATGTCGAGCGCAAGCTGCCGGTCAAGGACGACACCATCTACCGCATCTATTCCATGACCAAGCCGCTCACCAGCGTTGCCTTCATGATGCTGGTCGAGGAAGGCCTGGTCGCGATCGACGAGCCGGTCGCCAAGTACATTCCGGAATGGAAGAACCTCGGCGTCTTCGTCGCCGGCACCTGGCCCAACTTCCTGACCCGGCCGCCGTCCCGGCCGATGCTGATCGTCGACCTCCTGCGTCACACGTCCGGGCTGACCTACGGCTTCCAGCAGCGCTCCAATGTCGATGCCGCCTATCGCGCCGAGAAGATCGGCGAGGTCGAGAAGTCGGGTACGCTCGAAGGCATGATCGAGAGCCTTGCAAAGATCCCGCTGGAATTCTCGCCGGGCGACTCCTGGAACTACTCAGTCGCGACCGACGTGCTCGGCTACCTCATCGGCAAGATCTCGGGGATGCCCTTCGAGCAGTTCCTTAAAGCACGCATCCTCGATCCGCTCGGCATGATCGACACCGATTTCCACGTGCCGGCCTCGAAGGCGCATCGCTTCGCCGCCTGCTACAACGCCGATCCCGGCGGTGGATTCACCATGCATGCCGGCCAGCGCCGCGAGGGCCTGACGCTTCAGGACGATCCGACCAAGAGCTCATTCCTGGCACCGCCCTCCCTCATTTCTGGTGGCGGCGGGCTCTGCTCGACGATGGCGGACTATCTCACCTTCTGCCGTGCGCTGCTCAATGGCGGCGAGCTTGGTGGTGTCAGACTGATCGGGCCGAAGACGCTGGCGCTGATGACGACCAACCACATTCCGGGCGGACAGGCGCTGCCGGAAGTGTCGCGCTCGCTGTTCTCGGAGGCGACCTACAACGGCATCGGCTTCGGTCTCGGTTTTGCGGTGACGATGCGCCCGGCGGAGACGCTGATCGCCGGCAGCCCCGGCGAATACAATTGGGGCGGCGCGGCAACGACCTCATTCTGGATTGATCCGGCCGAGGAACTGATCACCATCTTCATGACCCAGGTGCTGCCATCGAGCGCCTATCCGATCCGGCGCGAGCTGCGCAGCATGGTCTACGCCGCGATCACCGAGAGCAATCTCTGACCTTCCTGGCATTTGTTGCAGCGGGCTCCGCGAGCATCGCGGAGCCCGCTGCTTTTGTGCTCAGTGGAAATGGCCGATCAGGTAGATGCCGCCGCCAATCACCAGCACGGCGGGCACGGCCCACAAAATCAAGACTGGCATTTGCTTCCTCCTCAGTTCGACGTGCAGACCTTGACGGTCTTCATGCCGCTCTCGGCCTCGGTGCGCGATTTGTAGATCGTGCCCGACGGGCTGACGACGGTCGTGCTCGTATCCGTCGGCTTCTTGTCGACGACCGTGCAGTGCTTGGTCTTGACGTCCTGCACGACGTAGAACTCGTCGGCCGCGAACGCCGGCAACGAAAACGCAGCAATCATCAGTGCTGCGGTTGCGATCCTCAGCTTCATTCTCTCCTCCTCCAACGTGCCGGACGTCCAATGCCCGGTCGATTCACGAACGGGAAAAAGTAGCAATTTGTTCCTATCCGCCGGGAACGTCGCCTCCAGTGAAATGTTGTTGCGGCGCTTAGCCCGACGAGGAGGACAACATGAAAAAGCTATTCCTGCTTTCCGCAGCAGCGCTGATGATCTCGACCGGCGCGTTTGCGCAATCGACCGTGGTGACGACGACGGGAACCGGTCATGCGGCGGCGATTCAGATCGAGCCGCAATACCGAACGCGGATCAAATCCTACGTCACCGAGCATCACCTGCGGCCGGTGACGACGAAGGAAAAGATCATCATCGGTGCAACGGTTCCGAGCGATGTCGAGCTCGAGGCGGTTCCGGCCGATTGGGGTCCGTCGCTGACGCAATATCGTTACGTCTATTCCGGCGAACGCGTGATGCTGGTCGATCCCGGCACGCGCACCGTCGTACAGGAAATTGACTGAGACATAACGGACGGGCGGTCGCTCGAACGCGGCCGCCCCCTCGGAGTTGATCGCATGACACCGCATCGAGAAGCCCGGATTGCCGGGCTCAGCCTGGCGGCCGTGTACGCCGCGTGCCTGCTGCTCACCGCCATCAGCATGAGCTGAAAATGACGTCCGCGCCGGCATTGGCGTCCGCGACCGCGCTGCAAAAAATTCCTGTTTGGCTTGCTCGCCCCGATCCGAAAATCGTGGCGCCGCGCAAGTCCTGCCCGTATGGTTCTTCCAAAATCATAATCCGGCGCAGATGCGCTGGAATCGGGACGCCCGCGTTTGTCAAAGCTCTCCCTGCCGGTCCGGCTCGCTCTCCTGGTCACGGGAACGATGTTGCCGCTGATCGTCTTCGCCGTCGGCATTGCCTTCTACAATTACAGGCAGGACCGCAGCGACGCGACCCGCCGCGTGCTGGAGAACGTACGCAGCATGCGCCTGGTGCTGGATTCCGAGGTGCAGCGGATGACGGGCGGGTTGCAGGTGCTGGCGCTCACGAACTCGTTGCGCAACGACGACTTCGTCAGTTTTCGCCGCATCGCGCTCGGCTTCCTCGAGCAATATGGCAAGGGCGGCCTCCTGCTCGTCTCCGACAGCAAGGGACGCATCCTGTTTTCTTCCGCGACGGAAGACACGGCGGGCCTGCCGCCGCGCAGCAATATGGCGATCGTGGAGAAGTTGTTCGCGACCAAGGCGCCGCAATATTCCGATTTGTTCGATGGCGTCTACAATCATCGACAGGTTCTCACCGTCGAGGTTCCGGTGTTCCGCGACGGTGAAGTGGTCTACGACCTGTGCTTCAGCCCGCCGATCGGTATTTTCCAGAACCTCGTCGAGAAACAGCGACCCGATCCTGAATGGACGGTCTCCCTGCTCGACACTACGGGCACAGTGTTCGCCCGCGTGCCGAATCCAGGCGAAACCTTCGGCAAACGTGCTTCGCCCTCGCTCTACACCGAGATGTTCCGCAGCAACGAGGCTGCGCTCTCATCGATTTCGCTCGACGGCACCCCGCTCGCGGCCGCCTATACGCGCTCGCATCTGACCGGCTGGACGGTCGCCGCTGGCGTCCCCGAAAGCTCGCTGATCGCGCCGCTCTGGCGCAACATCGCGATCACGAGCCTGATCGGCGGCATCCTGCTGCTGATCGGCCTCACCTTCGCCGTCAGGATGGCGACCACGATCGCGCGCGGCGAGATGCTGCACAATCTCTTGATCGAGGAGCTCAACCACCGCGTCAAGAACACGCTGGCGCTGATGCAGGCGATCGCGGTGCAGACTTTTCGCAGCGCCAGCCGCGACGAGCGGACCAAGTTCGAGGGACGGCTCGGCGCGCTCGCGGAAGCGCACAATCTTCTCAGCCAGGAGAAATGGGCGGGCTCGGAGCTGCGGGACGTGGTTGCCCGTGCGCTCCAGCCTTTCCTGCTGGCAAATCCCGACCGCATCCGCATGGCCGGGCCCGCGGTGCCGCTGTCGCCGCGGCTTGCCGTTGTGCTGTCGATGATCGTGCACGAGATCGCGACCAACGCCGCGAAATACGGCGCACTCTCCAACGAGACCGGCCGGGTGACGCTGGACTGGGAGATCATGGCCGATGCACCGAAGCCGCGGCTGCGGCTGATCTGGACAGAGATCGGCGGCCCTCCGGTCACGGAGCCGGTGCGGCGCGGCTTCGGCTCGCGCCTGATCGAGCGCAGCGCCCGCGACCAGCTCGGCGGCGAGGCGACCGTCGACTTCCTGCCGCGCGGCGTGGTTTGCACGGTGACCTGCGCGCTGGACGAGACGCGGTGAGCATGAGATATCGGCGATAGAGATCCTGATATCATCGAGGCCAAGCTCGCGCAGCCCGTCACCTATTCGTGCGCCCAGCACTGCTTCACATAAAGTTGCTGGCGCTGCGCGACGGGCTTGGTGCGGACGCAGCGCAACGACGATAGAACGATGCGATCCAGAGATCGTCGATCTGGACAGGCGATCGCAGGTGAATTTCAGCATGAACACGCCGGATCGAAAATCGCAGATGCATCGCGGCTGCATCTGCTGCGCTTCGAATTGGTCGCGACGCGGCTTTCTCGCAGGATTGGGCGCGGTCGGTCTGACCTCGACCGTCGCCTCCAAGGCGGCATTCGCACAAACCAGGCCGGCGCTGATCGATACCCATCTTCACTTCTATCCGCCCGAATATCAAAAGCTCTGGCTTGGCTACGAAGACGCACGCAAGCAGCCACACTTCCCCGGTCAGGTCGCATGGACCCGCGAGAAGCTGGTGGACGACATGGACAGCAACGGCGTCCGCACCGGCATTCTCTCGATCGCCTCCACCCCCGGCGTGTGGTTCGACCTTGGGGCAGCGGAAGCGAACCGGATCGCGCGCAGCTGCAACGACTATGCAGCGGACATGATGCGTGACCACCCCGGCCGCTTCGGCCTGTTCGCGACCTTGTCGATGCTGGACATCGATGCGACGCTCAAGGAAATCGAATACGCGATCGACACGCTGAAGGCCGACGGGATCGGATTGCAGACGAGCTATGGCGACAAATGGCTCGGCCATGCCGCCTACAGGCCTGTGCTCGAAGAGCTCAATCGCCGCAAGGCCGTGGTCTACGTCCATCCGCTGGTCGCGAGCTGTTGCAGTGCTCTCAGCGTCGGCACGTTTCCGGCAGTGATCGAAGTCCCGCACGACACCACGCGCACGGTGACAAGCCTGCTGCTCAGCGGCTCATTTGCCCGCTATCGCGACATCAAATGGCTGTTCTCGCACGCCGGCGGCACGATCCCGATGATGGCCGGCCGGATCAATTCGTTCTACGGGGCGCGGCCCGACCTGAAGGAATTTGCGCCTGATGGAATCGAAGGCGAGCTGCGCCGGCTTCATTACGACACCGCGAACGCGACGTTCGCGCCGTCCATGGCGGCGCTGCTCAAGCTCGTGCCGGCTTCGCAGATCACCTACGGCACCGACTATCCCTATTTCGGCTTTGGCCAGTTCACACAAATGCAGAAGCTTGGCCTCTCGGCGGAAGATCTCGATGCCATCGGTCACGAGAACGCGAGGCGCCTCATTCCGCGATTACAGGCTTAGTCGCGGATGCTCTACCCGATCGTTTGAAGCGCCGGGAACGTCTCCAGCAGCCAGATGCTCACATTCGAGACCGCGCCGGTGAGGAAGCCGATGCCGGTGATGACCATCAGCACGCCCATGGCGCGCTCGACATTGACGAGATGGCCCTTCATCCGCGCGAACAGATTCGAGAACTGCTCGATCATCAGCGCCGCGATCAGGAAGGGAATGCCGAGGCCCGCCGAATAGACCGCGAGCAGCCCTGCGCCCTTCGTTACCGTCGCCTCGGCCGCCGCGATCGAGAGGATCGCGGCGAGAATCGGACCGATGCACGGCGTCCAGCCGAACGCGAAGGCGAGCCCCATGATATAGGCGCCCCAAAGGCCGACGGGCTTCGGGATCGGAAGCCGGCCTTCACGCATCAAGAGGCCGATGCGCGTCAGCCCGAGGAAGTGCAGTCCCATCACGATGATGACGATGCCGGCGAGGATCGACAATTCCGCCGACCAGGCGCGGATCAGCCCGCCGATCAGGGAGGCGCTGGCGCCGAGCGCCACGAACACCGTGGAGAAGCCGAGCACGAACAGCAGCGCCGACATCATGATCGCGCGCTTCGAGGCGGAAGCCGGTTCGTCGCTCTCGACGTGCTCGATCGTGGCGCCGGTGAGATAGATCAGATAGGGCGGGACCAAGGGCAGGACGCAGGGCGAGAGGAAGCTGACGAGACCGGCAATCATCGCCGCGGGAATCGAAACATTTTGCATGATGCAGTCGGAGCCATCTGCGGCCGCTGAGCAGCGCGCGGGGAATGCGCGCGAGGCCGGGGCCGCACCGGGTCTGGTGTAGCCGATGCTGGGGAATGCGCAACAGAAGCGCGATCAAACCAGGGCTCCTCCCGATGCCGTCTGCGATCACAGATGCGGCATCGGGACGCGCACAAATCTCTCCAAACAGAGAGATTCGGCGGCGCGGCTACTTCACCACGCGGAGCAGCGGACGCCGGGGCTGGTCCTGCGTCTGCTTGGAGGGGGGCAGCGGCTCGCTGGCAGCGCTCCGCAGCATTTCGTCGCACAGGGCCTTGAGGTCGGCACTGTCAATTCCTTTGAGCTTCATCCTGACATCGAGGATGACGATCGAGAGCAACTCGGCCGACTCACGGCTGTTGCTCTCGTTGAGAACCTTGCGGCACTCCTCGAGCGTCTCGAGCACCGACTGCAATTGTTCGTCTGTATGCGACACCGGCGTTCTTTCCGTTATTTCGGGCTGCGAGACGTGCTTGAATCGATGCCCCCGGCCCCCCAAGAAGCCGAAGGATAGCACGAGGAATCCGAGCCCTCGAATACGATTTCAATGTGTTTCTGCGCCGAAGCTCCGGTTCCCGACGGCGTCGCGCCGCGGCGCAAGCGGGAACAGTCAACGATGAAACGCTTGGCGAGGTGTGATCGATCCATTCCACGAGAACGCGCGTCATATCTCACGCCGTCCTGAGATCCACTTGGACCCGGCAATCCCGCAGCCACTTCAAGGCTCGCAACGGAACGCACAACTACCCCTTTTCCGAGCAACAATTTGCCCGATTCCCAACGCTAGCAACACTCCAATACCACATCGGGCGCGGTAAGTATGGCGTTCAAAACTCACCGTTCCCCAACCCGTCGTGGTTGTGGTTTGCGCTAGATTCTGCCAGTTTAGCGGCCCGAAGGGACTTGTATGCACTCCTTGGCGGAAAGGGGCGTTCCACAGGAGGAACGCCTAAAGACAAATATCAGCGGCCTCTCCGATTGGGACGCGGCCCGCATTTTTCTGGAAGTCGTTCGATGCGGCAGTTTCCGCTCGGCGGCAGAACGCTTGTCCTTGTCGATCAACGCCGTCCGCCGCCGGATCGATGATTTCGAGCGCCAGACCGGCACGACCCTGTTCACTCGCGACGTCCACGGCACCCACCTCACGGACGAAGGCGCGATGGTGGTGTCGGCCGTCGAGCGCATGGAGGCGGCAGCTTTCGACGTGCTGCGCACCAGCGATTCCACCGCCAACGCGCTCACCGGCGAAGTCCGCGTCGCGGTTACGGAAGGGTTGGGGACGTTCTGGCTTGCGCCGCGGCTGGTCGAGTTCCAACAGGCCTATCCGAAAGTCCTGGTCGATTTGCATTGCGCGATGCGCTCGGCCGACGTCTCCCGCCACGAGGCCGACGTCGCCATCCACCTGTCGCGGCCCTCGGCCCTCGACGTCAAGCTGGTGCGGCTCGGCCGCATGCATCTGATGTTCTGGGCTTCGGAAAAGTACCTTGAGAAATACGGCACGCCGCGCACGGCCCACGAATTGATCAAGCACCGCCTGGTGCTTCAATTCGCCGACCAGCTCGCCGCCAAGGAAACTTTTGAGAGCTTCTTCCCGGGCGTTCCGGAGCGTGACCTCCTGGTCATGAAGACCAACGTCTCAAGCGCCAACTACTGGGCGGTCGCGAACGGCGCCGGCATCGGCGTCTTCCCGAGCTATGCCATCGCGCTTGGCGGGAAGTTGATTCCACTGGAGGTCGAATTGAACCGACCGCTGGATATCTGGTTGTCTTACCATCCTGGTAGCGGCCGGATTCCACGCGTGCGGCACATGATTGACTGGCTGATCGAGGCTTTCAATCCGGCTCGCTTCCCGTGGTTTAAGGAAGAATTCGTGCATCCGCATGAATTCAAGGACTCGTATATGGGCGAACCCCTGACCCAGCTCTTCGGGGGATTTTCAACCGAAGAACAAAGGTGAAAACTAAAATGAAAGCAGCGGCGAAGAGAATGAAGCAGCGCAGTGCCGGCAAGCCGGACATCGAGCTCGGCAAGCGGATTCGTTTGCGGCGTGTCGAGATGAAGATCTCGCAGGCTGAGCTCGGCGAAAAGCTCGGCGTGAGCTTCCAGCAAGTCCAGAAATACGAGAAGGGCGTCAATCGCGTCGGCGCGGCTCGGCTTCAGCAGATCGCCTCCGCCCTCGACGTGCCCGTGACCTTCTTCTATGACGGCGACAACAAGGCCCGCGAAGTCGAAAGCCTCCTGTTCCTGGATTCGGCTTTCAGCCTCCGCCTCCTGCGCGCCTACAGCAAGATCAAGGATCAGACGGTGCAGCGTCAGCTCGTCTCGCTGATGGAATCGATCGCGGCGAACGAGAGCTGAGCCGACCTGCGGTCCGGCCCTTAGGGCCACCGTTCAATCCGCCGCGTCGCGGGGACGCGGCTGGATTGGACTGGACTGACGGACCCGATCTGACGGGATCAGATTTGGCCTGCGCGTGATTCGCGCGCGGTCAGGGCTTTTCGGGGCGGCCTCGCCGCCCCTTTTTCCTGGCACTTTTATTGGCATTTGGCGGTCATTGATCGCCGATTTTGCGAACCCGTCCCCAGCCTGCTGCGACCAAAGCGAGAGCCTCCGCGCCGAACGCGCTGGGGCTCGATGTGCCGCGCTTAATGGGACCGCAACCCTGATGCCCTAGCGTCCCGCCGATTTCAGCGAATCGGCGACACGCCGCGTGGGCTGCCGGGACGCGCCGATGCGAGCGCCCGTTCCGGGCCTCGTCCTTATGGGGAAAACCAAACATATGTCGAAACGCCATGCCGTGATCATTGCCATGAATCTGTTCGCGACGGGCCTCCTCGCCAGCGCGTCCGCATTCGCGCAGACCGAGACCACGGGCCAGGCCGGCCCCAAACCTGCCGCCCCGTCCGGTGCAGTGCCGGCAGCCGCCAACCCGGCTCACGCCGCCGCGCCCAAAGCCGCCGTCGCGGCCCCGACGTCGACCGCCGAAAGCCGGTCCGCCGCGGCGCTCGCGCTGACGCATGAGCCAACCTATGACGAGGGCACCGCCCAGCGGATCAAGGACGCGGCGCTGAGCTATTCCGATCTCGCGGTGCGCGGCGGCTGGCCGATGATCCCCGCGGACGCCAAGTTCGCGCTCGGCGTCCAGGGCGCCAATGACGATCTCTTGCGCAAGCGCCTGATCCTGACCGGCGACCTCGCGGCCGACAAGGCGAGCGGCGCCTTCGACCAGGATCTCGCCGACGGCGTGAAACGCTTCCAGGCCCGCCACGGTCTTGCGCCGACGGGCACGATGACCCCGCGCACGCTTGCCGCGATGAACGTCACAGTGCAGAAGCGCATCCGGCAGCTCGAGGCCTCGCTCGAGCGGCTCGAGAACACCAATTTCAGCTTCGGCCCGCGCTATGTCGTGGTCAACATCCCCGCCGCCTTTGCCGAGGCGATCGAGAACGATGTCGTGGTGCGGCGCTATCGCGTCATCGTCGGCAAGACCGAAAAGCCCTCGCCGACGCTGACGGCCCAGATCACCGGCGTCGTGCTCAACCCGACCTGGACGGTGCCGTCCTCGATCGCCAAGACCGAGATTTCAGCGCATATGCGCAAGGACCCGACCTATCTGTCGCGCATGCACATGGAGGTGCTCGACGCCCACGACAATCCGATCGATCCGCACTCGGTCGACTGGTCGGGCGCGCACACGCCGAACTTCACCGTGCGCCAGCAGAACGGTAGCTTCAATGCGCTCGGCGCGGTGAAGATCGACATGCCGAACTCCTATTCGGTCTACATGCACGACACCAACCAGCGCAGCCTGTTCAGCGACGACTACCGCTTCGATTCACACGGCTGCTCCCGCGTCGACAATGTGCGCGACCTCGCCGCCTGGCTGCTCAAGGACCAGCCGAAATGGACACGCGCCGCGATCGACGCGGAGATCGCCACCGGGCAGCACCAGGAGGTCGCCATGGCCAGGAAGGTGCCGGTGGCCTGGATCTATCTCACCGCCTGGATGACTAAGGACCAGACCATCCAGTTCCGCAACGACGTCTATAACCAGGACGAGCAGTTGCTGGAGGCAACCGCGGAAGAGGCGGCGTTCTTCAGCAATGCCGGCAACCATCCGCTGACCGCTCATATGGCGCAGTAGGCATGCAATCGCGGCACGGGCTGATGCAGAGCCCACTGCCCTGCCGCGGTTGACCCGTCCCTCGCCAAAGTCGCACATTGCGTCTCGCCAAACGACAAGCGAGCGCGCGATGCCTGACCTGTCCCCTGATCTGTCCCAACACACTCCCTACGCCGACGGCAAGATCCTCAAGCAGGTCACCGACGGCGTCGGCGTGATCACCTTCAACAATCCCGACAAGCGCAACGCGATGTCGCTGGAGATGTGGGAGGGCTTTGGCGAGGCGCTGACGGCGTTGCGCGACGACGATACGGTGCGCGTCGTGATCCTGCGCGGTGCCGGCGGCAAGGCCTTCGTCTCGGGCGCCGACATCAGCCAGTTCGAAAAGGTTAGGCACAACGCAGCCGCTTCGGAAGAGTACGGCAAGCGCAGCGCCGCCCAGCGCGCGCTGCTCGCCGATTACCCGAAGCCGACGATTGCCTGCATCCAGGGCTTTTGCCTCGGCGGCGGCATGCAGGTCGCGATGCTCGCCGATATCAGGATCGCAGCGCATGACAGCCAGTTCGGCATTCCCGCAGCAAAGCTCGGCATCGCCTATGGCTATGACGGCTTGAAGCACCTGGTGTCGCTGGTCGGCCCGTCCTGGGCGCGGCTTTTGATGTATACGGGCATGCGCATCGATTCCACCGAGGCGCTGCGCATCGGCCTCGTCGAACGCGTGATCCCGGACGACCAACTCTGGGGCGAGACCATGGCGATCGCCATGACGATTTCGCAGAATGCCCCGCTCGCGATCGAGGCCGCCAAGATCACCATCGCCGAGGTGCTGAAAGACGAGAGCGCGCGCGACATGGGCGCGATCAAGGCGATCGGCACCGCCTGCATGGACAGCGCCGATTTCCGCGAGGGCCGACAGGCTTTCATGGAGAAGCGCAAGCCGCAATTTCAGGGAAAGTGAGGGCTTGAAGCTGAACCTTCATTCAGGAAGATTAAATTCCTCGCTTCCCTGCACCGCGATAGCAACCAATTGATCCGCTGCAGGTTCTCCCGCCACCAACGAGGGAGATCGCGATGACACTCAAACTTGCTGTTCTTGGTCTGGCTGCACTCGGCGGCGCAGCGCTGGCGTCGGGACAAGCGCTGGCGGCGATGCCGAACGGCGTTCCGCAGGCCGATCAGGTCGCCGGCGGTCCGGCCGCGCATGTCGATCAGGTACGCATGGTCTGTAATGCCTGGGGCCGCTGCTGGTGGCGTCCGAACTATTATGGCGCCTACGGTTACTATGGCGGACCGCGACGTTTCTATGGCTACGGCCCCGGCTGGGGCCATCGCCATTGGCGTCGTTGGTAAGCGATGAAGGGGCCGCAAGGCCCCTTTCTCATAAGCGCATTTCAACTACAGCGCTTCAAGCACCGCCTTCGTGATGTCAGCCGTGCCGTTGCTGCCGCCGAACTCCATCGGCTTGAGGCCGCCGGCGTAGACCTTGTCCACCGCGCGCTCGATTCTTTCGCCGGCTTCCGCGGCGCTCTCGACGCCATGCTTGTCGGCAAGCCAGTCCAGCATCATCGCAGCCGACAGGATCATGCCGGTGGGATTGGCCTTGCCCTGCCCCATGATGTCAGGCGCGGTGCCGTGGCACGGCTGGAACACGGCGTATTTGTCGCCGATGTCGGCCGACGGGGCCATGCCGAGGCCGCCGATCAGGCTGGCGGTGATGTCGGAGACGATGTCGCCGAACATGTTCTCCATCACCATCACGTCGAAATCCCAGGGACGCTTGACCAGCATCGCCGAGCAGGCATCGACATAGAGATGATCGATCTTCACATCAGGATGACGCTTGGCGGCCTCGTCAAAGATCCGGCGGAAGAAGGCGAACGCCTTGAACACGTTCGCCTTGTCGACGCAGGCAAGCGTCCCCGGCTTGCCGCGCGCCTTGCGCCGCTCGGCGAGGCGGAAGGAGAACTCGAACAGCCGTTCCGAGGTCTTGCGCGTGATGACCAGCGTCTCGCGCGCGTCTTCATGCGTGACCACGCCTTTGCCCATCGAGGCGAACAGGCCTTCAGTGGATTCGCGGATGACGACGAGATCGATGCCGCGCTTGTCGGCGCCGACGATCGGACTCGGCACGCCCGGAATGAGACGCGCGGGCCGCACGCCGGCATAGAGATCGAAGATGAAGCGCAGCTCGATCTGCGGCGCGATCTCGGTGTTGTCGGGGTAGCGCACCGACGGCAGGCCGCAGGCGCCGAGCAGGATCGCATCCGCCTCCTCGCACAGCTTGATGGTGCTGTCAGGCATCGACTTGCCGGTCGCGAGATAATTGTTGGCGCCGGCCGGCGCCTCGGTGAAGCGGAAGCTCAAGCCCGACTTCGTCTCGATCTTGCGCAGCACCTCGAGCGCCGGCGCCATGACTTCGGGACCGATGCCGTCACCGGCGAGCACGGCAATGTGGAAGGCGTTGTTTGCGGACATTTGAGAGGCCTCAAGGAAGGAAATTAGCCACGTCGTCATTGCGAGCGCAGCAGAGCAATCCAGAACTACATCTGCGGAGTTAGTCTGGATTGCTTCGTCGCAAGAGCTCCTCCCAATGACGGCGGAGAGAGCGAATGAAAACTACGGCGTCAGCACCGTGCGTCCGACCACCGCGCCCTGTTGCAACTGCAACAGCGCGTCGTTGGCCTTGCTGAGCGGGGCCGTGGTTACCGGGATCGGCGGGATCTTCTTGGCGCGCACGAGGTCGAGCAGCTCCTGCGTTTCGCGCAAGTTTCCGACATAGCTGCCCTGGATCGTCACCGCCTTGATCGGGATCAGCGGCAGGGCCCAGGTCGCGCCGCCGCCGAACAGGCCGACGATGACGGGCTTGCCGCCCTTGGTCAGGCAGTCGAAGCCGAGCTGAGTCGTTGCGGCATTGCCGACGAGATCGATCACGGCGCGGATCGGACCGCCCGCCTTCTTCGCGAGCTGCTCCAGCGCATCCGGCGCCTTGGGATCCACGGTCGCGAGCGCGCCAGCCTTCTCGGCGGCTTCACGCTTCCTGGCGTCGATGTCGACCATGATCGCGCCCTTGCCGCCCATCGCTTTGAGCAGCGACAGCGCCATCAGGCCAAGGCCGCCGGCGCCGAACATCACGATCGGCGTATCGAAATGCTGCTCGACCTTCTTCAGCGCGCTGTAGGTGGTGACGCCCGAGCAGGCATAGGGCGCAGCCGAGGCCGGGTCGAGCCCCCTGAGATTGAGAAGGTAGCGCGGATGCGGCACCAGCATGTGATCGGAATAGCCGCCGTCGCAATAGACGCCGAGCGAGCGCGGCGTCAGGCACATGTTCTCGTCACCGGCAAGGCACGTCGCGCATTTGCCGCATCCGATCCAGGGATAGACCAGGCCGACATCGCCGAGCCTGAGATCGCCCTGGTCGGTCGGCTTCACATCGGGGCCGAACGCCAAGACTTCGCCAACGGTCTCGTGGCCCATGGTCAGCGGCAGGTTGATGCCGCGGTCTTTCAGCGACAACGGCTTGCGGCCATGGCCGAGATCGTAGCCGCCCTCCCAGATGTGGAGATCGCTGTGGCAGACGCCGGCGGCCTTCACCTTGATCAGCACCTGCGTGCCCGTGGGCTGCGGCGTCGCCTCGTCGAACTCCTGCAGCGGCGCCTTGAAATCGGCGACCTTGAAACTCTTCATGGCGTCCTCCCGGCATGCTTGTTGTCACGCCACCATGCCATGGGCGGCGGGGCGAGACAAACGCAAGACCTGTCTTCAACCTTGCGCAGCGGTTCTGCCCGACGGAATTGCCGCAACATCGGCAAGCCCGATCTCCTTCCGCAGCTCGCTTGAATGCTCGCCGAGCACAGCCATCGTCTCGCCCGGCCGCGTGTCGGCGCCACTCATCCGGAATGGCAGATTGAGGACCTTGAACGAGCCGCCTCCATCCTCCACCGATGAAAGCGCCTGCCGGTGCGCGAGCTGCGGATCATCAAGGGCTTCCTTGATGGTGCGATAGGCCGCAGCCGGCACGCCGGCTTCGTTCAAGGCCACAACGCATGCATCCGTCGAAAACTGCCGCGACCAGGCCTCGACGCCGTCCATCATTTCGGCCCAGTTCTCGCGCCGCGGAGCGTAGGACGCAAAGCGCGGATCGGAGATCCATTCGGGACGGCCGATCACACCCATCAAGGCCTGAAAGCTCTTTTCGCTCGCGACCGTGATCATGACATAGCCATTGGCGGTCTCGGTCGGGCCGAACATCGGACGCGGCGGCGGCTTCACCGCGAATTGCGAGCCCTGCAATTCGATCACCGTCAAGGTCAGCATCGATTCCAGCATGGAGACGTCGATGTGCTGGCCGAGCCCGGTCACAGTGCGCTGATAGAGCGCAGACGCGATCGCGCCAAAGCCGTAGGTGCCGGTGACGACATCGGCATGATAGATGCCGCAATAGTCGGGCTTGTTGCGGCCGGGCTGGTAGGCGAGATGCGCCATGTCGTAGCCGGAGGCCGCATGGATCACCGGCGCGTAGGCCGGCAGCTCAGCTGAGGGACCGGTCTGGCCGTAGCCCGAGATCGAGCAGTAGATCAGCTTGGGATTGACGGGGCGCAAGGTATCGTAGTCGAGCCGCAGCCGGCGCATCACGCCCGGCCGAAAATTCTCGACCAGGATGTCTGCGGTCGCGACCAGACGCCGCACCGCCTCCCGTCCGTCCTCGGACTTGAGGTCGAGCACCACGCTCTTCTTGCCCACATTGAGCTGGCCGAACACGGTGCTGCAGCCCTTGCGCAACGGCGGCCGCGTCCGCATCGTCTCGCCCCCGTCGGTCTCGATCTTGATGACCTCGGCGCCCATGTCGGCCAACATCCGCGCGCAATGGGGACCGGCGATCGTGGTCGAAAAATCCAGGACCCGGAGGCCCGCAAAGGCCTTTGTCGTCGTCGCTTCGTGCTTATCTGCCAGCTGCATCCCTGCCTGGTCCTTGGCCCGCCCCGTAGGAACTATCGTTGTTCTCTCTTGTTGATGCGCCGACCCTAGATGGCGGCAGCTGAGTAGGAAAGTCTTTACCGAACGAACGCGTCTCATGGGCAGGCTGAGATTTCCAGGGGCAACTGGACCCGATCTTGCATAGCAGCAATCGGGATCGGATGAGGGCATCGGTTCTTGAGGGTCTTATTCGTTACGACAGAGATGGACGACTTCGTCCGCGTCGGCGGACTTGGTGCCGTTTCCGCTGCCCTTCCCAGAGCGCTCCGCCCCTTCGCCGATATCCGGATCATGCTGCCCGGCTATCGCGACATCATCGAGCAACTCACGCATATTCAGATCGTTGGACGCTGCCCGGCATTTGCGGAGATGCCCGCCTGCTCGCTTGGACGGGCCGCGACCAAGGACGGAATGCCGGTCTATGTGCTGTTGTGCTCACAACTCTACGATCGTCCCGGCAACCCTTACGGTGACGAGTCAGGGCGCGACTGGCCCGATAACGACATCCGCTTCGCGCGCTTTGCTTCGGCTGCCGCTGAGCTTGCCATGGGCAAGCTGGACAAGAATTGGGCAGCAGACCTGATCCATGCCAATGACTGGCAGGCCGCGCTCGTGCCGGCCTACCTCGCCTGGCGTGGCGCCAAGCTGCCGTCGATCCTGACCATCCACAACCTCGCCTATCAGGGTCTCTTTCCAAAGGAGTCGCTGCGGCGGATCGGCGTTCCCGAAAGCTCCTTCCACATCGACGGCGTCGAGTTCTACGACCAGCTCTCCTTTCTCAAGGCAGGCCTCGTCTACGCCTCCCACCTCACCACCGTCAGCGGCACCTATGCGCGCGAGATCACCACGGAGGAATTCGGCTGCGGCCTCGAAGGCCTGCTGCGCGTCCGCTCGGATGCATCCGAGCTCACTGGCATCCTCAACGGCATCGACGAGAGCTGGGACCCGCGCTCCTGCGCCCAGCTCGCCCAGCAATTCGGCGCCGGCGACTGGGTCGGCAAGAAGGCCAATGCGGACTATGTGCGCAAGCAGTTTGGCCTCGCGGTCTCGCGCGGACCGATGTTCGGCATCGTCGCGCGCCTCGTCCACCAGAAGGGCATCGATCTCGTGCTGTCGGCCGCCGACGAGATCATCGACGCCGGCGGACAGATCGTGGTCACCGGCTCCGGTGAGCCCGCACTCGAGCAGGCGCTGATCGACGCGCACCGCCGCCGCCCCGACGCCATCGGCGTTGCCATCGGCTTCAACGACGCCCAGGCCAGGCGCATCTTCGCTGGCAGCGACTTCACCTTGATGCCGTCGCGGTTCGAGCCGTGCGGCCTCAGCCAGATGTACGCCCAGCGCTTCGGCTCCCTGCCGATCGGCCACCAGACCGGTGGCCTTGCCGAAACCATCACCGACGGCGAGACCGGCTTCCTGTTCTCACGCCCCTCGCACGAATCCTTCCTCGGCGGCGTTTGCCGCGCCTTCGAGGCGTTCATGGCCCAGGACCAGCTCGACACCATGCGCCGCAGCGCCATGGGCCGGTCGTTCTCGTGGAGCATCTCGGCGGGAAGCTACAGCGCGCTGTACCGGAAGCTGGCGACGGCGTGAGGCCTTACTTCCCACGCACATCCATCTGCGGCCGGCCGATCCAGGCGCGGTTGAGGCAGCGGGTCATCCAGTCGGGCTGCGGCTGGCCGCGCAGCCGGGCCTGCGCTTCCTGATAGGGACCGACGTAGCGCAACCGATCCGGCAGCTTCGGATAGACGCGCCTGATCCAATGCAGCGCGTTGTCGGCCACCCGCTTCTCGCGCGCGTCGAGCTCAAAGCCAAAGCCTGCACGCAATCGCTCCGGCAGCAGGCTTGCCGTGAGCGCGCGATACCATCGCGGCGGTCTCAGCCAGGGACGCGCACCGCCGAAGATCTGCGCGGCGATCTCGCGTGCAGCCGGACTGACGGTCAACGTGTCCGACTGCGCCATCGTTGCAGCATAGGCGGTGAAGCCCGACCAATCCGCCGGCAGATCGTCTCCCGTCAGTCCGAACAGCGCGCCAAATATGCGGCTCTCGATCCAGTAGCGCTCGCGCTCCTCAGTCGAGAGCGGCGGCAGAACCAGATCGTGCGCCATCAGCGCAGTCTCGACCAGCGTCGCATGAACCCAGCGCAGCGACGGGATATCGTTGGCAGAGTAACGCGAGCCCGCGGCGAACGGACCGACGGCCTGCGGCATCTCGCCGACGATCATGCTATGGCGCCGGTGCAACTGACGCGACGATTGCATGGCCCGGTCGAGCGAGCCGAACACCATGGCGAAGACGATGTCGAAGGTGCGATGAAAGCGCCCGATCGGGTCGGCAAACGTTTTGGAGTGCTCGGCAATCGCGGCCGCGACCCAGGGATGGGCAAGTTGAAGCAGCAGCGCGCGGCCGGCGCCGAGAAAGATCACGGCCTCGCGGTCGATCCGCCAAGTGACTGTATCAGAGCCAAACACGCCGGGCACCGGGCCCGCCGCATGCAAGCGGACCTGATCGAGAGCCAATTCCAGATCGCTTCCAGACACCACTTGCAGAGCCTTTTGGGGCGGCGGACCGGATCCGACGATCCACAAGGCCTGTGGCAATTCGATGAAGCGAACCGCTACTCCGCTGCCAGCGGCATCTGGTCGACATATTCGTGCAGCACGACGCCCGACAGCGGATCGAACTCGCCGGTCCATGGCGCGCGCGCCAGCACCGACCTTGTATGCGCATAGCCGGCGTCCCAGCGCTGCTTGATGCCGGACGGGCTGAAGTCGATGTCCTTGGTATGGGTCTCGCGCTCGAGCTGCGGCGCCAGCAGCCGCACCACATGCATGCGCGTCGAGCAGCCATAACCGATCAACTCCCTCACCGCGGGGTCGCTGCGCTCGCCCTCGGGCAATCGCGCCGCAAGCTGGTTGATGACGTGACGCAGGCGATGGGCCTGCTGCTGGCGCTCGATCTGGCTCGCGATCCGGCTGGAATATTGCACGTCCTTGTGCCGGGTCAGCACCTCTTTCATCGTCGTCGGCTCGGCGCCAACGGGATTCCACAAATGCACGGAGAAGATCAGCGAATTCCGGCGCGGATTGTCGTCGAACACGGCTTCCGTCGGCGAGTTCGAGAGAATGCCGCCGTCCCAATAGAGCTCGCCGTCGATACGCACCGCCGGAAAGGCCGGCGGCAGCGCGCCCGAGGCCATCACGTGCCGCACCGTCAGCGCGCAGTCGCGGCTGTCGAAATAACGCATCTGGCTGGTGCCGACATGCGCAGCGCCAACCGTGAGGCGCGGCGCGCCGCAATTGGCAAGGCTGAAATCGACGAGCTCGGCCAGCGTGCTCTCCAGCGGCGCCGTCGAATAATAGCCGGCGCGATCGGCACCGAGCGGGAAGGATTCGCCGGCATGCGCCAGCGGATTGGGCTGGAAGAAGCCGGCAACGCCGTGGGCAATCGTCGACCAATATGCAAGCGTGTCATCGAAGCCGGGAATGCCTGTTGGCAGAGGCCAGGCCGGCTTCTGCTCCATCCGCTTCCAGAATTCCTTCAGGCGCGCGAGCCGGACCTCCGGCGCGTTGCCGGCAATCAGGCTGGCATTGATGGCGCCGATCGAGGTGCCGATCACCCAGTCCGGCTCGATGCCCGCCTCGTGCAGGGCCTGGTAGACGCCCGCCTGATAGGCGCCGAGCGCGCCGCCGCCTTGCAGCACCAGCACGACCTGCCCCGGCAGGTCGCTAGGCCTGCACACCATGGCATTTCCCTGCATGCCCATCGCACTCCTGCTCCGAAAGAGCCTTACGCAAAATCCTCCTTCATTGTTACGCCCGACGACCATCGGCCGTCCAGCAACCATCGTCCGGAGGGGAGTGCGGAAAGCCGTGGGAACCAAGGATGCGTTAACGCTTTGCTGGCGCCTCTTGCGGCGGCGGGTCGTCGTCCGCAATCGCCCGCCAGGCCGCGCCGTCGAGGTCGTCATACTGGCCGCTGCGGAGCGACCAGAGGAAGGCGGCAAGGCCGGCACCTCCAAGCATCAGCGCCAGTGGCACCAGGATGACCAGGATCTCCATCACACGATCTCCCGCGAGGCGCTGCGGGCCCGCAGCGAGTTCAGCATCACCAGGATCGAGGATCCGCTCATGGCGGCCGCGGCAATCAAGGGCGTCACGACGCCGCTGATCGCGACCGGCACCGCCAGCACATTATAACCGATCGCAAGCCAGAGATTCTGCCGCATCAGCTGCAACGCCTTGCGCGCGGAATCGATGGCCGCGACGACCGGGGCCAGCGGCCGGCCGAGGAAGACGAGATCGGCAGTGGCCTGGCTCAAATGTGCCGCCGAAATCGGCGACATCGACACATGGGCGGCCGCCAGCGACGGCGCATCGTTCATGCCGTCGCCGACCATCAGCACTTTCGCACCGCGCCGCTTCAGCTCCTCGATCCGCGCGATCTTGTCGGCCGGCGTGATGCCGGCCCGCCATTCGGCGACATTAAGCGCACGGGCCGCCGCGATCACCGCGGGCTCGCGGTCACCGGAGAG
>Ga0209148_1000676_pt1 | contig 28602 bp, 21 predicted proteins | sample AraplaCol_mMF_r2_2_FD_184288 | JGI IMG/M metagenome (GOLD analysis project Ga0209148, IMG submission 184288) | Arabidopsis root microbial communities from North Carolina, USA - plate scrape CL_Col_mMF_r2 (SPAdes) (version 2) | ecosystem: Host-associated > Plants > Roots > Endosphere | place... | reverse complement strand
ATTTTTTTCTGGCGCGCAGCTCCAGCATCGCTTCGCCGTACGCTTCCTGCAAATCCTTGATCTGCCGCTCGTACTGATCTTTCAGGTCCAGCGGGTTGGCCCGCAGCGCGTTCTCCATGCCGCGCTTGCCGTCATCCACCCAACCCTCTACCTCGGAGGGCGACAGGTCATAGGCACGGCTGGCCTCTGCCACCGTCGTCTTGCCCTGAATGATATCCAGAACCAGCGCGCTCTTGCGTCGGGCTGTCCATCGCTTGATGTCTTCTTCCATCTTCGTGCTCATCGTCGATTCCTCTATTTTGACGTGAGCAGGAATTCACTGGGTCATTACACCTGGCCAAAGCGATCATTGAAGTTGTTGCGCGCTTGGTGCGTGACGGCCAGCACAGCAAAACGCTGTTCGCCGTCGTCGTGGTCGAAGTGGTCTTGCAGTTGGAAGCGCGTGCCGGTGGCCAACGTGCGCACGCTGCCTTCGCCGTCGAACTGCTTGTCGCGCAGCTCCAGCGCTTCCATCATCAGCCGCGCCACGCGCTGCGCCTGGTTGTTATCTTCAAACCAGTACTGGCCGGGGTAATCGGTGTCTTGCAGCGTGAGTTGCGGGCCGTCGCTGCTTTGCTGTTGCGCGTTGCCCTGGGCACCCACTTGCGCCGTGCGCTTGGCATTGGCGCGGTAGTCCCAACTGGCGATGGAGACCGCGTTGGTCTGCCAGCGCCGCGCGCCTTGCCAGCGGTCGATCACGTCTTCGGTGGCTGTTGCGTCGGCGCGGCCATGCGTGACAGCGCAGCCGAATAAAAGCCGGCGCGCATCGCTGCGGCCGGCGAAAGGCTCTGGCAATTTTCCGAAGCACATCACACCAGCCAGAGTAAGAGGCTGCGTGTCAGGGAACCGTGCGTAGCTTGGTCAGCTTGGCGGACTTGATCGCCTCAAAAAAGCCACCACTCTTAAAGCGCGCAGTCTCGCCGGGCTCCAGGTGATCGAAGATCGTGGTTGCCCCACCCTGGCTCACATGGCCGTCTGCCACATAACCCTTGAACTCCGCCGAGACGTATACGGTGCGATTCGTGTTGTTGGTAATTTGCCCGACAACGGAGTTGTTTTCCCCTACCTGGTACGTGATGCCGATGTTCCGAGCGTGTTGCCCGTCGTAGTCCGTTTCGGCGTGCACAGTCAGACTGACTGCAAGCAATGCAGCAACGATGAGTGTTTGTCTCATAAGTGATTTCCTTACATGAAGAACAGATAGCCCGCGTGACTCATCGGTATGCGGATGAGCCACAGGGCCGTGAGGTGCGCCGGGTAATAGGCATAAAACGCCCATTTCCAGCGCGTGGTGGTCGCAATCACCGGCAGCGCCGCGCGTGCCCAAAAGTTGCGATTGATGGCGGCCAGCGCCGCGCAGGCCAGCACGGCAACAATCAGCGCCGTTGCAGATGGCCGTTTCGCGTAAAACCACACAGCCATGCCCAGGAGGATCGCGGGCCACCAAAACTCGACCGAGCTGCCGCCGAGCACCAAGACCGCACCGGCAGCAATCGCGTTGATCTGGCCGCCGCGCTCGATCAAGAACAGCGTGGCCGTCATTGCCAGCAGCGTGAAAAGGATGTTCAGCGGCCACCATCCGGCCAGCAAGCCACCCACCACGACGGGCCGGTCGATGTCGCCTTGCAGGAATTCCACCAGCACTTCCTGACCAACGCGCGGCAGTGCAACGCCGCCCCAGTTCGGGCCGGCCACAGGGGCGGTCACGCGCACCCATGTGCCCAGGCCTGCGCCTCCATCATCAGCCGGGCGACCATGCGATGCATGCAAAACGGCAAGGGAGCTCCAAATTCTGATTTATAGTTCCGCCCTTGCTTGAAGGAAGTCGTGGTCGATACTCAGCCCAACGAGTCCGGCACGCTGCTGCGCAATCCTGTTTGGTTCACGACATCCTCTGGCCATGTTGGCTTCGGCGCCAACCGCTGCCCGATGTACTCGCACAGCTGAACCGGCACCAGCAGCCAGAACATCGGTATCGCAACGATAAAAATGAGTGCCAGCTCAACGATGTGCATCTGTGCACGAATGCGCTTCCCCTCTTCCGTAAAGTCAAAGAACGGATAGAACTCCAGCATGCAGCGCCGGAAGCTGACATCGCGTGGAAACGGCTTGGTCGCCCCCAACTTCTCAGGGCCCTCATTCATGTAACAACGGATATACGCCCACATCTGGCTAAGCGCCCCGGGGTCAATCGCTTGCTTAAGGATGATGCGATCCTGAACCTTGGTCGTGCCGGGGTCGCATTGCGCAAGAATCAACCCATAGCGCACCGAATATGTCTTCCCGTTGTATCCGGCGATCTTTCCAATCTCCGCCTCGACGCAAGACCAATCGAACTCTTTGATAACGGTTTTCCATTTCGCGAATGGGTTGATTTTCGCAACGTATTCCTGCGCGAACACCCTCCCCGTCCTCCTATCGAAAAGAACCGGTAAATCCAGTGGGGTTCTAATGCCTCTCTTCAAAGAGTAGATAACCGCCACGAGAACCGTGATTAATATTATAGGGAGAAAAAATGAAATGCGGCCACCTAAATACATTCTCACAAAAAAAGGGGTGAGGCTCCAAAAGCCAACAATGGTTGCAATTCCCATGACCAAGCCAAAACCTCGCTGAATCGATGTTGCCCGCGACAACTCAAAGACGTTTTCATCGATGTAGCTGAGGTCAAGGTGCAGATTCGGTTTTTCGTTATCATCCCCCACTTTGAGTGGGGCCGCATGATTCGGCAAGTCCTCGTACCAATAGGGGCTCTGCGGCTGGAGTCTTGATTTCTTTTCTGCCATCTCAATCACTTACGGTCATCAATTTTTCCGCCCACCCCTCGGGGTCGCTCTTGTCCGGCCAATATTTCACTTCAATTTTGGCTTGCTTAAATATGTGCGTATTGACCTCAATACTCTCCGCTATCGTATAGCCGCTCGGACCATTCTGCGCTGTTCCTTTTCGATTCCGATAGCGCGCGGATTTGTCATCAATCTTTTTGGGTGTCGGCCACATCTCGGGCAGAACATCCGGGTCCTGCCCCCCAGCCATGATCAATTCAGGAGTACCTCGGTCGTCGATTCCGAAAACCTTCCATTCGTAGACAGATTGCTTGGCGTCGTAGCTAGCAAGCGTCAGCTTGACCTTTAGCGTGTCGAAACCTGTTTGGAACTCCGACCAATCATCGTTGAAACCCATTTCTACGCCAAGTCCCAACACCAAGCCATTTAGGTCGGCGATCTCTTCGTCCATCTGGGCGTCGGTCCACGGACGCTCCTTGCGCTTTCCCTTGCCCCAGTAACATCGGTCAAGCCAGATTTCTACGGGCGTGCGCTCCAAATTCATCGCATGCCATAGTGCCCCAATCCCAACTGCCGTCAGCAACAGCACCCAGCCTAGAGGTCCAAGCCAGAGGGCTCCACCGATCAGTGCAGGGGAGAAACCGGAAAACACACTGATAAATGCACCGACCACAAACGCGGCAGCACCGCCTGCATACCAATTCCCCGCCGCGTCATCACCTTGATCAAAGGCGCGGACAGCAGAAAACCCAGCCTGAATGCCATCGACAAGCAATGACACAGCCCCAAAGCCAGCTCCAAACTTGATCAGCGCTTCTCCCGCCAACTTACGGCTGGTAAATGCCTTCAGTCCAGCGCCAGTCACTTCGAACGAAGCCCCGACGGCACCCAACGTGGCTGACGCCAATGGCAGCTTCGCCTCCACTCCGCCCTGCGGCCCGATGGTGGCTTCCATCTGCTTGTTCGCATCGCGGAACGCCCACCCTTGGAAGAGGAGGGAGGCGAACGCCGGTAAGAGTTCACCGCTGGAAGCTGCCGCGCGAAAGCCGCCGCGCAAGAGGCCGCGGGCGAGACTCTTGGCCCCCCCCCGCACTGTCTGCTCAAGCGGACGCAGTATCTGCACTGCCTCCCGGCTCAACGTGATGGCGGCGACTTTGAGCGTATTTGCCCCTTTTCCGGCTACGTCGATCGCCTCGCGTTTCGCTTTCGCTGCGGCGCTTTGAATATCCTTCTTCAGGTCTTCCGCGTGCTGCATTGTCCAGATCGTCGCTTCGATGACGGTATTCCGGACCTTGGCGTTCGGGATCGAGATCATTCCGCCAACCAACGCACTGCGGACCTTGCGGCCAGCCACTTCGGAAAACTTCTTGCCAGCATCCGCACTCTTTCGAGACAGCTCGTTAAGCAGATCGACATACTGGCCGATCGTCATCCGGACCTGCAGACATACCGGACTCACATTGGCGTACAGCCTAAGTGCCGCCTGGATGGCCCGCTTGACCTGGGTATCTACGGCATCCTGCGTTTTGGCCGCCAGTTGGGAGGCCGCACCTTCGATGGCCGCCGCTAAATGCGTGGCCGCGGCCTGGACCTTGGTGTCCATAAAATGCTTGAACCGCTCCGGTACCGCAATCTCCTTGGACGCTAGGATGGCTTTGAGCGTGTCATGCAGCTTGTCCCCTTTGTTCAGGTCGGAGTCCGCCCTTTTCCCTGTCGCCGGGTCTTTCTCGCCCATCTTCGGCAGCAGGGCTGTCAGCAAGTCCTTATGCCCACCCATGATCGCGGCATAGGGCATCGTGAATCCCGTGGGGTTGGCTTCGTCCTTGTGGTTGCTCAACCATTCATCCCACAGCTTGATTCCGGCTGCCCCCTGGGGCCCACCGGCAAGGGCAGGAGCACACATCGTCATCAGCCTGACGTTGTCCAGAAGTTTCTCGGTGTCGTAATCACCAAGCCACGCCTTCCATTTATCTGCACGCGCCCACGTTACCCAGTCCTGATCGCATTTCGATATCTCGGTCTGGAAGTCTTTCATCTTTTTCGAGTATCGCCGCTCGAACTCGCTGCGCTCGGCTTCGTTGTATGAGTCCTTCAGCTTCTCCCACGTTGCCTTCTGCTGGGATTCGATACGCTCAGCGCGCGTCGTTGTTTCGATAGATACCGGGCCACCTATTCCGTCATAGCCGTAGGAGGGCTCGCTGACTTTGTCCGGAATCTTGCGCTTCGTCTCATCCTCTGTGATGGCCGCCTGCGTTGATGCCTCAATCTGCTTCTTGAGACCAACGATAGCTTGGGAGATAAGCAGGGGCCGAGCCACTGTCGCGTTGTAGGCCTGCCTCCACTCGATCCGGTCATGCGTATGGCCGTTCAATTCTTTGACGATACCCACGGCGTCGTACAACGCAAACGCAGCAATCTTGCCGGGCTTTTGCATTGCTTTGCGCTTGTCGGCAACGTTCTTGGCATAGCTAGTGAGGGCCGCTGAATGCCCTGCTCGTGCGAAGTTGCCATGCAGACTCCGCCATGCATTGTTCTTCGTCGATGCTTGATTGCCCTTTTGATCCCAACCCCCACCGCTATATGAGCGGCGCGACAAATACGCATTCTCCTGTCCGACATACTCAAACACCATGTCGTGCAAGCGGGTGTTATCCGGCCCGATCTCAAAACAGTGCTCGACCGCATCCGGGCTTGACGCTACCTGTTTGATGTCGACCCGTTGCATGCGCTTGGCTGGATCCTTCTCATATCTCCCACGCACCGTGCCGTTCCACACGTTCTCTGAGAAGGCAATCCAGACCGTTTCATAGCCGTTCGGAATTGTGATGAAACTCGCGGGGATATTGTCTCCGGCACGCTTGCACGCTTCCGTCAGCGGTCGCTCGGTCTTCCAATCCGGATCGTCAGGGTCTGCCAGCACTCTCAGGTAGCCGTCCTCGGTCACCACATAGCTTTGCCACACCCCGTGCGTACCGAGATAGACGTGTACAAAGCCTTTGCGCAAGGTCCGAAGCGTGTACTTGTTCGCTTTTAGCGGTTGCTTGTCGAATGTATCCAGCTTCAGCGCTGTGTTCGGCTCTTGATTGGCGGATTTATCAGACTTGGGCGGTTTGCTCAGCGTCTTCAACCCGGCCGCGGTCACATAGTTCGGCAAAACGGCATAGCGAACCGGCAGAATGGGGTAGCCATCGCGCTCACAAAAACCGCACTTCCCGGTCGCGTTGTTGGGCGCGCACTTCTTGGCCGTTTTGGCGTTCGTCTTGAGCGCTTGGGCGCCTTTTCCCGAAGGGGACGGAGTTGCTTTCGCGGCAGTTGTTGATTGGATCGCCATATCAAACTTTTCTTATTGCTGTAGTGACACGGGGTCGACACCGTATGAAGCAATCTCGTCGAGAACTGCATCGGGCAGCGTCGCGACAGCGTCGGCCAGAGAATCGTCTCCGTCCGCATTGATGTCTTGCAGGATGGACTGAATGTTGGGGTGCGCGTACCAAGCTGGGCTTAGCGTGATGCAGTTGAGCACAAAGAAAATCACGTCCTGTTGACCGCGCAACCCTTGCTCGTGTGCGAGCCGGACGAGTCCGTCCAGTGTCTTTTCCGGACGCATTGGAATGCTCTGCTCGGATTTTCTTAGTGCCATCAAGACCCTGCGGGCATCGGGAATGCGGTCGTGTTGGGCCCAAAGAGCGTGCAGTCGCTGAACCGATGCCGGTTGTGCCGTGTCCCGTTCCGGCGCAGCGACAGAGCGCACTGTCGCTGCGGCGTCGATGAACCACCAACGCGTCCCTACAGGGAGCAGCGATGCCAGGATGTCGGCATCATGGTCAGCAATGAGGGCTAGCCGATGCGGTTCAAACCATGGCAACACCTTTCGGCCCGTCAGTGGATTGGCGACAACGCACCGTACCGCCATCTGCGCCGCCAGTTCATCCGCGCTGGCTGCACATGCCACCCATCCGCACACGTAGGCGCCATTGATGCTTGCGCAGCGCTCGATCGCGCGGTCGACGGTCTCACCCAGCAACGCCTCGTCGGGATAGCCGCGGTCTCCAGGAGTGAAGACAGTGACCAGTAGCGGGCAGATATCGGGGTCGTGCTGGAAATCTGGACGCTCAACACGCGCCCAGCGTACTTTGGGCTTGTGCGCTAGCAGATGGACTGGATGCAGGAGGTCAAATGGCGCAACCGGGTGGTTCGGATCCAGTAGGACGTGGATGTGATAGTCCGGATGGGCCTCGCGAACCTCGAACCACTCGGCATACAGGCGCTCAAGAACGTCGTTCCTTCCTGGCGCCAAAACTTGATCTGCACTCATTAGGATTTCCACTCGCATTCGGCAAGCTGACCCGGCTTCGTTGAATTGTTAGCTGCAGCTCCACCCGGCCCGACCATCGTATGGTTCGCCCCCTTAAACGTCACCATCCCCGGCGCATGCAGCTCAATCGTGCCGTTCGTCACCTTGATCTGTGCGCCAGCCGCATTCACGATCACATGCTGTTTCGCCTCGGCGGTGACGTTGCCCTGCGTGGATGCCACGGTCACGGCTTTCTCGGCCACCAGATGGCTCTCGCCCTTGAGGCTGGACAGGCCGACCTTGCCGCTGGCCGCGTGCATGGCGATACCCGGGGTGGCATCGCTGGTTTGTCCGACGGCCTTGCCGTGCGCGTACAGGCTCAGCCCGTCGGCCACGGCAACGGAGAGGTTGCTGCCCGCCGCAACGTTCGTATCCTGCTTCGCGGTCAAGGTAACGTGCGTGCCCGCCACCAACACCGCATCGGCTGGCGTGGTTACCAGCACGCCTTTGGGTGCGGACACCTGCAGATGCGGTTCGCTGTAGGCGACAGCCTCGGCGCCCTCGCCTGCGCTTTCCGTGTGGCGCAGCACCTCGGTGGTGTGGCGCAGTTGCTTGAGTGCGGGCAGTTCCTTTGCGGCGGGTTCGTCGGGCAAGCCGGCCTTCTGCTTCTTTGCCGCATCGGCCAGTGATTCAGCCAGGTCGCTCATCGCTTCGATCTGGCTGGCGGCGGCTTCGCTGTCTTGCAGCGGGGCGCTGGTGCCAGCGCTGTGCGCGGTGAGCAGCAGGCCGGCGCCTGCGCGCACGCTGCCGCTGTCGTCGGTGGCGAGTGCGGCGCCGTGGCCGAGGTCGGCCTGGCGCGCGCTGTCGATCTGTTCCTTGTGATGGCCGAGCACGAGGCCGGTGGCGGCCTGTGTGGTGCTGAGCTGCGTGCGGCCCTGACCTTCGGTGTCATCAAAGACGAGCTGGTTGTAGCCCGACGAGCCCGCTTGGCTGCCGGCTAGCGCCTGCGTCTTGATGCCGGATAGCACGGCGTTGTGGGCGTAGGCGCCTTGGCTCTTGGCGTCGCCGGCAAACCACGCGGGAGCGTTGCCGGTGGCGCCTGCAGCGCCTGCTTGATTCTGGTTGTATTGCGCATCGCTCTGGCCACGGCCGTTGTAGGCGGCGCCCACCACGACGGGCCGGTCGATGTCGCCTTGCAGGAATTCCACCAGCACTTCCTGACCGACGCGCGGCAGTGCCACGCCGCCCCAGTTGGGACCGGCCACGGGGGCGGTCACGCGCACCCATGCGCCCAGGCCGGCGCTGGCGCGTGCGTTGTCGTCACCCGCCGGATGCGATTGCCGGCCGGCCGAGCGCGCGCCGCGCTGCCAATGGAATTGCACCTTGATGCGGTGATCCCGGTCGGTATGCACCGGCCCTTCCGCACCCACGACCAACGCCGTCTGGCTGCCGTTGACGGTCGGGCGCGGGTGCAGCGCGCGGCCCTGGGCATCGCTCTGCTGCGGGCGCACGGGCACATTGTCGCGCACCACGGTGAAGTGGTTGCGGTAGAACGGCGCATCGTCACCGTTGGCTTGATTGCTGCCGGCCGCCAGTACGTCGCTGCGGCCAAGCGAACCGAGCGTGCCGAGTGCCTCCGTCAGCACCTGGCCAAAGCGATCATTGAAGTTGTTGCGTGCCTGGTGCGTGACGGCCAGCACGGCAAAACGCTGTTCGCCATCGTCGTGGTCGAAGTGGTCTTGCAGTTGGAAGCGCGTGCCGGTGGCTAGCGTGCGCACGCTGCCTTCGCCGTCGAACTGCTTGTCGCGCAGCTCCAGCGCTTCCATCATCAGCCGCGCTACGCGCTGCGCCTGGTTGTTGTCTTCAAACCAGTACTGGCCGGGGTAATCGGTGTCTTGCAGTGTGAGTTGCGGGCCGTCGCTGCTCTGCTGTTGCGCGTTGCCCTGGGCACCCACTTGCGCCGTGCGCTTGGCATTGGCGCGGTAGTCCCAGCTGGCGATGGAGACCGCGTTGGTCTGCCAGCGCCGCGCGCCTTGCCAGCGGTCGATCACGTCTTCGGTGGCCGTGACGTCAGCGCGGCCAAAACGGATGCTCGCCTGTGCGTTGTCGACGAACACGTCGTTGGCATCGGCGATGACCATGCGATGCACGCCCAGCGCATCACCGTCCTTGGCTTCGTGCTCGAAGAAGTAGAACAGCCCTTCTTCTGCCAGCAGACGCGTGACGAAATCGAAATCGCTTTCTTCGTATTGCGTGATGACGCTGCGGCGTGTGTAGACCGAGCTGTCGCGCAAGGCCCAGCGCCACGCGGGCACGAGTCGACCTTGCCCCTGGTAGTCGCCAAACAGGCTGTCGATCACCTCAATGACCGACATGTCCTGAAACAGGAAGCTGTCTTGCCGATGACGCAGAAACGCCAGCCACGGCTCAATGACGAGCCGGTAGCGCACCAACCCGCCGTTGGCGCCAATCTGCTCAAACCGCGTGACGTGGCCGTGGAACGGGCGCAGCGTGCTGCGGCTCTGCTGCGTCAGCAAATCCAGCCGCACGGGCTGGCCCAGCAGCTTGGCCGAATCGATGTCGGCGTTGTCGGACAGCGCTGTGAGTTCCAGGTGGAAACCGCCCGCGTCGATATGCTCGGCGGCATCGAGTTGCTCGGGCAGCAGCGCGTTCGGCCCCAGTGGGGTTTCCAACCGCAGCAGCCGGTCTGCCTGGGTGAAGGCCGCGCGCAGCAGGTTGGCCAGTTCGGTCGGAGAGACCATGGTGTGCTCGCTTATTGAATGCGGTACTTGAAGTCGCCGTCCTTGCCCACGCTCACCTTGATCTTCTCAATGCTGCCGCCTTCGGCCATGCGCGTGAGCACCGATTCGGCAATTTGCGGCAACAGCGTGCCGTTGAGGATGTGATCCACCGCGCGGGCGCCGGCGTCCACCTCCGTGCAGCGCGCGAGCACCGATTCAATGAGCGCGTTGTCCCACTGGAACGTCGCCTTGTGGTTGACGGCCACACGGTCGCGGATGCGGCCGAGCTTGAGCGTGATGATCTCGGCCAGCACGTCGTCGGAGATCGGGTAGTACGGCACCACCTTCATGCGGCCCAGGAATGCCGGCTTGAACGCCTTGTAAAGCGTCGGGCGCAGCAGTTCGGCCAGCGCGTCGGCGTCGGGCAACTCTTCAGCGGCCTTGTTCAGGCACGCTTGCATGATGTTCGACGAGCCCACGTTGGACGTGAGGATGATGATGGTGTTGCGGAAGTCGATCGGGCGGCCTTCGGCATCGTCCATCTCGCCCTTGTCGAACACCTGGAAGAACATCTCCAGCACGTCGGGGTGGGCCTTCTCCACTTCATCCAGCAGCACGACGCTGTACGGGTTGCGGCGCACGGCTTCGGTCAGCACGCCGCCCTCGCCGTAGCCGACATAGCCCGGCGGCGAGCCCTTGAGGCCCGACACGCTGTGCGCCTCCTGGTACTCGCTCATGTTGATGGTGATGAGCTTGCGTTCGCCGCCGTAGAGGATGTCGGCCAGTGCCAACGCGGTTTCCGTTTTGCCTACGCCCGAGGGGCCGGCAAACATGAACACGCCGCGCGGCTTGTTCGGGTCTTCCAGATTGGCGGTGGCGGTGCGCACGCGCTGCGCGATGGCATCCAGCGCATGGTCCTGGCCGATCACGCGGGCGGTCAGCAGCGGCTTGAGGTTCAGCACCGTGCGCAGTTCGTCCTTGACCATGCGGCCCAGCGGAATGCCGGTCCATGCGGAGACGATTTCCGACACCACGTGGCCATCCACCTGCAGCGGCACCATGGGCGACTCGCCCTGCAGGGCGCGGAGCTCGGCGATCAGCTTGGCGAGTTCGTCCTGGTCGTCCGCCTTGTCTGCCGTGCGCTTGCGCTTGGAGATGGGCACGACATCGCTGTTGGCGGCCACGGGCAGCGCGTTGTCTTCACCGGCTTGTGTGTTGCCGCTTTCGCGAGCTTCGCGCAGGGCCTGAATGCGGGCGACAAGCTCGCGTTCCTTCGCCAGGCGTTCCGTGTTTTGCGCGATGCGCTGTTCCAGTTCGGTGCGTTGCTCGTTCAGCGCTTTCAGGCGCGCATCGTGCTCGGCGCCGGCGCTTTGTTCGCGCTCCAGCGCGTCGATCTCGCCTTGCAGGCGTTCGAGCGTTTTCTGGTCGTCTTCAATGGCGCCGGGCGTGGCACTCTGGCCCAGGGCTACCTTGGCGCACGCGGTATCCAGCACGCTGACAGCCTTGTCCGGCAGTTGGCGGCCGCTGATATAGCGATGCGACAGTCGCACCGCTTCGGTAATCGCCTCGTCCAACACGCGCACGCCAAAGTGGCGCTCCATCAGTGAGGCCATGCCGCGCAGCATGGACGCCGCCAGTGGCTCGCTCGGTTCTTCCACCTTCACGACCTGGAAGCGGCGGGCCAGCGCGGCGTCTTTCTCAAAGTACTTCTTGTATTCGCTCCACGTGGTGGCGGCGATCGTGCGGAGTTCACCACGCGCAAGCGCCGGCTTGAGCAGGTTGGCCGCATCGTTCTGGCCCGCCTGGCCACCCGCACCGATGATGGTGTGCGCTTCGTCGATGAACAGGATGATCGGCTTGGGGCTCTTCTTTACCTCGTCGATCACGTTCTTGAGGCGGTTTTCGAATTCGCCCTTCACGCTGGCGCCGGCTTGCAGAAGGCCCATGTCTAGCGTGCGCAGCGTCACGCCTTGCAGCGGCGGCGGCACGTCGTTGGCGGCCACGCGCAGCGCCAAGCCTTCGACCACGGCGGTCTTGCCCACACCAGCCTCGCCGGTGAGGATGGGGTTGTTCTGGCGGCGGCGCATCAGGATGTCGATCACCTGGCGGATCTCGGCATCGCGCCCGATGACGGGGTCGATACGGCCATCACGGGCGGATTGCGTCAGGTCGACGGTGAACTGATCCAGCGCGGGCGTGGATGTCAGTGCGGCTGCCGGCTTGCCACCTTCGCCTTGCGATGCCTCGGTGCCGCTGTCGGCAATATCGACGGCCTGCTCCTGCTCATCCGAGCCGGCAGTCAGACGGTCGAAATCGTGCTTGAGGCGGTCCGCTTCAATCTGGCCGAACAGGCGCGAGCCGCGCTGGGCCAGCGCAGACAGGCTGGGCTCGGTCAGCAGCGCCAGCAGCAGATGGCCGGAGCGGATGCGCGTGATTTGCGAATCGAGCGAGGCGATCAACCAGCCGTGCTCGAACAGCTTGGGCAGATACGGCGAGAACGCCGGCGTGCGCGTGTTGCCGGTCTGGAAACGGCCGATCTCGGCTTCCAGATCACGCTGTAGCGCAGCCAGGTCGATGCCGCTGGCGCGGGCGGCCACGGCAAAGTCGCTGCGGCGGTTTTCCAGCAACGCCAGGAACAGGTGTTCGAGATCCACCTCGTAGTTGCCGCGCGCCATGCAGATGGAAGCCGCGCGCTCGGCGGCTTGCCGGCTGGTCGCGTTCAGCTTGGCGATCAGGGTTTTGAGTGGGATGGCCATGGCAGCTGCGCTCCGAAGATTCGATGAAAAAGTCGAGAAACGTCGATGAAGATGTCGGTGTTCAATGCAGCGGGGCGAGCGTGTATTGCGCGTCGCTGCGGTCTTGCTGCGCGGGGCGGGAACACAGGAAGGTGTCCCAGCCGAGGCGGCCGTCGTTGCTGTTGTCGAGCGTGCTGCCGGTCACGTCTTGCTGGCGCAGGATCAGCTTGATCTCGAACTCCAGCGTGGTGCCGCACAAGATGGTCAGCATCTTGCGCAGCGCCAGCGAGCCCGACGCGCCGGGCAGAAAGTTGCGGTATTGCTCACGCTTGAGCGGCCCCATCCACAGGCGCACGCGCAAGTCGCGTTGCCACACGCGGGCACCCGCCAGCGCGGTGGCGCCCAGCACATTGCTGGTGCTGCCCAGCCGCGTGTATTGCGATGCCGGCACGCGGTACCACCCGCCCACAAACTGCTCCACGCGCACCGGTGCTTGGAAGTAGTCCGACAGCACGCGCTGCAGATACGCCGCAGACACCGGGCGATGCCGGATCGCCGTGGCATAGCCGGCCAGCGCTTCATCAAGGATTGGGCCGGGCGTGGTGGACAGATCCGCGCGCAGCGATTTGTCTGCCGCACCCGCCAGCGACAGCAGTAGCGGCAGGTAATGCTTGTTGCTGTCGACTTCGTACTGAAACGGCAGGCGGTACTTCTTCCACGCCAGGTAGAACAGCGCCGTGGCGCGGTTCGAGAAGATGTCGAAGAACGCACGCGCAGCACGGTCGCGCCAGACGGATTCGCGTTCGGCGACGATCTCGGTATAGCGCAGCGGCAAGGCACCCTGCCCGCCCAGCATGCCGAAGAACGTGGGCGTGATGGCCAGCGTGTCGAGCGCGCCCTCTTCCAGCGCAGCGACAAACGCGGCGTCGGTTTCGAGCATCTCGGCGGTCACGCCGTTTGCCTCAATGCCCTGGAGCTCGCTGGGCGGAAACGACAGCGACAGCGTGTTGCGAAAACTCACGCGCGTGGCCAGCGCCTGCTCGGGCGCCATGCCACCTTCGCGCGCAAAGAGCTGTTCCAGCAGCCGAACGGCCTGGAAGAACTGGTACCGGTACGGCTGCTTGAGCAGCCGCCGGATCACACCAGGATCGATTCGCCGCTGCGAGGTGCGCATTTGACCAATTCCTTGCCGCTGCGGCGCGACACCGCAATCAACTGCACAAAGCTGTTCATGTGGACGTACAGGCCGAAGAAGTGGTCCAGCACGCGGATAAACCGGTGCAGCCCGGTGCCGACAAAGGCGTCTTCATCCAGCGTGAGACGCACTTCCAGGCCGCGCACGAAGGTGGCGAACGGTTTGCCCGCCAGCCACTGCGTTGCCGGCTGGTAGTCCAACCCGACAATGCCTTCGATCTGCCGTGCGGAGATCGCATTGCGCGGCAGGTCGTGCAGGCGCAGCATCTCTTTCAAGGTCGGCAGGCCGTTCTGCACCAACGACAGATGGTTCAGCGCCAGCAGCGAGATCAGCCGCCATTGCGCCGCGCGTCCGCCGCCAAACCGCATGGAGGGCGTCGGCTTACGCAGGAAGGTGATGTTGCGTGCGATGGAGCTGCCTTCTATCGACAGATCGCCATCCGGCTGGCCAAAGGCCAGGGTGGACGGCAAGTCGCGGTTCGTGCAGGTGACGGTCAGGCTCAGCGTGTCGGTCTGCGGGCTCGCGGGGTCGAACTGCGTATCGACGATGGAGATTTCTGTCTCGAAACCCGGGCTGCGCTGCGCGATCAGCTCGTTACGGCGCGCCAGCCAGTAGTGGCCCGCGCGGCCCGGTTCCTCGCCGTGGTGCAGCGAGTAGAACGGGCGGAACTCCGTCACCTTTTCGTGCGCGGCGGTTTCGCGCACCAACTGCACGTTGTCGATGGAATAGATGTCAAAGCCGTGCGCGCGCCGGCTGTCGGCCACCACCGGGTAGGCGCTGGCCGTGTGCTCAATGCGGATGGGGTCGGCCTTCTGCTGGAACAGGTTGACCACCGGCGTGCAATGCAGGCGCAGGTGCTCGGCTTGCAGGTTTTCCAGCAGGCGTGCAGCGTGCGAATCACTGCGCAGCTCCTGGAGCACCAGGTGCAGCGTCAGGCGGCGCACCGGCGCACCCGGCGTCATGCCACGGCGCACTGCAGCGAGGTCGATGTCGAAGAAGTTGAACTTCTCGGCAAAGCTGAAGTGCTCGGTCAGCAATCGATAGGCCGGATGCGAACGCGCGGGGCAATCGATCAGCGCCTCGTTCTCGGCAAAGCCGACTTCATGCAGCGGCACGCCAGACAGGCGCTTCCACACGCCGCCGCGCTCGGCTTCCATGTACGCCGCGGCGGTATGCAGGAACAGCGCATCGCCCAGGGCGGCCACGAACGACGGTTCGCCGTCCATGTAGACACGCAGCTTGTCCAGCGCGAGCGATTCAAAACCGCCGCGCTCGCCCATGTATTCCAGCGTGATGGCAATCGCCCCGGTGGCGCCCTTGGGCAGTTGCACGGCAGTGGGTGCCGAGACAGCGCGCTCGAAGGTCGCGCCGGCCACACGCACAGGTGCAAAGGTGACGTCGTATGCGGTGCGGAAACGGCATTCCACTTTGCGCACCACGCGTGTGGTGAGGAAGGTGCCGCGTGCAATGGTGACAGGGGCGCTCAATTGTGCGGCCACGCCACGCACATCGAAATGCGCCACCGAGCACGATGGAAATGGCCGCAGGTAGTGCGGGTACAGCACCTCCAGCAGCGCTTCGGTAAATTCGGGGTAATCGTCGTCGAGCTTCTTGTTGACGCGTGCCGTCAGGAAGGCAAACGACTCGATCATCCGCTCGACGTGCGGATCGTCGCAGCCGTCGCCAGACATCGCCAGCCGGCCGGCAACCTTCGGATACCGCTCGGCAAAATCGCGCGAGTACCGGCGCAGGAAGGCCAGTTCTCGTTCGTAGTAAGGCAGCAGCTCTTCCATGCTTCGTGGCGGTCCGGTGATTGATATTGCCGCGCGGTTCTCCGGCGGCGGCCTTAGCCGCGTCCGCGCGCGACGGAGTAGCGCAGCGTTGACGGTTGCAGCGTCGCGTCGAACGTCACCGGCTCGCGTGCGGGCCCGACCAGCAGCACGGCGCTGATCCCAAAGCACAGCGCATTGGTGGCGCGCTCGTTGATCTCCAGCGACACGTTTACATGCTGCAGACGCGGCTCGTGCCGCTCGATCGCCTTGGTGAGCGACTGGCAGATGTAGTTGCGGTCGTAGAAACTGGCCAAGCTCAGGCCGGCAAAATCGTTCAGGCCGTAGGTGAGCAACGACCGTTTGCACTCCGGCAAGCCGTGCAGGTCTTCCTCCTCAAACGCGATGCGCGTGTTGAGCAAGGATTCAATGTCGCGTGCCACGTTGCCCTTGAGTTCTTCCAGCGAGAGCTGGCGCAATGCCGTGGGCATGGGCGCGTGGGGCTCGTCGTCGAAGAGCTTGTCGAGCAGGCTGGGTTCGAAGCCTTTCATATGCAGCTATAAAACAAGATGCCGCAGCACGGTGGCTGCGGCTCTTGTTATCAGAACAACACCAAACGTTAAACCGAGTAGGTCTTGTCGTTCTTGGTGAGGCTCCAGGCGCCTTGCGAGTTACCGCCCTGGCCGCCAGCGCCCTTCTGCTGCGTGTACTTCCACTGCACAGCGGCGTAGCGCAGGCTGAACGTGTCGGTCGGGATGCCTTGTGCAACCACTTGCGAATCCACTTCGCTCAGGATGGCGTTCTTCAGCTTGACTTCGAGGTACTTCACGCGGTTGCCTTCGCCGTCAGCGCGGAAGAATTCGATGGTGACTTCACCGAAGGTCGTGCCGCCCGAAGCGTGCTGATACAGCAGCGGGCTGACGACGTCCATGTCCTTCATGAAGACCATGTCGCGGTGCTCGCAACGCTCAGCCGTGTGGCCGCCGGCGGTCGAAGCCGTGGCCGAACGCGGTTGGCTGATGGCTTGCGACCAGCTGTTGATTTCGATCCAGTCCTTGTGATCCTTGTCTTGCGACTCACCCTTGATTGCCGGGCTGTCGAACTTGACGTAGATATCCTTCATACAGAGACCCTCTTCGATAGATTGGTTGTTGGTACTGCTACGGGTAACGAGCGTAACGGGGGTGTTATGCCCGAACATTCCCCCCCGGGGAGAGTCCGGTCAGGAATTACGAGTTGGCTGACTTTGGCAGATCCGCCACGAGGCGCAGCGAGATCGAAAGTTCATCCAACTGGAAGTGCGGCCGCAGGAACGCCACCGAGCGGTAGGTGCCCGGCTTGCCAGGTACCTCTTTGACTTCAATCGACGCTTCACGCAGCGGGAATTGCGCCTTCTGCTCTTGCGTCGCGTTGTCGTCCAGCAGCACGTATTGCGAGATCCAGCGGTTCAGGAACGTTTCCACGTTCTTGGCCGAGGCAAAGCTGCCGATCTTGTCGCGCATCATCGCCTTCAGGTAGTGCGCCACGCGCGATACCGAGAAGATGTATTGCAGTTGCGCAGACAGCACCGAGTTCGCGTTCGCACTGTCGGTGTCGTACTTCTTGGGCTTCTGCACCGATTGCGCAGCGAAGAACGCGGCGTAGTCGGAGTTCTTGCAGTGCACGAGCGGGATGAAGCCGAGGTCGCTCAGTTCCTTCTCGCGGCGGTCGGTAATGGCGATTTCGGTCGGGCACTTGAGCGCGATCTCGCCGTCATCGGTCTTGAAGGTGTGCGTTGGCAGGTCTTCCACGAGGCCGCCACCTTCCACGCCACGAATGGCCGCGCACCAGCCGAAGTCATCAAACGCGGCCGTCAGTCGTGCACCAAAGGCCCAGGCTGCGTTGCACCACAGGTACTTGCTGTGGTCGGTGCCGTCCACGTCTTCAACGAAGTTGAAGCTCTCAACCACGGTACCGTCCTTCGGGTTGTACGGCAGGCGGCCCAGGAAGCGCGGCATGGTCAAGCCAACGTAGCGCGAGTCTTCCGAATCGCGGAACGACTTCCACTTGGCGTATTCCACCGTGTCGAACACCTTGGCCAGGTCGCGCGGCTTGCCCAGATCGGCAAACGATTCCAGACCCAGCAGCTCAGGCGACGACGACGCGATGAACGGTGCGTGCGCGGCAGCCGCCACGTGCGCCATCTGCTCGATGAAGTACATGTCTTCGGGCTGGCGCGTGACTTCGTAGTCGCCGATCAGCGCGCCAAACGGCGCACCACCGAACGTGCCGAATTCTTCCTCGTAGACCTTCTTGAACAGCGCGCTCTGATCAAACTCGATGGCCGTCTTGAAGTCCTTCACCAGGTCGCGCTTGGTGGCGTTGAGTGCCTTGATCTTGATCGTCTGGCCGGTGTTCGTTTCCTTGACCAGATAGTTCAAGCCACGCCAGGTGGATTCCAGCTTCTGGAATTCCGGCGCGTGCATGACAGCGCTCAACTGCTGCGAGATCAGGCGGTCCAACTCGGCTACACGTGCATCCAGCGTGGCCGACAGGTTGTCGGACACCACCACGGTGCCGCTGAGCACCTGGCTGGCAAGCTCGCCGATGATGTCCTTGGCGCGCGCACGCTCGGAGTCGGATTTGGCAACACGGCTTTGCTCGACGATGCTGTCGAGCAGGCTGAGTTCTTCGGCGACCGCGGCGCCTTGTGCGGCGGATTGGTTCTCAAGCATCTTCGCCTCCGTTGTTCTTGGCGCCGAGCTTCTTCGCGTTTTCGGTGTTCTTCAGCACTTCCGACAACAGGTCTTCCAGCTTGTCGTTACCGGCCATCTTGTTGCGCAGGTCAGCCAGCTTGGAACGGGCTTCCAGCAGCTTGCGCAGCGGCTCAACCTGCTCAACCACGGCTTCGGGGCTGAAGTCTTCAATCGAGCGGAACTTCAGGTCGACGCCAAAGCGGCCACCCTCTTCCGTCAGCGTGTTGGGCACCTGGAACGCCGCGCGCGGCTCCACGCCCTTCATCACATCGTCGAAGTTGTCGCGGTCGATGTTGACGAACTTGCGGTCGCGCAGTTTGGGTTGCTCCACTTCGGATTGCCCCGACAGGTCCGCCACCACGCCAACGACGAACGGCAGTTCTTTCTGCTCGATCGCGTCGCCGATCTCGACGTCATACGTCAGTTGCACGCGCGGCGGGCGCACCTTCTGCAGACGCTTCTGCACACTTTCTTTTTTTGCCATGACTTTCCTCCACGGGCGCGAAATTGGCGCAGTGCTTAGCGCAGCGAGCTGAACGGGTCGGCGCTGCCGCTGCTGGTGCCGGCGGCAGCGGCCGGGGCAGCGGTGGAAGCACCATGGTTGGCAGCCTCGGCGGCCGGCGCAGCAGCAGGCCCCGCACGGCGCACGACGCGGCGGCGCACCGGTTGGGTCTTCTGTTCAGCCGGGAACAGAACTTGTTCGCCCAGCGTGTCACGCAGCATGCGGGCCAGCACCTGCGCATCGGTCTTGACGTCGCCAGCCAGCGCGCTGTCGGCACGCAGTTCTTGCAGCGAGCGGCGCGCCACGCGCAGGCCGCTCACGGCCAGGATGCTCTTGGCCTGACGGTCAGCGTTGTCACGTTGCAGCGCCTCTTCCGCTGCCAGGATGGCTTGCGGATATTTGTCTGCGGCGAACTGCAGCTGAGCGATGCGCACCCACGGCTCATCGCGCGTCGGGTTCTGCTTGGCGATCTGTTGGTACAGGTCGATGGCCTTGTCTTGCTGGCCACCCTTGGCGGCGGTTTCCGCTTCGGACATGCTTTGTTTGAATGCCTCGTCGGTCTGCGGGCCAGGATTGGAGGTCGCGCAACCCGTGATCAGGGCGGCGGCACCAGCGAGCACGATGAGGGAACGGAGAACGCGGGAAATAGGCAGGGATTTGGCCACGGCGAGACTCTTCAAGGTTTCAAAGCGGTGTGTCGAAATCCAAGCATCCAATCAAATTCGCCGGAATTGGCGAGTTAAATGTTGGTCTCGACTGGCGCGAAATAGTACACTCCGCTCGTCGCCGTTGACAACCAAAAACGGATTATTACGAAACCGAAACATCCTTTGAATTCAACCGCTTACAGCAAGGCTGGGCCGCAAATCTCGATTATTAAGAAACCGAAACATTTGAGCCAATACCGTTTATTAAGAAATCGAAACATTGGCTGCTTTCGCTCGATTTGACGGGTGGCGGCACGGGTCAAATCAAGAGAATTAAATAATCCAGAAATCAGGTATGAAGACGATGAAATTCGACACGGTATGGAGGCAGCCGGGCTGCGACCGCCTCCCACGGCGCCGGGTCGCGACGATGTTCAAGCTGATGCTGGCGGGTGCCAGCGTGGTGGCCCTGGGGGCCTGCTCGACGGGCGCCAGCGTGCTGGCCGGCGCAGCCAACGGTGCGCTGGAAGCGATCGGGCTGAAGTCGTCGAACGTTCCCGACTCGCAGAAGCCGCCACGCGAGGTGCCGCTCAAGCTGACCGCTGGCAACAACCTGAACGCCGCGAATGATCGGCGCCCGGTTGCGGTGGTGGTCCGCCTGTATTCGTTGAAGGACCCGACCAGCTTCCTGCAGGCGCCGTATGACACCTTCATCGACCCGGCACGCGAGAAGCAGACCTTGGGCACTGACCTCGTGCAGGTGCGCGAGATGACGCTGATCCCGGGGCAGCGTTACGACTTTACAGAGAAGGTCTCGCGCGAGGCGACCACGCTCGGCGTGGTGGCGCTGTTCCGCAGCCCCGCCGCCCAGCGCTGGAAGTTCGCCTTCAACACGGAGAAGAACGAGAAATCCGGCATCGTGATCGGGCTGCACGCCTGCGCCATGACGCTGGCCAGCGGCACGCCGACGACGCCTGCCGGCAGCACGCCGCTGACCGACCTCAACCTGCTGTCGGCCGCACCCTGCGGTAGCTGAGCCCGCGCACTGATGCACCAGCACTAAAGACGAGAAAGGTCAACGTGAGCTATTCCGCAAAGATTCTTTGGGGCGAGGGGTTGTTCCTGCGCCCGCAGCACTTCCAGCGTCAGGACGCGTATCACGAGTCCCGCCTGCACGCGACGGCGCAAGCCATTCAGCCCTACGGTTGGGGTGTGCGCCATGCGCGCTTTGATACCGACGCGCTGGCCAGCGGCGTGCTGCGCGTGATCGAGCTGTCGCTGTTCTTTCCTGACGGCGAGCTGTATTTCGCCCCGCAAGCCGATACCCTGCCCCCGCCGCTGGTGCTTGATGCCATTCCGGCTGGCACCTCCGAGCTGACGTTTCACATCGCGCTGTATCCGCTGCAAGACAACGGCGGCAACTACCGCGAGCCGCTGGAAGGCGCCACCGTGTCGCGCTTTGTCGGCACGGAAGAAGAAACGGCCGACCTGTATACCGAAGCCGAACCCGCTGCGATTACGTATCTGAAGAAGTCGGTCAAGCTGGTGGCCGAGACGGAGCCGCGCGACCAGTTCATCTCGCTGCCCGTAGTACGGGTGCGGCGCACCGGCACCGGCGGCTTTGAGCTGGACGAAAGCTTTGTCGCACCGAGCTTGGCGATCAATGCTTCGGCCGTGCTGTATCAGCGCCTGCGCCGGTTGCTCGACGCGCTGCAGGCCAAGGTGAATGCGCTGTACGGCTTCCACCGCGAGCCGACCAAGAACATCATCGAATTCCGCTCCGGCGACATTGCCTCGTTCTGGCTGCTGCATACGGCCAACGCGGCGTTTGCAGCGCTCTCACACCTGTATCACCACCCGGATCTGCACCCCGAGCGGCTGTTCCAGGAGATGCTGCGCCTGGCCGGCGCGCTGATGACGTTCACCAAGAGCTACACCCTGGCCGACCTGCCCGCCTACGACCACGATGCCCCTGGCCCCGTGTTTGCCAAGCTGGACACCATCGTGCGCGAGTTGCTCGATACCGTGATCTCCACGCGCTACTTTGCGATTGCGCTAGAAGAAACGCGCCCGTCGTTCCACCTGGGCCGGATCGATTCCGGCAAGATCGACGAAGACACCAGCTTCTATCTGTCGGTGTCGGCGGACATGCCTGCGGCCGAACTGGTGGATGCCATTCCCGCACGCTTCAAGGTCGGTGCGCCGGATGACGTGGAAAAGCTCGTGCTGTCGTCCATGCCCGGCGTGCCGCTCACCTACACGCCGCAGGTGCCACCGGCCATTCCGGTGCGCCCGGGCGCATGCTACTTCGCAGTGGAAGCACGCGGCATGCTGTACGAACGCATGTTGCAGGCGCAGACCATCACCATCTATGCCCCGGCCGGCATCCGGGAACTCAAACTTGAACTCATCGCGGTGACTTCATGAGCGCTACCACCACCCCTTCACTGTTTGGCGGCTCAACGCCGGCACCGGGCAATACCGCAACCGACGCGCGCGAGTCGAGCACGCACGCGCGTACGCTGCTCGATTTGCTGTACGACGGTTTCTTCATGCTGTTCCAGTTGCGCAATGGCCAGCAGCCGGCCAGCGCGGAGGATTTCCTCTCGCGTGTGCGTGCGTTTCTGGAAGATTTCGATCGTGGCGCCAAGCGCCTGAACGTGTCGGCCGAAGATGTATTCGACGCCAAGTACGCGTTCTGCGCTGCCGTGGACGAAACCATCCTGTCGTCCAACTTCTCCATTCGCACCGCGTGGGAACGCCGTCCGCTGCAGCTCGTGCTGTTTGGCGAGCAACTCGCCGGTGAGACCTTCTTCGTCAAGCTGGAAGAACTGCGCGCGCACGGTGCGCCGCGCCTGCAGGCGCTGGAGGTGTTCCACATGTGCCTGCTGCTGGGCTTTCGCGGCAAGTACATCCTCGAAGGGCCGGAGAAGCTGGCGTACCTCACCGCGCGCCTGGGCGACGAGATTTCCGCCATCAAGGGCAAGCGCGCTGCCTTTGCACCGCAATGGCCGCTGCCCGACAAGGTGGCCCACACGCTCAAGCGCGAAACGCCGCTGTGGATCTTCGGCGCCGTATTCGCGCTGATCGGCCTGCTGGCCTACATTGGCCTGTCGCACACACTGCGCACCAAGACCAATGAAACGCTGGAAGGCTATTCGCAAGTCATCAAGCTCGGGCCGCGCTTTTCGCATCTGACGATTTCGCTGCCTTAAGTCTGTGATGGGCGGCAGCAGCGGCCACGATGGCTGCGCGCCGCCCAACCCGCCTCCTGCTGCCCCGCAACCCGAACCCTGCGCGATGCTGTTCCGATGAAGCCTTTGTTCAACCTGCCGGCCGCCGTGCCGCAAGCCGTCCTGGGTGCGCTGCTCGGGCAGCAGACCCGCCAGATCACGCTGGAAACGGCGCTCGCCTCCGACAATCTGGTGGTCGAGCGCTTTACCGCTACCGAGGCGGTGTCGGCCTCGTTCGTACTGCACATCGATTGCCTCAGCCCCTCAGCACATCTGGATACGGCCAAGCTGGCCGCCCAAGAGGTGACACTGCGCCTGCAGCAAGCCGATGGCAAACGCCGCGCATGGCACGGCTACGTGGCGGACTGCGCATCCATGGGCGGCGATGGTGGCTTGGCGCGCTACCGCCTACGTGTCGTGCCCTGGCTCGACCGGCTGCGCACCCGCAGCGATTGCTTCGTCTACCAGAACAAGACCGCACTGGAGATCATCGAAGAGGTGTTTGCGGAGTACCCCACCGCGCACTACAAGATTGACGCCACGCAACCGTGCGCCAAGCGCTCGATCTGCTGCCAGTACCGCGAAAGCGACTATGCCTTCGTGATGCGTCTGCTGGCCGAAGAAGGCCTGTCGTTCCGCATCGAGCATGACCAGAGCGACGAACCGCAGAGCAACGCGCAGTCGCGCCACACCGTCGTCATCTTTGACAACGATGCACAGCGCCCCGTCTGCCCGCAGCCGGAGATCCGCTTCCACCGTGTGGACGCGACCGAAAGCGAAGACGCCATCGAGCGCCTTTCGCACGCGCACAGCGTGGGCACCAACGCCGTGACCGTCGCGTCATGGGACTACAAAACCCTGGCCGCCACCGCAGCCCAAGCCACAGCCAGCGACCCTGGTGGCGAACTGCCCACGCTGGAACGCTTTGAAGCCTCAGGCCCCTATCAATTTGCAGACGCTCAAGGCGCCAGCCGCGCCGCGCAACTGCGCATGCAAGTGCATGAAGGTGCCTACCTGCGCTACGAGGGGCAAGGCAGCGTGCGCCAGCTTGGCGCCGGCCAGCGCTTCACGCTCACGCAGCATTTCGACAGCAAGCACAACGAGTTCGTCACGCTGCAGGTTGAGCACGAAGCGGCCAACAACCTCGGCGCAGACATCGCGCGGCTGCTGGCCACCACCGAGATCGAGTCGGGCAGCTACCGCAATCGTTTCATCGCCGTGCCGGCGGAAGCGCTTATCGTGCCGCCGTATCGGCGCCGCCCGACCGCGCCCGAAGGCCAGGCCGCTGTGGTCATCGCCGATGACGGTGCACCGCTCACCACCGACCGCGACCACCGTGTGCGCATCCGCTTCCCGTGGCTGCGGGCACCGGAGACGAACGCCTTCTCCGACCCATCCAGCAGCGACCGCACGCAAGTCACCGCCTGGGTGCGCGTGGCCACCGCCAGCGCCGGACCCAACTGGGGTGGCAATCACCTGCCGCGCGCTGGCACGCAGGTGCTCCTGACCTTCATCGACGGCGACATCGACCGGCCGCTGGTCGCCATGCAGCTGCACAACACGCAAGACGCCCTGCCCTGGCCGGCTGCGGAAGCGCCGCTGGGGCAGGCGCTGTCCGGTTGGCACTCACAGGGCCTCGGCGGCGATGGCTACAACCAGTGGGTCGTCGACGATCACCCCGCCCAGCTGCGCATGCGCCTGGCCAGCTCCACCGCCAACAGCCAGCTCAACCTCGGCTATGTGACCTCGCACGGCGCCACCGGCGGCGACCGTGGCGAATGGCGTGGCACCGGCGCTGAACTGCGCACCGACGCGTGGGCCGTGGTGCGCGCGGGCGCTGGCCTGCTGCTCTCGACCACCACGCGAGCACAAGCAGGCGGCACGCTGCTCGATGCGCATGAAGCGCGCGGCCAACTCACCGCCGCGCAGAAGACCGCGCAGCGTTTGTCGGACGCAGCCGCCAGCCAGCAAGCCCTGCCGCTGGCTGCGAACGAAGCATTCGAGCCCATCGACAAAGCGCTGGACCCCGCGCAAGACGGCCACTACCCCAACAACGTCAACGGGCAAGACACCCAGCAGCCGGTCGACAAGTTCGGCCAGCCGCTGCTAGTGGCGGAATCACCATCAAGCATCGCCCTTGCCTCGCAAGCCACGACCACGGTCTACGCGGGCCGGCATCTGCATGGCACGGCGCAGGCGGATTGGCATCTGGCCGCCGGCAACGTCATCGCCGCTGCGGCCGCCAAGGGTGTGAGCCTGTTTGCGCAGCGCAATGGCGTTCGCGTGATTGCCGAAGGTGGGCCCGTCTCTATTCAAGCGCATACCGATGCACTGGCTGTGCTGGCGGACAAGGCCGTGACCGTGACTTCGTCGGCCGATTCGGTTGAGATCCTAGCGCAGCAGAACATCGTGCTGCATGGCGGGGATTCGATGATCCGGCTGGAGGGGAATGCGGTGACGTTTGAGACGTCGGGGTTGCTGTCGGTGAAGGGGGCTGGGCATCCGATGATTGGGCCGGGGGGGCAGGCGGCGGAGTTGCCGGCGTTGCCGCAACCCACCACGCAGACGCATTGGCTGGAGTTGAATTACCGCGACCTGTATGCGCTGCCCATGGTTGGCGCTCCGTACACCGTCCGCTTTGCCGATGGCACCACCCGCAAGGGCAAACTTGATGCGCAAGGTCATGCAAGGATCGATGGTGTACCGCCCGGCCCCTATACGGTTGCCTACGGTGAGGCGCAACCGCCTGCTGAACCTCGCTTTCCATCAACGCCGAATCCGCTCTTCGGCGCAGGGCTGCCAAGTTCGGCAGCCGATGCAGCCAAGCGGTTGCTGGCGTTCATGGAGCAAGATGAAGCCTATCTCAAAGACAACTACTTTCCCGATGAGATTGCGGAAATGCAAAGCCCCGCCCATACCACTGAAGGCTCGACAAGCCTGCTAACTGAGTCGCACCTATCTGACTATCTGGTCTCAAGCGAAGCCGATGAGCGCAAGGCGAAAAATGGCTATCGCGGTGATCATCCCGAAGGCCAAGAGGTGCAATCTTGAATGCAGAAGCTGTAGCCTTGCGTGGCGCTGTCAAGGCAGCGGACGACGATCTCAGTGGCTGGTTGAAAGGGTTGGTGACGGGCGAAGGCTCTTCGCCGTCGCAAATCATTGTCTCCGGCGTACTAGGGGTGGTTCCGGGATTAGGCCAAGCGATGGATGTGCGCGACATCGTTGTCGGTGTGATCACCATCAGCAAGAGCCCGACGAGTCCGGCCGGCTGGCTCGACATGTCGATTACCCTTGTTGGTTGCGTCCCTGCATTGGGAGACGCGCTTAAGACGTCGTTCCGAATGATCAAGGGGGGCCACTCGCTGCCACGCGTACTCGACGCCATCTCACCGTCGTTGAAAGGTAACCTCGAGCAGTGGTTCCGCACAGTGAATTGGGGTTCAGTCGCCAGCGGCCTCAAGCGCAATTTCGATGATGTTATGGGCGCCTTCATCCACGGCTTAGACGGTTGGCTGGTCCAGACCGTCATGGGAAAAAAGGAAGTGGCGTTCCTGATTGAGCAAATCAAGGATTTGCGCCAGCGCGCCCCGAAGATGCTTGACGAGGCGGTCCAAGAACTGCAGGGGCTATGGAAGAAGGCAATGGGTGACGCCATGCCCAAGAGCACCGCGGCTCACGCCACGCCGCATGCACCCACTGCTCCGCATGTACCAGCCGAACACGCGCCACACACTTCTTCGGCTGGTGAAGCGCCTAAAGCCAAGGCACCTGAGTCGCGCAAGCCGGAAAAGGTCGAAAAGGACCATACAGCGAGTGAGCGCACCCCGACAGACGGCGCACGCACCGACAAGCGCCGAGCCACCAAGAAGAAGCAGAAGTGGCAAACCGGCGTACCGGCCGAACACATCACCGATTACTGGTGCGCGCGCAATAAGCGCAACCTCAAGAAAGCCAACAATTTCGGGGCACTCTGGGAGGAGTGGCATCCTGCGGGCCGACAAGGTATTGACCATGTCTGGATGCAAAGCAGTCACCCAACCCGCCCGGGCGTGATTGGCGAGACCAAGAGCAGCTTGTTTGGCGCATTCCGGTTCCTGGCTGCTCTACCAAAGGATATCCAAGAGCAGCTACAAGCGCTGGGTAAAGGCGAGGTAGAAAACCCCACGGATAACGGCCAGCCCAACATCTTCCATAGCGAAGGGCGTGATGCAGTGAGTTCGGCCAAGGCACCGGCCAACCAAGACGGCGGGGAGGGAGAATTGAAGAAGGGGTTGGGGAACACTAAGAGCAAAGGTGTTCAGATGAGTCATCGATGGATCATTGATTCCATTGAAGACGAAAACTTGACTCCAGCTGGTTTGACGCTGCAGAGGAAGATTCAGAAATTTGAACGAACGATCGCATTGAACCCCAAGGCTTCACCACCCTATACCCGTTGGGTCATCATGGTGACTGGTCGGCAAAAGCATCTGCACGACACGGCAAAGAAGCACGAGATCCAGAACCCGGTTGTCACGATCCCTGACAACATCCTCGCGCAGTAATTCATGCTACCTATTCTTCAGTCTTTCACCGAAAAAGAGTTTATTGCAAAGCGGCGTGATTCCATGATCGGGTTCCCTTTCTATGTTGAAAACATGGAAGAGGTAGCCGAAAGCTATGAGTTGATTACATCCGAAATCTTGGCTAAGCGTGTTGCTGACGCCGAGGACCCGGAAGAGGCCGCGATGGCGGTAATGACAGGAAGTCGTCGACGCGCGTGGGACTATCTCTTGGGGCTGCATCTGCAATACAGCGCAGGAGTTTCCCTCCCCGTTTTGCGCGAATTCTTTCCAATGCTCTTGTCCAGTTGGGAGGAATATGCCAAGTACAACAAGGCATTTGACCAGACGGCTCGTGCTGGAGGCCGTAAAGTCCCCCATCTCGACCTGTACGACAAGGACTATTGGCGAGCTGTCCGGCTGACCAGCTTCGCCATCTGCCTTGGCCATGCCAGCATGTTGCCGCGCGTCGCCGCTCTTTGGGACTACGAGAATGACGGCATGGATGGCTTGCTCGAACGGCTGGTCGCTCCTTGCGCTCCCGATCGCGGAACACCGCCCGACGAGTGCACACGACACCTTCCCTACTTCAAAACCCTCAAGCTTTTCGGGGCCGAACCGGGGCAGCGCCCGGCGCTGATGAGTAACTACCTGGACGAGTGGTACAAAGCCAGTCGCCGCGAGCCCTACTACGACTCGCATACCAAAGGCCGCCTCCACAACTACCTCGGCTACTGGAGCTTTGAGGCTGCCGCCATCGCAGTCGAACTCGATATCGATGACAGCTCGTTCCGCGATAAGCCGTTTTATCCCGCCGAGCTGGCTGACTTCGGTCGCGGCTTCAAAACAGGCAGTGGTGTCGGTGCAAGAGATGCCGACCGGCTCAGCCTACGCTGTGAAGCGGGCCAAGCCTGCCCGAAGGCCGGCTATTGGATGACCCCGGCCAAAGCCGGATCGCGCAAATATTTCCAGCAAGGCGAAATCATGCCTGATGTGTCGTCGGACTACGGCTCTACGATTTGGCAGTGGGATAGCGATCAATCCGACCCGAAGCTGTAAGACTTGCCGCGGCACAGCTAGCCACCTACGTGCCGGCGCGCAGGTGCTGCTGACCTTCATCGACGGCGACATCGACCGGCCGCTGGTCGCCATGCAGCTGCACAACACGCAAGACGCCCTGCCCTGGCCGGCTGCGGAAGCGCCGCTGGGGCAGGCGTTGTCCGGCTGGCACTCACAGGGCCTCGGCGGTGACGGCTACAACCAGTGGGTCGTCGACGATCACCCCGGCCAGCTGCGCATGCGCCTGGCCAGCTCCACCGCCAACAGCCAGCTCAACCTCGGCTATGTGACCTCGCACGGCGCCACCGGCGGCGATCGTGGCGAAT
>Ga0209148_1000673_pt1 | contig 28884 bp, 26 predicted proteins | sample AraplaCol_mMF_r2_2_FD_184288 | JGI IMG/M metagenome (GOLD analysis project Ga0209148, IMG submission 184288) | Arabidopsis root microbial communities from North Carolina, USA - plate scrape CL_Col_mMF_r2 (SPAdes) (version 2) | ecosystem: Host-associated > Plants > Roots > Endosphere | place... | reverse complement strand
ATCGTTGCCACCGGACGCGCGGTAAGCGTCGAGCTTGCGCGACTGGAAACAACCAGCTTCGAGGACGCCCGCGCCGCCGAATTGCTGACGCCCATCAAACCGCACGAGCATCCACTGCCGACCTGTTTCGTCTGCGGCCCCGCGAGGGCTGAGGGTGACGGCCTGCGCATTTTCGCGGGCCCCCTCGGACGTCATGCGCAGCGTCCCGTGCTCGCGGCGAGCTGGATTCCTGATCAAAACTTGACCGCCAAGGACGGCCTCGTCGCCTCAGAATTTCTCTGGTCGGCACTCGATTGTCCCACCGGCTTCGCCTGCAATTGCGATCCGCAAAGCAACGCCATCGACAGGACGCCGCTCCTGCTGGGACGAATGTCAGCGCGCATCGAAGCTCGGCCGCGCACCGGCGACCGCTGCGTCATCACCGCCTGGCCCACCGGCCGCGATGGCCGCAAGCGCATGGCCGAAGCCGCGCTGCACGACGAGGACGGCAATTTGCTGGCGGTGGCGAAGACCACATGGATCGCAGTCGAGCGCGACGTGCAGCTCGGCCGCGGGTGACGCTACGCCAACGTCTTGGAAAACCCCGCCGCGAGATGATCGATCAGCGCGCGCACGGCCCGAGGCAGGCCGCGTCGGGTAGTGAAGACGAGATGCACCATGCCGCGATGGCCGCGCCATTCCGACAGCACATGAACGAGCTTGCCCCGCGCCAGCGCTTCCCGGCAGAGATCATCAGGCAGCAGCGCCACACCGAGCCCGGCCATTGCCGCATCGAGCACGGCGCCAAAGTCGCCGCATCCCATGCGCGGTTCGTGCTTGTGAACGCGCGCTTGTCCGTCGTCGGTCTGCAGATGCCATTCGACCAACGTGTCCTCATCTGACGTCGCCAATGTCGGAAGCAATGCCAAATCATCCGGGGTCCGCAACCGGCTCGCCAACTGGGGGCTCGCGACGAGGATGCGCGTGGACGTGCCGAGCGACCGCATCGTCAGCGCTGCATCGCCCGTGAGCTCGGATCGCACGCGCAACGCTACGTCAATCCGCTCGTCGATCAGGTCGACCGGCCGGTCGATGGCGACGAGTTGCAGGCGCACCTTGGGATAGCGGATCAGGAAGCTCGAGATCAGCGCGGAGATCTCCGCAACCATGCCGGTCGGGCAGCTGAAACGAATGCGGCCGTGAGGTTCGGCCTGCGCCTGCGTCACCAGCGCCTCGGCCTGCTCGGCCTCCGTCAGGATCGCACAGCAGCGCTCGTAGAAGGCTTGTCCCACTTCGGTGACGCGAAAACGCCGGCTCGATCGTTCGATCAGGCGCAAGCCCAGGCGCTCCTCCAGCCCGGCAATCCGCCGGCTGAGCTTGGACTTGGGCTCGCGCAAGGCCCGGCCCGCGGCAGCGAACCCGCCGTGGCCCACCACCTCGGCAAAATAGGCGAAGTCGTTCAAATCGGCCTTCATCGTTCTTCTCATAGAACGCTAAGTACCATAACTGCCGACTACCCGCATCATCGTTCTGAAAACATCTACATCGGGCAACGGCGCTTCCGCCGCAGTTTCCAAAGGAGACGGACGATGACGGACAGGTTCAACAACAAGGTCGTGGTGGTCACCGGCGGCACCAGCGGCATCGGGCTCGCGACCGCCAAGGCCTTCGCGGCTGAGGGCGCCTCGGTGTTCATCACCGGCCGCCGCCAGGACGCACTGGAGGCAGCGGTAAAGTCGATCGGCGGCCGCGTCACCGGCGTGCAAGGCGACATGGCCAAGCTCGCCGACATCGACCGGCTCTACGATGCGGTCCAGAAGAAGCACCAGCAGATCGACGTCATCTTCGCAAATGCCGGCGGCGGCGAGTTCGCACCGCTCGGCGCGATCACCGAGGAGCACTATCAGCGCACGTTCGACACCAATGTGAAGGGCGTCCTGTTCACGGTACAGAAGGCGCTGCCTCTGCTGCGCGAAGGCGCGTCCATCGTGCTGAATGCGTCGACCACGAGCGTCTCGGGCACGCCGGCCTTCAGCGTCTATTCGGCAACCAAGGCCGCCGTGCGCAACTTCGCACGCAACTGGATCCTCGACCTGAAGGATCGGCGGATCCGCGTCAACGCAATCAGCCCTGGTGTCACCGAGACGCAGGGGCTGAACCATCTGTTCGGCGGCGGCGAACAGGCTGAAGGCTCAAAGACCTATCTCGCTGGGCTGATCCCCGCCGGCCGCGTCGGCCAGCCCGAGGAAATCGCGAAGGCCGTGCTGTTCCTGGCATCGGACGACGCAAGCTTCGTCAACGGTGTCGAGCTCTTCGTCGACGGCGGGCTCGTTCAGATCTGAGCAGATCTCATCATTCGTGGGGTGGGCAAAGGCGCAACGCGCCGTGCCCACCACCTCTATCCACCGCGAAAATGCGTGGGCACGCTTCGCTTTGCTCACCCTCCGAGGCCAGTGGAATTTGGAGACAACTATGACCCACCCCAATGAATCAACCGATCGCATCCACGAACTGCTTCACCGCAATCTCCAGGAGGTGTTCGGCGAGGGCGATGCAAAGCGCCGCCGCGGCGCCATCGACGAACTCTGGACCGAGAACGCCGCCCTCTACGTCCCGCCAGGAATCATCGTCGGCCGCGACGCGATCGACAAATTCGCCGGCGATTTGCGCGCCACACATCCCCACTTCGTCTACACCCCGACCGGCGAGCCCCAGGCACTTCACAACGCCGGACGGCTGGCCTGGACATCGGGTCCGCGCGGCGAAGCACCTGAATACACCGGTTGGGACGTGATCATCGTCGAGGACGGCCGGATCGCCGCGCTCTATGTGTTTCTCGACCAGACGGCGAAGTGACGCCGCGTTTGCAGGGTGGATTGCGCCTTCGGCTAGCTAACCAATCCGCCCTACGGGCTGCGCTTGGCGATGAAGGTGCCGTTCGGCTGGTGATACACGAGCTCCTCGATCGCGCCGGACGGGCCGCGGCGGAATTCGATGCGATAGCCGTCGAGCTGGACGATGCTGAACGTCGCGCCCTGGTAAGGCCGCAGCCGGTAGAGCGGCACGAACGGAATTTTCAGCGTCAGCTCACCCTCGGCATCCTCGGTGACGACGTGGGTCTGATCGCCGCGAATGTATTCGCCGACGCAGGCCTTCCTGAACGCAGGGTCAATGCATTCGCCCGCGGCGGCGCGCGTGAAGATGATATCGGGCACCAAGGCCTCGAGCTGGGCCGAGAGGTCAGCAATATTGCCGTCGCGGTCGGTCGCAAAGGTAATCACGAGATCGTCCGGATTGATGTCTCCCAAAACGTGCGGCAGCTGGAACGAATCGTAGTGCCGATGGGCGAGCTTCGCCTTCGTTCCGCGCCAGGCCCAATGCAGGCTGTCGCCGTCTTGTGTGATGACCACCCGGCCATAGGCCGGGTGCTGATAGGCGCCGCAAAAATCCGCGAGATCATGGCTGGGCGTGGTGTTCAGCTTGCGCGCCGTCGGCTTCGCCGCCTCGTCGCTTTTCTGCTGCGCCAGCGCCTTGCGGCGCATGTCGCGCAGGCGGTCCAGCCACGGCACGGGTTCGTTGCCGGCGAGATGATCGTGAATGCGGTTGATCAGGATGCTGAACACCGGATTGCCGCCGGTGTTGGTGAAGACGGCAACGCCGGTGTTTCGCGCCGGGATGAGGCGCATCAGCGTGCTCCAGCCGAGCCAGCCGCCGGAGTGTCCGATCACGCGCTCGCCGCGATAGCTGGTGTTGTTGAAGCCCAGCCCGTAATGCGAATGACCGAACTCCTGCCACTCCGCAGCGCCTGCGAACACGCGCGGCGATTGCATCTCCCGGATCAGCGTGGACGACAGCAGGCGCTCGCCGGCGAATTCGCCCTCGGCCAGCAGGAATTTCATCCAGTTGGCGAGGGCGGCAACCGAGGTCACGATGGCGCCAGCGCCCGTCGTGGTGATCGGGAAGAATTTGCTACGCGAGCGCACGTCGCCGCGTTCCACCAGATAGGGAACGGCGGCGTCGGTGGCAGCGGCGTACTCCTCGGCCGAGAAGCCGACCGGCATCCGCAATTTATCGGTCAGCCGGGTGCGGATGAAGTCTTCATAACCTTGACCGCTGATGCGCTCGACGACAAGGCCGGCGACGTTGTAGGCGAGATTATTGTATTGAAACTCGGTGCGGATGTCCCGGGCCGGCTCGAGGTAACGCAGCGCCGTCATCATCTCGCCGCGCGAGAGATCGGCTGGAATCCATATCCAGTCGTGGCGAGGCAGGCCGGAGTGATGGCTGAGCAGGTCGCGCACGGTGACGCGCTCGGTCGCGATCGCATCATGCAGGCGGAATTCGGGAATGACGTCGCGGACCGGTTTTGCCCAGTCGAGCCGTCCCTCGTCCACCAGCAGCGCCAACGCCGTGGCCGTGAACGTTTTGGTGATCGAGCAGATCAGGAACTGCGTCTCCGGCGTCGCGGGCAGCCCGGACTCGACGTCGCGCTGGCCCCACGCCCTGAGCAGCACCGTCTCGCCGTTCTGCACGACGGCGAGCGTCACGGCCGGCACCTGCCACTCCGCCATCGCCTCCGCGGCCAGCGCGTCGAGCTCGGGGATGAGGGCTGTGATGGTCGTGTCGTTTTGGGCAGATCGGCTCGACATGGCGCCCCCTTTCCTCCGCTCGCCGCCACAACCGCTGGATGACGGGCCGTAGTGTTACATACCGTAGCATTGGCGGCCGACTGATTGCAAGCTGTAGGCGAGATGATACGGGTCATCGCGTCCGCCTTCCCTCTTCGAGCTATGGCGGACAGGTCGTTTTGCCCGCCCTATAGTTATAGCCTTACGATTTCGACTGGCTGATCTCGCTTATCATTTCAATGACAGACAAACTCTACAGCCTCTTCCACCGTCTCATTCGGATGCGAGGAGGTCACAACAAAGCGCGTGTCATCTGACCCATCGCCTACGACGAGTTCGTCAATGATATCTTCTATCCGCGCAGCACCTTCTCCGAAAACGGCGATTAGAGAGACATTGTCGCGAAGGCACTGCTCGACGAACGCAGCCAGTAGATCTTCGTTCGAGAGTGGCAGATGGAGAACAATCCTTGAAGCATAGCTCATCTATTTGTCAGCGGCGCAGCGAAACCGCTCTCCCCTAATCTCGCGCCAGTATTCTTCTGCAACATCGGGATCGATTTCGACTAGCGCAGAGCTGTCAGAATAGAGGCGATCCTGGCCATCTTTTCGCGGACCCGAAATCCAAAACCTTTCTCCGGTTTCAACATCAAAGTAGTTTGCCTTGAAGCCGCTACCGTTCAGCTCGTAGGGTGGGTTAGCGTTAGCGTAACCCACCTCTTTGATTTCCTCAGAGACAAAAGAGGTGGGTTACGCCCCGAACTACGCTTCGCGTAGCCGCAGGGCTAACCCACCCTACGGCACCTACGCGCTCTGCTCCATCATCGCCTGCAGCCGCACCAGCTCCGCCTCGAGATCGCGCTCCACATCCGCGGCGCGGATCTCCAGCACGCGATAATCCCGCGCCTCCAGCCAGCTCCGCCTTGACGCGCGGTCGGCGGCGATGGTGTCGCCCTCGCCCGGATTGACAAGCTCGATCGCGATCCGGTGCGGGAAGGAGACGAAGTCGGGGATGTGGCGCCCCACTGGTGTCTGGCGTTTGAACTGCCCGGCGAAGCGGCGGTCGCGCGTGAGCGCTTGCCAGAGCAGACGTTCGGCATCGGTCGGGTTGCGGCGGAGCAGGCGCGCGAGGCCGCGCACGGTCGAGCCGCTGTCGGGGGCGCCGCCGGCCTGCCCGTGCTCGGCGAGCAGCGCACGCAGGCGCGTGGCCTGCTCGCCGTCGAGCACGCCGCCCTTGGCCGGGCCCTTGCGTCCCTCGGCGATCGCCATCACCACCCCATGGAGGGTGTGCATGTCCTGCTTGGTCGGCTCCATCCGGCTGAAGATGTTGCGCAGGTTGACCAGCATGGTGTCGCGCTTCTCGGCCGGCCGCAGGAATTCGACGCGATCGAGCTCGCGGATGAGGTTGTCGAAGAAGGCCTGCATCTGGTGCTGCGAGGCGCGCTCGGAACGTTCGGGCATGCCATGCGGCAGTTCGCCCGACGTCGCCCGCTTGAACCATTCATAGCCGACGAGAAGCACGGCCTGGGCGAGGTTGAGCGAGGCAAAGCCCGGATTGACCGGGAAGGTGATGATGCGGTTAGCGAGCCCGACCTCCTCATTGGTGAGCCCCCAGCGCTCGCGCCCGAACAGGATGCCGGCCTTGCCACCCGTCGCGACATGCCCGGCGATCTCGCTGGCGGCAGCTTCCGGTCCCACGACAGGCTTGGCCTGGTCGTGAGGGCGCGCGGTGGTGGCGAACAGCAAATCGAGATCGGCGACCGCCTGCTCCACGGTGTCGAACAGTTCGACCTTTTGCAGAATGTGGTCGGCGCCGGCGGCGGCCCGCTGCGCCGCGATGTTCGGCCAGCCGTCGCGCGGGTTGACGATGCGCAAGGCGCTCAGGGCAAAATTGCCCATGGCGCGCGCGGCCATGCCGATGTTTTCGCCGAGCTGCGGCTCGACCAGGATCACGATGGGGCCGTCGAGCGCGAGCCCTGCCTTGGTCTTGTCGGTGCCGGACATCTCAATTCACTTTCTGGTTCAGCGTTCGTCTCGTTCAGCTTCCGAAGGAGGTTGAACTCCAGTCCGAAGTCGCTGATCCAAGCCCTCATCGAGGCAGCCATGCCGCGTTCCGTGCGGCGCAATTTCTTGAGGGGAGATAACAGGGTTAGCGGCGTTTGCGAAACCGCAATCGCACCTCAATTGGGGACGATTTTACCGCCCCGCTTGCGCGCGCTTTGCTTTCGGATATGGCTATCAACCACAACCAAAGCGAAGCCGAAAGGCCTGAGCTGAAGCAACAATTGAGTGGGGGGATGGTGATGCTGAGCCGATGGAAATTGGCGCTTTTGGGACTGGTCTTGATCGTGGTGGGCGGCTTCCTCGCCCATCTGACGCAGACATCAGGCGGCATCCGGATCCAGGATGTCAGGTTCAAGGGCGCCAAGGGCAACACCATGAGTGCCCTGCTCTACATCCCCGCGAATGCCACCGCGCAGACCCCGGCACCGGGCATCCTCGCCGTTCACGGCTACATCAATTCGCGCGAGACCCAGGACGGCTTCGCGATCGAATTCGCCCGCCGCGGTTATGTCGTGCTGGCGCTGGACCAGACCGGCCATGGCTATAGCGACCCGCCCGCCTTCGCCAACGGCTTTGGCGGCCCCGACGGCCTCGCTTATCTGCGCAGCCTCGACATGGTCGACAAGGCCAATATCGGCCTCGAGGGTCACTCGATGGGCGGCTGGACGGTGCTGGCCGCTGCCGCCGCGATGCCCAACGATTACAAGTCGATGGTGCTGGAGGGATCCTCGACCGGCAAGCCGTTCGCGGCCGACGGCACCACGAGTTGGCCGCGCAACACCGCCTTGGTGTTTGCCCAGTACGAGGAATTCTCCACCCTGATGTGGGGCGTCGATCTTGCCCGCGATGTCACCAAGAGTCCCAAGCTGTGGGCGATGTTCGGCACGCAGTCGCCGGTCGAACCGGGCAAGGTCTATGGCGACCTGGCGGCCGGCACCGCCCGGGTGCTGTACACGCCGGCGATTACGCATCCGGCCGAACACATCTCGCATGAGGCGATCGGCTACAGCCTCGACTGGTTCGCCAAGACGCTGCAGGGCGGCACGCCGCGGCCGGCCGACGACCAGATCTGGTTCCGCAAGGAGCTCGGCACGCTGATCGCGTTTGTCGGTTTCGTCGCGCTGCTGATCGGCACCTTCGACGGCCTGCTGGAGGCACCGATGTTCTCCCGCCTGCGCCTGCCTGCGGTCCCCGATGGGACCATGCCGCCGCATCAGGCTGCCACGGGCCGGCGTTGGACTACGGCGTTCATTCTGTCGGCCTTCATCCCGGCGCTGACCTACTACCCAGCTTTTGCGCTGGGCGGCACCTTCGTGACGCCGTCGGCATTCCTGCCCCAAGGCATCACCAACCAGATCCTGGTCTGGGCTGTCATCAACGGGCTGATCACGCTGGCGCTGATGGGCTTCGCCCCGAAGCGCAAGGGCCGCACCGGGCTGCTCGGCCAGTCGCTCGTGATCGCGGTGGTCTCGGTCGCGGTCGGGTATGCCGCGCTGTGGCTCGCCGACCTCGCCTTCAAGATCGACTTCCGCTTCTGGATCATCGCGCTGAAGCTGATGAACCCGAAGCAGGTTCTGATCTTCCTGATCTATTTGATTCCATTCACGGCGTTTTTCGTCGTGGCGCTGCACGTGCTGCACCGGAATTTCTCGACCATGGAGGCACCGCGGCTGGCGCTCTATCTGACCAATATCCTGGCGCTCACGTTTGGCTTCATCGTGCTGCTGGTCCTGCAATACGGCACGCTCTGGCTGACCGGAAAGCTGTTCAACCCGCTGCCCGACCCCGGCTTCGTGCCGCTCTCGACCATCGTCGCGATCCAGTTCGTGCCGCTGCTCGCCATCGTCGCCGTGATCGCGACCTTCACCTGGCGACGGACCGGATCGAGCCTGCCGGGCGCCCTGATCTCAGGCCTGTTCGTGACCTGGTACATCGTGGCGGGCACGGCCACCCAGGCCGCCTTTTAGAAGCCTTCCGGACGGGCCCCGGATCGGTGCCCAAACAAGGTGCTGCGGCAGTCATTCCGGCCTCGCCGGAATGACTGACCTCGGCGAAAAGATGGGCTGAAAGTGCATAACCGCTCCGCTTCCGCCCGCCCCCGGGCGGTGCTATAGCGCGGGAGATTTCCACCACCAGTTCCCAAGAAGGCTTCTCCGATCATGGCAAAAATCAAGGTATCCAATCCCGTCGTCGAGCTCGATGGCGACGAGATGACCCGGATCATCTGGCAGTACATCAAGGACAAGCTGATCAACCCGTTCCTGGATGTCGAGCTGCAGTATTTCGACCTGGGCATGGAATACCGCGACCACACCAACGATCAGGTGACCATCGACGCCGCCGAGGCGATCAAGAAGGTCGGCGTCGGCGTCAAGTGCGCCACCATCACCCCGGACGAAGCCCGGGTGAAGGAGTTCAACCTCAAGCAGATGTGGAAGTCGCCGAACGGCACCATCCGCAACATCCTCGGCGGCGTGATCTTCCGCGAGCCGATCATCTGCAAGAACGTGCCGCGCCTGGTTCCGGGCTGGACCAAGCCGATCATCATCGGCCGCCACGCCTATGGCGACCAGTACCGCGCCACCGACATCAAGTTCCCGGGCAAGGGCACGCTCTCGCTGAAGTTCGTCGGCGAGGACGGCACCGTGATCGAGAAGGAAGTGTTCAAGGCTCCGGGCGCCGGCGTCGCCATGGAGATGTACAATCTCGACGATAGCATCATCGACTTCGCCCGCGCCTCATTCAACTACGGCCTGCTGCGCGGCTACCCGGTCTATCTGTCGACCAAGAACACGATCCTCAAGGTCTATGACGGCCGCTTCAAGGACATCTTCCAGGAGATCTTTGACGCCGAGTTCAAGAAGGAGTTCGACGCCAAGGGCCTCACCTACGAGCACCGCCTGATCGACGACATGGTCGCCTCGGCGCTGAAGTGGTCCGGCGGCTACGTCTGGGCCTGTAAGAACTATGACGGCGACGTGCAGTCCGACACGGTCGCGCAGGGCTACGGCTCGCTCGGCCTGATGACCTCGGTGCTGCTCACCCCGGACGGCAAGACCGTGGAAGCAGAAGCCGCTCACGGCACGGTGACCCGTCACTACCGCGAGCACCAGAAGGGCAAGGAAACCTCGACCAACTCGATCGCGTCGATCTTCGCCTGGACCCGTGGCCTCGCCCACCGCGCCAAGCTCGACAACAACCCAGAACTGGCGAAGTTCGCCTCCACACTGGAGAAGGTTTGCGTCGACACCGTCGAGGAAGGCTACATGACCAAGGACCTCGCGCTCCTGGTCGGCGCCGACCAGCGCTGGCTCTCGACCACCGGCTTCCTCGACAAGGTCGCTGACAATCTGGTGAAGGCGCTGGCGGCGTAAGCTGCCGTCAGCATTATTTTCGCCCCATCGGGGTTAGACATCATGATGGGCCGCGCTAGGGCGCGGCCCATCAGTTTTTTGAGAGCCCTTCCGCGGAGACAGACCATGTTCGTCAAGTTCGCTGCCCCCTGCCTGTTGTCACTTGCGGCCATGATCGGACCCGCAGCGGCTGCGGAGCTTCCCGACGCCATCGCCGCATCAGGCGAGACCACGGTCCTCAGCGTCCACGCCGAGGGCGCGCAGGTCTATGAGTGCAAGGCCGGCACCGACGGCAAGCTCGCCTGGGCTTTTCGCGAGCCGATCGCCACACTGCTCTCCGAGGGCAAGACCATCGGCCGCCACTATGCCGGCCCGAGCTGGGAGCATGCCGACGGCAGCGCCGTGGTGGGCAAGGCCATCGGCAACGCGCCAGGCGCAACGCCTGCCGATATCCCCTGGCTGAAGCTCGACGTCGCCTCCCGCCGCGGCAGCGGCGTGCTGACGCCGGTGACGACCGTCCAGCGCATCAACACCCATGGCGGCAAGCTCGACGGCGCCTGCGAGAAAGCCGGCGAGTTCAGAAGCGCGCCCTACTCGGCCGATTACATCTTCCTGAAGAAGAGCTGACCGCTCAGCGGTCGATGCCTTCGCGCTCGGCCTGCGCGAGCTCGGCCGCGGCAAGATCGCCGGTCTCCCCCAGCCGCGCGCGCGCCGTCTCGTGGACGTGCGCCGCGAGCGTCGGCATGCGCTCGATCAGGGCGTGAAAGTCCTGGGCGTCGAGCACGAGCAGCCGGGTCTTGCGCGTCGCCGTCACCGTGCCGCTGCGCTTCGTCTTGTGCAGCAACGCAATCTCGCCGAAGAAGGTGCCGTCGGTGAGCCGGACATGCTGGCTCGGCAGCGCGATCTCGACCTCGCCGGCGGTGATGAAATACATCGACGAAGCCGCATCGCCCCGCCGCACCAGGACTTCGCCCTGCTCGATGGTGCGGGCGCGAAGCAGCCGCATGATGTCGGCAATTTCCGAGGCCGACAGATGCGAGAACAGCGGCACCCGCGCCAGCATGCCCCAGGTCACGACGAAGTCGCGCCGCTTCACCTCTTCGGCAAAGGCGGTCGAGATGATCGCAACCGGCAGCGCGATCATGGCAAAGCCCGAGATGATGGTCAGGACCGAGATGATCTTGCCGAGCGCGGTCACCGGCACGACGTCGCCATAGCCGACGGTGCCGAGCGTCACGATCGCCCACCACATCGCATCCGGAATGGTGCCGAGCTTGGTCGGCTGCACGTCGCGCTCGACGGCATAGAGCAGCGAGGCGAAGGTCAGCACCGCGCCGGTCAGGATGACGAGGCAGCCGATCAGCGCCCGCCGTTCGGCATGCACGGCGGCGAGCAGCGAGCGCATCGCCGGCGAATAGCGGACCAGCTTGAAGAACGGCAGCACGCCGAGCGCGGCCAGCGTCGCATGGCGTCCCGTCACCAGCACGATCGCGGCGGGAAGGAACGCCAGGAGGTCGATGATGCCGAGCGCGGAGAAGATATAGCCGAGCCGGTCTGACAGCGCCGAGCCCTTGCGCGGCGTGTGGCCCGCCACCGTCCACAGCCGCGCGGCGTATTCCAGCGCGAACACGATCACAGCCAGGATCTTGATCGCCGAGAACAGCAGGCCGTACTGCGCATCCAGCTCCGGCACCGACGCCAGGATCATCGCGACGACGTCGAGCACGATGACGCTGATGACGAGCTGGATGAAGCGCGATCCGACCGAGTAGGCCAGCGGATCGTGCTCCAGCAATTCGTAGAGGCGATCCCTCAGATTCGGATCGCGAAGCCCAATTCCTCGCGGAACGAGGCGCACGGCGGCTACGCGCCTGCCATCGCTTTTTCGATCGCCGCCAGCGCCTCGGACGCCTTGGCGCCATCGGGGCCGCCGGCCTGCGCCATATCCGGGCGTCCGCCGCCGCCCTTGCCGCCGAGCGCTTCGGAGGCGACGCGCACGAGGTTCACGGCGTTGAAGCGCGCGGTGAGATCAGCGGTGACGCCGACCACGACGCCGGCCTTGCCGTCCTCGGTGACGCCGATGATGGCGACCACGCCGGAGCCGATCTGCTTCTTGGCCTCGTCCGCGAGACTCTTGAGATCCTTCATCTCGATGCCTTCGACCGCACGCGCCATCAGCTTGACGCCGCCGACCTCGCGCACCCCGGAGGCTGCGCCGCCACCGGCCGCCGCGCCGCCGCCCATCGCCAGCTTCTTGCGGGCATCAGACAGCTCGCGCTCGAGCTTCTTGCGTTCCTCCATCAGTGCGGTGATGCGCGCGGGAACGTCGTCGAGCGAGGTGCGCAGCTCGTTCGCCGCGGTCTTCGCCAGCGCCATGGTCTCGTTGGCGTGGCGGCGGGCGTAGTTTCCAGTGAGCGCCTCGATGCGGCGGACGCCCGAAGCCACCGCGCTCTCGCCGGTCAGCGTGATCAGGCCGATATCGCCGGTGCGCTTCACATGCGTGCCGCCGCAGAGTTCGACCGACCAGCCGAGCGCATTGGCGCCGCGCTCGCGCGCAGTCCTGCCCATCGAGACGACGCGAACCTCGTCGCCATATTTCTCGCCGAACAGGGCGCGGGCGCCGGCTTCGCGCGCCTCGTCCACGCCCATCACGCGCGTGGTGACCTCGTCGTTTTCCAGCACCACGTCGTTGGCAATGTCCTCGACGCGCGCGAGCTCCTCCGCCGTGATCGGTTTCGGATGCACGAAGTCGAAACGCAGGCGATCCGGCGCGACCATCGAGCCGCGCTGGGCGATGTGGTCGCCGAGCACCTGGCGCAGCGCCTCGTGAATGAGATGCGTCGCCGAGTGATGCGCGCGGATCGAGGAACGGCGCGAATGATCCACCTCGAGCTGCAGCGCCGTGCCGACCTTCAGCTCGCCGCTCTCCACGGTGCCGACATGCACGAAGAAATCGCCGAGCTTCTTCTGCGTGTCGGTGACGCGGAACTTGATGCCGCCCTCGCCGGTGAGCACGCCGGTGTCGCCGACCTGGCCGCCCGACTCCGCGTAGAACGGCGTCTGGTTCAGCAGAAGCGCGCCCGTCTCGCCCGCCTTGAGGCTGGCAACTTCCGCGCCGTCCTTGACCAGCGCGGAGACCACGCCCTCGGCGCTCTCGGTCTCGTAGCCCAAAAATTCGGTCGCCCCGAGCTTCTCGCGCAGCGGGAACCAGATCGCCTCGGAAGCCGCCTCGCCCGAGCCCTTCCAGGATTCGCGCGCCTTGGCCTTCTGGCGCTCCATCGCGTCGGTGAACGAGGCCTGGTCGACGCCGATGCCGCGCGACTTCAGCGCGTCCTGCGTCAGGTCCAGCGGGAAGCCGTAGGTGTCGTACAGCGTGAAGGCGACGTCGCCGTCGAACATGTCGCCCTTCTTCAACGACGCGCTCTTCTCGTCGAGGATGGCAAGGCCGCGCACCAGCGTCTTGCGGAAGCGGGTCTCTTCGAGACGCAGCGTTTCCTCGATCAAGTTCTCCGCGCGCATCAAATCGGGATAGGCCTGGCCCATCTCGCGGACCAGCGCCCAGACCAGGCGATGCATCAGCGGCTCCTTGGCGCCGAGCAGCTGCGCATGGCGCATCGCGCGGCGCATGATCCGGCGCAGCACATAGCCGCGGCCCTCGTTCGAAGGCAGCACGCCGTCGGCCACCAGGAAGGCGGAGGAGCGTAAGTGATCGGCGATGACGCGGAACGAGGCGACATTCTGCTCGTTCGGCCCGCTGCCGAGCGCGGACGAGGTCGCGTCGATCAGATGACGGAACAGGTCGGTCTCGAACACGCTGTCGACGCCCTGCATGATGCAGGCCATGCGCTCGAGGCCCATGCCGGTGTCGATCGAGGGACGCGGCAGATGGATGCGCTCCTCCTTCGTCACCTGCTCATATTGCATGAACACGAGATTCCAGAATTCGAGGAAGCGGTCGCCATCCTCTTCCGGCGAGCCGGGAGGACCGCCCCAGATATGGTCGCCGCGGTCGATGAAGATCTCCGAGCACGGTCCGCACGGGCCGGTGTCGCCCATCGCCCAGAAATTGTCCGAGGTCGGGATGCGGATGATGCGGTCGTCGGAGAAGCCGGCGATCTTCTTCCAGAGCCCGTGCGCCTCGTCGTCGGTGTGGTAGACGGTGACGAGCAGCTTGTCCTTCTTCAGCCCGAAGTCCTTGGTGATCAGCTTCCAGGCGAGCTCGATCGCGCGCTCCTTGAAATAGTCGCCGAACGAGAAGTTGCCGAGCATCTCGAAGAAGGTGAGATGGCGCGCGGTGTAGCCGACATTGTCGAGGTCGTTGTGCTTGCCGCCGGCGCGCACGCATTTCTGCGAGGTGGTGGCCCGCTGGTAAGGCCGCTTCTCGACGCCGGTAAAGACGTTCTTGAACTGCACCATGCCGGCATTGGTGAACATCAACGTCGGATCGTTGCGCGGCACCAATGGCGAGGACGACACGATCTCGTGGCCGTTCTCGGCAAAGAAGTTCAGAAAGGTCGACCTGATCTCGTTGACGCCGCTCATGTTCATCCAATCGGGTGTGCTAGAGCATGATCCGGAAAAGTGTGAAGCGGTTTTCCGGAAAGATCATGCTCAAACAAAGAGCTAAAGCGTGATGACTCTCATCGCGCTTTAGGACCCGCATTCTTGCCATCCAAACCTGGGGATTTGGGCTGTTATCTGCAGGCCAAAGCGCTTTTAGACAAGGCCAGCTTTCCTGTCCAGAAACTGTGCAGAGAGATCAAGGCGTTGCCGCAGGCGCGTAATCCCGTTGAAAGCCGAAAGGTGCGCGTTGACAGGCTTGGCTGCCCTGTGGTCTGTACCCATCTGTATCGTACGGCCACGTCGGGAGAGACCGGCTTTATTGCCGGCGCCGAAGGAGCAACCGCCCCGGAAACTCTCAGGCAAAAGGACCGCGTGGCTTTGACGACATCTGGAAAGAGGCGCTGGCGGGCTAAACGCCCGGATCAGTGTCCGCCGACGGGATAATACTCTCAGGCACAGCGACAGATGGGGCTTCGACTGGTGTCCACGGGGAATCGTCCTCGGGGAACCGCCGAGGGCCCCCATGATGTCCGTGCGTGACGACAAAAATTCCCTGAAACGTACTCCCCTTTACGACCTGCATGTGTCGCTTGGCGGCAAGATGGTGCCGTTCGCGGGCTATGACATGCCCGTGCAGTACCCCGCGGGTGTCCTCAAAGAGCACCTCCATACCCGCAGCCAAGCCGGCCTGTTCGACGTCTCCCATATGGGCCAGATCGCGCTGCGGCCGAAATCCGGGAAGGTGGACGACGCCGCCCGCGCGCTGGAGCGGCTGGTGCCGCAGGACATCGTGGCGATCGCGCCGGGACGGCAGCGCTACGCCCAGTTCACCAATGAAGCCGGCGGCATTCTCGACGATCTCATGGTCGCCAATTTCGGCGATCACCTGTTTTTGGTGGTCAATGCCGCCTGCAAGGCCGAGGACGAGGCGCATCTGCGCGCGAATCTGTCGGACGCCTGCGTCATCGATTCGCTCGCCGACCGCGCGCTGGTTGCGTTGCAGGGCCCGAAGGCCGAGTCCGCGCTGGCGAAATTGTGTGCAGAGGCGCCGTCCATGAAGTTCATGGATGCCGGCCCGCACACGGTTGCCGGCATCAAGTGCTTCGTCTCGCGCTCGGGCTACACCGGCGAGGACGGTTTTGAGATTTCGGTGCCTGCAGCGGATGCCGAGCGCCTCACCAAGACGTTGCTCGAAAACCCGGAAGTGATGCCGATCGGCCTTGGCGCCCGCGACAGCCTGCGCCTGGAAGCCGGGCTCTGTCTCTACGGCCACGACATCGACACCGCGACCACGCCGGTCGAAGCCGCGCTGGAATGGTCGGTGCAGAAGAGCCGCCGCACCGGCGGCGCCCGCGCCGGCGGTTTTCCTGGCGCGGAAAAGATTCTCGCGCATTTCGACAATGGCGCGTCCCGCCGCCGCGTCGGCCTGCGGCCTGAGGGCCGCGCGCCGGTGCGCGAGGGCGCGCTGCTGTTTGCCGATGGCGCGGGTGGCGAACCGATCGGAAAGGTCACCTCGGGCGGCTTTGGCCCGAGCCTGAATGCGCCTATGGCGATGGGCTACGTGCCCGCCAATTTGGGCGCGCTCGAGACAAAACTCTTCGCCGAGGTGCGCGGGCAGCGTCTGCCGCTCACCGTCGCCGCCATGCCTTTCGTGAAAAACACCTACAAACGCTGAGGACGAGAAAATGACCACGACGCTGTACACCTCTGATCATGAATGGCTCGCGATCGACGGCGACGTCGCGACCGTCGGCATCACCGATTACGCGCAGTCGCAGCTCGGCGACGTCGTGTTCGTCGAATTGCCGAAGGTCGGCCGCACCCTGAAGAAGGCGGAAGCTGCCGCTGTCGTCGAGTCGGTCAAGGCCGCCTCCGACGTCTACGCGCCCATCTCAGGCGAAGTGCTCGAGATCAACGACGCGCTCGCCGCCGAGCCCGCGCTGGTGAACTCGGACGCGCAAGCTGCGGCCTGGTTCTTCAAGATCAGGATTGCCGACAAGAGCGAGCTTGGCGGCCTCATGGATGAAGCCGCCTACAAGGCCCACACGGCTTAAAGACGATGGAGCAAGCGATGACCGCGCACCGTAAATCCAGCGGCGAGACCGCCGCCAATTTCGCTCGTCGCCACATCGGCCCTTCGGCGCGCGATGTCACCGCAATGCTCGAGACGGTTGGCGCGAAAAGCGTCGATGCGTTGATGTCAGAGACGCTGCCCAGTTCGATCCGGCAGGCCGCCCCGCTCGATCTCGGCAAGCCGCTCAGCGAGACCGAGGCGATCGCGCATATGGCCGAACTCGCGCGCCAGAACCAGGTCTTCACCTCGCTGATCGGCCAGGGCTATTCCGGCACGATCCTGCCGGCGGTGATCCAGCGCAACATCCTGGAGAACCCAGCCTGGTACACGGCCTACACGCCCTATCAGCCCGAGATCAGCCAGGGCCGGCTGGAGGCGCTGTTCAACTTCCAGACCATGATCTGCGATCTCACCGGGCTCGACGTCGCCAACGCCTCGCTGCTCGACGAGGCCACCGCAGCGGCCGAAGCCATGGCGCTCGCCGAGCGGCATTCGAAGGTCGAAGCGAAAGCTTTCTTCGTCGACAAGGACGTGCATCCGCAGACGTTGGCGGTGATGCGCACCCGCGCCGAACCTCTCGGCTGGACTCTGGTCGTCGGCGATCCCCTCACCGATCTCGACAAGGCAGACGTGCTTGGTGCACTGCTGCAATACCCGGGCTCTTCGGGCGCCTTGCGCGACTTGCGGCCCGCAATCGCATCGCTGAAGGCCAAGGGTGCGCTCGCGATCGTTGCCGCTGATCTGCTGGCCCTGACGCTGATCGCCTCTCCCGGTGAGCTCGGCGCCGACATCGCTATCGGCTCGGCGCAACGCTTTGGCGTGCCGATGGGCTATGGCGGACCGCACGCCGCCTACATGGCGGTGCGCGACGCACTGAAGCGCTCGCTGCCCGGCCGTATCGTCGGCCTCTCCGTCGACTCCCGCGGCGCCCCCGCCTATCGCCTCGCGCTGCAGACCCGCGAGCAGCATATCCGCCGCGAGAAGGCGACCTCCAACATCTGCACCGCGCAGGTGCTGCTCGCCGTGATCGCGGCGATGTATGCTAGTTATCACGGCCCCGAGGGCCTCGCGCAGATCGCGCGTACTGTGCACCGCCGCACTGCCGTGCTCGCCGCGGGCCTGCGCAAGCTCGGCTTTGCGCCGCTGTCGGAAGCCTTCTTCGATACGATCAGCGTCGATGCCGGCGCCAAGCGCGCCGAGATCGTCGCGCGCGCAGCCGCCGAGACAATCAATCTCGGTGTCGGTGACGCGGCCCTGCGCATCGCGCTCGACGAGACCACCACGCCCGCGACGGTCGAAGCCGTCTGGCGCGCCTTCGGCGGTACTTTGTCCTACGCCGAGTTCGACGCCACCACGCGCGAGGCGCTGCCTGAGGGCCTGAAGCGCACCACCGCGTTCCTGACCCATCCGGTGTTCCATGCGCATCGCTCGGAGACCGAGATGCTGCGCTACATGCGCAAGCTCAGTGATCGCGACCTCGCGCTCGACCGCGCCATGATCCCGCTGGGATCCTGCACCATGAAGCTGAACGCGACCACGGAGATGATGCCGCTGACCTGGCCGGAGTTCGGGTCCTTGCACCCGTTCGCCCCGCGCGAGCAGGCCGCCGGCTATCATGTGCTGTTCGCGCGGCTGGAGAAATGGCTGTGCGGCATCACCGGTTATGACGCGATCTCGTTGCAGCCGAACTCGGGCGCGCAAGGCGAATATGCGGGCCTGCTCGCGATCCGCGGCTATCATGCGGCGCGTGGGCAGAGCCACCGCAAGATCTGCCTGATCCCCTCCTCCGCCCATGGCACCAACCCGGCCTCGGCCGCGATGGTCGGCATGGACGTGGTGGTGGTCGCCTGCGAGAAGAACGGCGACGTCGACGTTATCGATCTCCGCGCCAAGGCGGAAAAGCATGCGAACGACCTCGCGGCCGTGATGATCACCTATCCCTCGACCCACGGCGTGTTCGAGGAGCACATCAAGGAGATCTGCGACATCGTCCACGGTCACGGCGGCCAGGTGTATCTCGACGGCGCCAACCTCAACGCGCAGGTCGGCCTTTCCAGGCCCGGCGATTACGGCGCCGATGTCAGCCATCTCAATTTGCACAAGACCTTCTGCATCCCGCATGGCGGCGGCGGCCCCGGCATGGGCCCGATCGGTGTGAAGGCGCATCTCGCGCCGTTCCTCCCCGGTCATCCCGCGACGAGTGCCGATTCCCCCGTCGGCCCGGTCTCGGCCGCGCCGTTCGGCTCGGCCTCGATCCTGACCATCTCCTATATCTACATCCTGATGATGGGCGGCGAAGGCTTGAAGCGCGCGACCGAGATCGCGATCCTCAACGCCAACTACATTGCCGCGCGTCTCGATGCGCACTTCCCCGTGCTCTACAAGAACGAGAAGGGCCGCGTCGCGCATGAGTGCATCGTCGATCCTCGCCCGCTGAAGACGACGTCGGGCGTCACCGTCGACGACATCGCCAAGCGCCTGATCGACTACGGCTTCCACGCCCCGACCATGAGCTTCCCGGTGCCGGGCACGCTGATGATCGAGCCGACCGAGTCGGAATCCAAGGCCGAGCTGGATCGTTTTTGCGATGCCATGATCGCGATCCGGAAAGAGATCGCCGAGGTCGAGGCCGGCCGCTTCAAGATCGAAGCCTCGCCGCTGCGCCACGCTCCGCACACCGTGCACGATATCGCGGACGACGATTGGAAGCGTGCCTACAACCGCTCGGAGGGCTGCTTCCCCGACGGCGTCTCGCGCACCGACAAATATTGGTGCCCGGTCGGCCGCGTCGACAACGTCTACGGCGATCGCAACCTCGTGTGCTCCTGCCCGCCGGTGAGCGATTACGCCGAGGCCGCGGAGTAAGCCGCGAGAGAGGTCTCGCGGGTGGGCAAAGCGACCGCCGTAGCTCGAAGAGCGAAGGCGGAGGCGTGCCCACCACCTCTGCATGACGTGAGAGATCGTGGGCACGGCGCCTGCGCGCCTTTGCCCACCCTACGGCACTGAATGCGTATCTAAGGCGCGACCAACAATCGGCTTTCGCGATCCCACCGCCACAGCCGCTCGTTGGTCAGCTCAGTGCCACCCCACCAGCGCTTGATTGGATTGTGGCGCCACATGTCATCTTCGCGAGCGACAAGTGAACGCCCGACTTCAGTCAGCGTAACCTCCATTCGCTCCTGCCGAAATAGCGGTCCTCATTGTTGAACGACGGATCGCCCAACAAAATCGGCGGCGCCGGATATTCCGCCAACTCGAGCAAGGCGTCTTGCGCGTCGCCTCCATCGAACACATCGCGATACCATCTCGCTTCGGAGATGTATTTTGGGTCGGTGTGCCCTTCATTCACACAGCCCAGCATATCCATTTCGCTGGCACCGAGTCCCGTTACGCTGTCCGGAAGCTCCTCAAGTACCGCAATAAGCGCCGATCGAAGTCTCGGCAGGATTGCCAGATCCGTCATCAGAAGATCGAAACAAGGCTTTGGCGTTTCAGCCCGATAGGCCTGCCAGGCACGGCTTGCCATCGCCAAATGAGTGTCGGTCACCTTGAAGGCCGGCAGCTTCCATTTTGCGACAGACTCGGGAGCATAGCTCGCAACCTGATCGTCTGTGTGCACGAGGCTTAGCTTCGTCGTGATCTCCTTGTAGGGACGAAGCAGGTCCAGCAGCCAGACCAGCACAAGCTGATCATTGGCTTGAGGGTCGACCCAAATTTCAATTGAGTCGAACTTCGCACACAGCTCGAAGAAGCCGATATCGCGCGTTCCAAAACCGTCGAGCGAGCCGCGACAAGCCTCATCGAGCCAATGATCACCGGGATTGCAGTGCTTTGCCGACCGGCGCTCCAGCCCCATCAAAAGCTGTTCCTCGGAAGGCAATTTCCTCCAGACGAAGCGTGGATAGAATCCGAGCACGACGTTCGCGAGGCGCGACTGGCGAAGCACGTCTTCGTCGAGATGGTTCGTGGATAAAATCAAATGGGACATGGTCGCCTCTCGAAATTGATACGTAATCCAGGAACGCTGGGAGCCATGCACGTCAGGCCGGCGCAACCAATGATCGGCCTTCGCAATCCCAGCGCCACTGTCGTTCGTTGGTCAGAAGCGTGCCGCCCCACCAGCGGTGGATCGGGTTATGGCAAAGGAAGTCCTCTTCTCCCGCCAATACGGCCCTTCCGAGTTCGGTGAGCGACAGCCGGGATTGCTTGTACCGTGCGTGCCGGATGGCATCGTCGTGCATCTCGAGCGAGAACGGCCCTTCCTCCAGCCCGGATATAGCCGGCGCCGGACAACGTGCGAGGCCATCGAGCAACGTCCCCACTTCCCAATAGCAGAAGACGCGACGCTCGTTGCGCTTCTGGTGTCCCGGAAAGACGTCGAAGGGTTGCGCGTCGCCGGTTGCAATCAGCTCCAGGATCCGCATCTCCGTAGCTCCTAGACCAGTTGTGATACCGGGAAGCTCTTCGAGCAGATCAACGATCGATCGCTCAAGCTGCGGAAACAGGCTCAAATTCGTTTTGAGGAGGTCAAACCAAGCCTGCGGCATCGGCGCGCGATAAGCCCGCCAAACACGACCAGCCAGTTCAAGGTGATCCTGTGTGGGCCTTGTGATTGGCGGGGTGAGCGCCGCAAATTGCTCTGGATCAACGGCGCCAACAGCGCCGTCCAGCTGACGCATCACCAGCTTGGAGACCGCCGCGTCTTCGCTGCTGCAATGATTGAGCAGCCAGAGCAGAAGCAATTGCGCGTTCGGCTCCTGCCCGATCCACAATTCGGCCGAGCCACATTCTGACACCAGATCGATCAATCCGCGGCCCTCTACGCTCCATTCATCGAGGCGCCAGGGCGGCGTATCGTCGAGCCAATGAAGCCCGTGAAGCTGCGTCGTACGCGGCCTGAAGAACGCATCGAGCTCCGCATCGGACGGCAATTGTCCCCAAACGAGCCGCTGCTCGATCGCAATGACGATGTCGGCGAGGCCCGCTCGTTGAATGGCGCCGGCGATGGACGAGTCGGTCGTCACGATGAGCTTCGTCATTGCTCGCATCCATCAAGGCTTCGTCAAGACAGCGCCGTAGCGCCACAACCGATCATTCGTCAGGTGGGTGCCACCCCACCAGCGATCGATCGGATTGTGGCGGCTGAAATCTTCCTGATGAGCCAGAACGGCCTTGCCGAACTCGGTCAACGACAACCGGCTGCGGAGATAGACGGCGTGCCGGGCTCCCAAATCCTTGGGGTCGATTGTGCGCAATTCGTCGCCCAAACCGGCCACTGCGGGCTTAGGCCCGAGCGCGAGCCCCTCCAGCAGCGAACCCAAACCGGATTCGCCGAACACGTATGTGCGCCGCTGCGAGCGGAGATGAAACAGGGCATTCGTATTTGCAAATCCTCTGGAAAGTAGCTCCAGGAATCGCACCTCGGTCGCTCCAAGACCCGTCGAGGGTGATGGTAGCTCTGCCAACAGCTGCTGCAATGCCGGTCGGAGCATCAACAAGGCGCTCAGATCGCTATGAAGTAGATTGACGCAGGCCTCAGGCGTCGGCGCGCGATAGGCCTGCCAGGTCATGTTGGCAGTCTTAAGTTCACGGGCCTGAACATCCACCACACGGATACGCGACACCGACGCTTCGGACACTTCGTCTCTCACATCGAACAGATCGGATGCGAGCAAACGCAGTCTGAGCTTATTCAGCAGCTCAGGGTAAGAGGCGAGATGGTCGAGCAGCCAGATCAGCTGCAGTTGATCGTCTGGACTCAAGTCGAACCAAAGCTCAATCTCGTCATAGCGCTCGCAAAAATCGGCGAACGGTAACTTCCTGAGCTCCTTGAACTTGGGGGGCCATTCGGTGCCCCAATCCGACCAGTGATCGCCCGGCTTGAGCGTCCCCTGCGCCCCGAAATAAGCTGCGAAATAGCCGGGCGAAGGCAACGGCCCCCACGTGAAACGAAAAAAGAGAACGACGATCTCGGCCAGCTTCGATTTGGCGAGATCGGCGCCGGCCGAACTGGTCAAGATCAGACGCTTCATCACATCACCCGATTACCCCAACGCAAAAAGAAACGGGCACTGACGACGCCGGCAACTCAACGTCCTCAGCACCCGCTCCTCGCGAAACTCTACTGGTAAATCTTACTCGTCCGCGGGCTCTTCGCCGTCGGCGTCGCGCTCGGGCGAGCCGGCCAAAATCTGCTCGGCGATCAGGCCGGAGTTCTGGCGGATCGCAGTCTCGATCTTGGCGGTGATATCGGGGTTGGCCTTCAGGAAGGCTTTCGAGTTCTCGCGGCCCTGGCCGAGGCGCTGGCTGTCATAGGAGAACCAGGCGCCGGATTTTTCGACGAGGCCGGCCTTGACGCCGAGATCGAGGATCTCGCCCATCTTGGAGACGCCCTCGCCGTACATGATGTCGAACTCGACCTGCTTGAAGGGCGGAGCCAGCTTGTTCTTCACCACCTTGACGCGGGTGGTGTTGCCGACCACTTCGTCGCGCTCCTTGATCGCGCCGATGCGGCGGATGTCGAGGCGGACCGAAGCATAGAATTTCAGCGCGTTGCCGCCGGTCGTGGTCTCGGGCGAGCCGTACATCACACCGATCTTCATGCGGATCTGGTTGATGAAGATCACCATGGTGTTGGACTTGTTGATCGAGGCCGTCAGCTTGCGCAGCGCCTGGCTCATCAATCGCGCCTGCAGACCCGGCAGCGCATCGCCCATCTCGCCCTCGAGCTCGGCCTTCGGCACCAGCGCCGCGACCGAATCGATCACCAGCACGTCCACCGCACCCGAGCGCACCAGCGTGTCGCAGATTTCCAGCGCCTGCTCGCCGGTGTCGGGCTGGGAGATCAGGAGCTCGTCGATATTGACCCCGAGCTTACGGGCATAGACCGGGTCGAGCGCGTGCTCGGCGTCGATGAAGGCGCAGATGCCGCCCTTCTTCTGGGCTTCCGCCACCGTATGCAGCGCCAGCGTGGTTTTGCCCGAGGATTCCGGCCCGTAGATCTCGACGATACGGCCCTTGGGCAGGCCGCCGATGCCAAGCGCGATATCAAGCCCCAGCGACCCCGACGACACCGCCTCGATGTCCATGGACCGATCGTTCTTGCCGAGCTTCATCACCGAGCCCTTGCCGAACTGACGCTCGATCTGGGAGAGCGCGGCAGCGAGAGCTTTACTCTTGTCCATGGAGGATCCTTCGACGATACGCAGGGCAGTGGTGGACATTGGGTCGTGCTCCTTATGGCGAGGATTCGGGTGCGGGACAAACGATTGGCGCGGCGGGTCGTCGATATTTCCAATGTACACTATCTGTTCTTTGTTCGCAATCTGTTCTTTTGAGGAAATCGAAAAATCCGACGGGGTGTCGGAATCGAAAGGGGCCACCTCGCGGTAGCCCCTTGCCGGTTGCAATAATTGTTCGGGATGAAATGCCAGCCCCGGCCCACGTATTTTTACTTAGTTTGCATCGACTGTGGAGTCCGGGAAACTGCGGTGTTCCCGTACCGGAACCGTGAACGCGCCGATTTCCCGAAATTGCGGTCCTCGTGAGGACAGCACCAGATTTTGGGGGCGATTTTGGACCTCCGAGAATCTCCCGATTTCGAATTTGTGAGTGTTCCCAAGGCAAGCCGCGGCCCATACTGGGCGCATGGTCATGAACGCGCTGAAGCTGGCCGTCTCTGCCGGGCTCGTGTTGGTCACTGCAGGGGCCTGGCCCAATCCCCGCTATGGAGCAGCCGTCTCCATTGGACTGTGCATCGCGGCGGCCGTCGTTCTTCACTTCGTTGCGCCCTGAAAAGCGCCCTCAGTTGGCCGAAGCCGGGCGCTTCGCATCCCCGAGAATCAGCAGCACCAAAGGCGCCAGGGGGCCGACCGCGCAAGCGACCCAAAGCCACGCCTTCAACGACCTGTTGCGCTCGCGCGCCATCGCGCCTGCGAGCGGGATCGATCCAATCGAGATGATGACGAAAAGCCAGAAGCCTATGTTCGTCTCCATGGCCGTCTCCCAATGGCCGTCTCCGATGCGGCGCGAGACGATACCACGAAAGCAATGAGCGCCCCCGGCTTCCGCAAAATGTGAGGTCACCCATTCGCTCCCAACGATGATGCGCGTCAAAGACGCGGAGCCGGTCTGCCGTCATAATTTCGCAATCCTTCGGCACAGAACTTTTGCGCGGTCGCCGGCTTTTCCTCGAGAACGGCATCGCGACATCAGGGGATCGGGTCATGACGGACAATACGCACCACGATGCAAACAGGCGCAATTCCCTGCGCGAGGCCGCGCTCGAGGAGATGCTGAGGTTCGAGCGCCGGGAAAGCGAGTTCCGCAAGAAGGATCGCGCCGAGCGCGCCGCCGATCTCCGCCTGCCGCTGGACGAGATCCAAGTGCACTAAGCGAGGTGCACTAGGGCAACGCCCCAGGAAAATGCCGCAAGAAATAGGCCGCGGCCTACTGTGCATGGGGTTGTTTTCGCACTTTGGCCGGCTCGCGCCGGCGGGCTTGGTTACATCAGCGCCAGCAGCACGATGCCGATCACCAAGACCACGAAGCCAGCCGCCGTCGCGGCGGCAAATGACCGCTCAACCTTGTCCATGATGCCACCCCGCTATCGGCGCGCCACGTATCCCCCATGGCTTCGCCGTGCGCGGAGAGTGTCGCCAATCGTTGTGTCTGAAGTTGTGCGCGGAGATGTCTGAATTGGGACGCGCCGGTCCCATCGCAAGCTTCGCGCAAGCCTCGCGTAAGGCATCTGTAAGCCGAATGCTCTAGCGTCTGATCGCCCGGTGGACCAACACCGGGCCTCCATACCCAGTCGACCCCGCTCCGCCCGAGCGGGGTCTTCTGTTTTGGCTGAGGCGTTGCGTTGCCGATTCCTTCGGATGGAATTCGCGGTGGAATTCGACTGTGGCCGGATCCGGATCGATCCCGCTCTGTCAGGCTGTCGTAAGCTGAGCGGGCTACGGTCATTTGGCTATGGTGTTGCAGCCCAGCACCTCAGCCTCCAATAACCTTCTACCCGCCCGGCTCTCACCTGGCGGGTTTTTTTCGTCTGGGAGCGGATGTCGCGCGCGACCGCGTGGCCTCCTGGTGCAACGGCGGTTTTGCCGCCAATTCAGGGGCTTCCTCCGTGGTTCTCCTGCCAAGAACAGAGTTCCTGGCCGCGCGGCTGGGTGCGCCTGCAACGCGACCATTGGCCCCGACTTTCGGAATCCGATTTCGCATGCTTCGAACTGCGCGCGCTTTCGAGATTTTCGTGAATTTTCCTCGACTTAACGGCAAATTTCGCTTGTCGGCGGAATATTCTCCCGCCCAACATGTTCTCGGACATGGATAGGTGAATCGTGGAGGTGACCATGAATCACAGGGGCGTTGAGTTCACGGTTGCAAAGACGGCGATTCCGGGTGTCTGGCAATGGCAGTTCCGGATCGGCGACCAGACCAAGACGGGCAAGACCGAGACCAAGATCGATCTCCTGGCGATCCGTCGGGTGCAGCTGCGGATCGACCGGGAACTAAAGGCCATCGGGCGCAAGACGGCCTGATGGCCGGAACCGGGACGACTAGTCCGCGCTGGGCAACCGCCGCATGGTGAATTCGATGTCGCCGCCGGGCAATTCGCGCCAGGTCTCGACCTCGCTCATGTACCCGGCCTTCGGATAGCGCGCGAAAAAGGCCTGTGCCCTTGCCCGTGCGGCGGCGCGCGGCAGGGTGAAGCTCTCGCGCAGATAGCCGTCGCCGGCCGGGGCGCCCGATCCAGCGGCCGGTTTGCGCCGCCGCGCCATCCGCTCGGCGAGGTCCCGCGGGCGATCCGCCATATCCTGCCTCCTCAACGCAACACTGCCAAGGAATGTAGGATCCATCCCCGGCAAAGAGGAGTCCCGCCGGAGGCGCCATCGGGCCTCCGGGGAGCGCGGTCAGTTGGCGGCCGTACCGGCCTTGGGCTTTTTGGGCGCGCTGGTGGCGGCCGAGGTCTTCGGCGCGGGCTGCTTCGGCGGATCGGCGCGCATTCCGCCCCAGGGATCGTTGGACGCCTTGGAATCCGGAATCTTCTTCAGCGTTTCCTTGTAGGCCTTGTCACGCGCGGCATCGGCGGCCTTTTCGTCGTCGGTCTTGCCCGGGCCATCTGCCATCAGGTTGATATGGGGCGACTCCTGAGCGAAGGCTGGTCCAGCCATCAGCACCAGCACCGCCACCATACGGAAAAGCTTCATCACTCGCTCCTTGATCATGGATGGGAGGCGGATACCACACCCTGCCCGTCAGTGCAGCGCCGAGCGCGGCCTCAATCCGCTAGAGCCGATCCGATCGGCACGATTTCGGCCCATTGAGCCAATCGTCCCAAATCGGGCCGCACTTGGTGCAGCCGTTCAGCGCCAGGCCAAGCGCGGCCAGGCAAAATATCAGGACACATCGACGCAACATCGTCCACCCGCTCCCAAGCATGGCATCATATCGGGCCAAGTCAGGCATTTTCAAGCCGAACGCCGCAGTGACCATGTCCCGCCCAAGCGCGCAGAGTGGGCGAAACATCCGGCAACACAGGAGGGGACGACCGCAATGCCATCACAGCCAGAAGCCGAGTTCGGTATCGCCGAGGCCAGACGCATCCTCGGCGAGGTCTTTGCGCCGTGGGTCCAGGATCTCAACCTCTCCGTCGAGCGCATCGAGGACACCCCGCCATCCGGTGCGCGGGACTGGCAGCCCGGCGCGCTGCTCCGCATGCCGTTCTCGGAGAAGCTGTGCCGCAACGGCGGCGTCGTCTGCGGCCAGGCCTTGATGGCGCTGGCCGACACCGCGATGGTGATCGCCAATCTTGCCGCCAACAGGGGCTACCGTCCGATGACGACGGTGGACCAGACCACGCATTTCATGCGCGCGGTCTCCTCGTCTGACGTGCTGGCGGATGCGCGCGTGGTGCGACTCGGACGCACCATGAGCTTCGGCCGCGTCACCCTGCTCTCCGCCACCGACAACAAGCAGATCGCGATGGTGTCGAGTGCGTTTGCGATGCTGCCGGGCTGAACAGCGACCGAAATGAAGAGAGCCGCGTGAGCGCAAAGCGCACCGCGGCTCTCGATGCCAATGATGTCGAAGCGAAAGGCCGGTGCGCGATCGCAATCACGCCTCGGCCATCTCGCCTCAAAAAACTACTTGCCGAGAATTTCGTCGGCCGCGGTTACGACGCTGACGGTCGGATTCTTTCCGCAATAGGCACCGAACTTCTTGGCGTTCTCGATGAACACCTCGGTGTCGATGATCGCGTTGTCCTCGTCGCCCTTATACCAGCCGTCCATCCAGGTCAGCACGACCGCGATGTTGTCCTCGCCGCTCTCGAGGAACTGCTTGCAGGTCATGGTCGAGAGATCCCACTTCACGGCGTGGGCGGGCATCGATGTCAGCGAGAGCGCTGCGGCGAACAGAAGCGAAAGCGTGGTCTTCATCGGAATCTCCATCGGCGCGTAACGCCATAAAGGAAAGGCTTGCGGGGTAAACACGGCGGGAAGTGACTCGCCGCCTCAACGTCGTAAACGAAGTCTAAAGCGCTGTGCAAGTAGCGCCAGTATTGAGTTTAGATCAACGCAATTTCTATACGCTATTTCACAATCATGACTATGGATTAACAGGGATGATCGAGAAGCGTGCAGCGCAACGTCACCGGGTTTTCAAGGGTGGTACGGTCACCTTTGAAGGCAGCGGCGTCGCTTGCACGGTGCGCAACATCTCGGACAGCGGTGCCGCGATCGACCTTGAAAACCCTGGTTTATTGCCGCACTCGTTCACGCTGTCGATTTCACGCGACAATTTCGTGCGGAATTGCCGCGCGGTGTGGCGAAACGACAGGCGCGTCGGCCTTGCCTTCGTGCAATAGCGCGCGATGTGAATGACCGTTCGTACAACGCGCATGCAAGCATCACGCTGACAAGCCGCGTCGCTGTCGACGCCAGTGCAAACCCGCGATCACCAGCGCGACGATCGCAAGCACGGTCGCCGACGCGGCCGCAAAAAATCGCCCGCCGGGGCGATCGATCGTGCGCGACCACAATGACGGCGCCTCACCCGGACGCGCCAGGCGGAACGCCACGAGGCTGTCGCCGATCGAGGTGCCCGCTTCGGAATGGCCGCCGGCGCCGATCGCGACATATTGCTCGCCCTTCCAGACATAGGTCATGGGATTGGCAACGCCGGGCACCGGCAGCCGCCCCTGCCACAGCTCGCGTCCATCG
>Ga0209148_1000672_pt1 | contig 28919 bp, 23 predicted proteins | sample AraplaCol_mMF_r2_2_FD_184288 | JGI IMG/M metagenome (GOLD analysis project Ga0209148, IMG submission 184288) | Arabidopsis root microbial communities from North Carolina, USA - plate scrape CL_Col_mMF_r2 (SPAdes) (version 2) | ecosystem: Host-associated > Plants > Roots > Endosphere | place... | reverse complement strand
GGTCTTGCGATGGTGCGGCCCGATCACCAGCCGTTTTACCGGCGCGTGTTCCTGCATGAACCCGTCGCCGAGCCGCGCGCGTTTCCCGGCTGGCATACGATGAAGACGTCATTGATGGCGTCCGATTTCAAGAACCTTCGGGAGAAGGTGCTGACGCGCTTTCCCATCATGCGCTCGAGTGCGTTCGAACGACGGATGCTGTTCGAGCGCAACAGCCAGCCCCAGGCTCTGTCCCGGCCGGTGCTCGTTCAGGCGCCGCTCAGTCCTGCCGGCCTGGTCTGACCGGACGCCGGTTCTGGCCATTCGTCGCCTTGCGCAGCCCGCCGGCGCCCGTAAAGGCCCGGGATTCGATGAATTTGCCTGCCAACGCGGCTTGCTTTCACCCTCGCGCCACATTTACAACCCATTAACCACAATGGGTGCTTTTCGCTGGTTGGGGGCATTTGACCGGCTGAGGCAAGGTTCCGTCAAGGTTGACGGAACGTTCGCTTAACCAACCCCCTGTAGACCGGACAGCAGTGGACGAACGTGAGCGTGGAGGCTCCGGAATGATGAATCCTATGCGTATCCTCCAGGGATTGAAGCTGGCCGCGGTGGTTGCCATCGCATTGTCCATGGGCGCTTGCGCCAAGACCAACGCGGGTCTGGACGCCAACGCGAGTGCGGCGACCCCGGGCAGCCAGCAGGATTTCGTGGTGAACGTGGGCGACCGCGTGTTCTTCGAGAGCGACCAGACCGATCTGACCCCGCAGGCGATCGTGACCCTGGAGAAGCAGGCGCAGTGGCTGCAGACCTATCCGCGCTACTCCTTCACCATCGAAGGTCACGCCGACGAGCGCGGCACCCGCGAATACAACATCGCGCTCGGCGCGCGCCGCGCCCAGTCGGTGCGTTCGTTCCTCGCCTCCCGCGGCATCGATCCGAACCGGATGCGCACGATCTCCTACGGCAAGGAGCGCCCGGTCGCCGTGTGTAACGACATCTCCTGCTGGTCGCAGAACCGTCGTGCTGTGACCGTGCTGAACGCGAGCTCCTGACGTCCGGTCAGCCGCTGTTCATCTTCGGAAACCGAATATGCCGGCGCCCTCACGGGCGCCGGTTTCGTTTCAGCCAACTGTGACCGAAACGGCGTGGTGCAAGTCACATTTTTGGCGTAGTGCCTTTCAATGTGTCGCGCCTCGCGCGTTCCGTCGCAGATTTCGTTTTCGTCGTCAGGGCAAGATGTCATCCAGATCCAAGGGAATTTCCGGCATCGTGGCATTGGCCGCGCTGCTCTCTTTGTCCGCGCCCGCATTCGCGCAAACCGACGATGATCCGGAGATGCGGATCGAGCGGCTGGAGAACCAGCTGCGCCAGCTCACCGGCCAGAACGAAGAGCTGCAATATCGCAACCGCCAGCTCGAGGATCGCATCCGCCAGCTCGAGGGCGGCGCGCAAGGTGCGGCGCCCGGCCAGCCACCGGCGCAGCCCAATGTTGCAGGCGTCCCGCCCGCTCAGGTCACCCCGGGCTATCGCCAGCAGCCGCCGCAGCAACAGGCCGTGCAGCAGCCGAACTACCAGCAACCGAATTACCAGCAGCCCCAGGGCGCGGCGCCCGCGCCGATCGTTCAGGACCAGCCGGGCCCGGGTGCTCCCGGCACGCGCCGCCGCGGCGATGCGTTCGACCCGAGCCAGACCCCGAATGCGCCCGGTGCGCCGCGCGCGCTCGGCGGCGGCCAGCAGCCGATGCCGGCGGGTGCGCCGCTCGATCTCTCCAACAATGGCGGACAATATCCGCAAGGAGCAGCTCCTGCTCAGCCGGGCTACCCGCCGGCCCAGCAGCAGGGCTATCCCGCGCAAGGTGGTGGTCCGGCGCTCGCGACCCTGCCGCCTTCGGCCACGCCGCGCGACGAGTTCGACCTCGGCATCGGCTACATGCAGCGCAAGGACTACGCGCTTGCCGAGCAGACCATGAAGAATTTTGCAGCGAAATATCCCAACGACCCGCTGCTGGGCGATGCGCAATACTGGCTCGGCGAAAGCTATTTCCAGCGCCAGCAATATCGCGATTCCGCCGAGGCCTTCCTCGCCGTCACCACCAAGTACGACAAATCGGGCAAGGCGCCGGATGCGCTGTTGCGGCTCGGCCAATCGCTCGCGGCGCTGAAGGAGAAGGAAGCCGCCTGCGCCGCCTTTGGCGAGGTCGGCCGCAAATATCCGCGTGCCTCGGCCGGCGTGAAGGCCGCCGTCGACCGCGAGCAGAAGCGGGTGAAGTGCTGACGCGCAGCGTTTGCGCACTGACAATGCGGACGATGCTGCGCTAGATATGACGGCATCCGCCGCGATTGCCGGGCCGCGTCATGCCAGACGACGACAATTCTCCGATCTCCGCACGCGCGGCGAAGCAGCTCTTCGCCGAGCTCCGAGGTGCGCCGGCGCTGGTGCTCGCGGTCTCCGGCGGGCCCGATTCGGTCGCGCTGATGTGGCTCGCGGCGCGCTGGCGGCGCAGCCTCACCCGCGGCCCGGATATTACCGTCGTCACCGTCGATCACGGCCTGCGGGCGGAGGCGGCGCGCGAGGCGCGCGAGGTCAAGCGGCTCGCCACCGAACTTGGCCTTGCACACCGGACCTTGCGCTGGCGCGGCGCAAAGCCGAAGACGGGTTTGCCCGCTGCCGCGCGCGAGGCCCGCTACCGCCTGCTCGCGCAAGCCGCGCGCGCTGCCGGCGCCAGCCACGTACTGACGGCTCACACCCGCGACGATCAGGCCGAGACGCTTCTGATGCGGCTCTTTCGCGGCAGTGGCATCGCCGGATTGTCGGCGATGGCGCGCCTCACGACGCGGGATGGCCTCGTGCTGGCGCGCCCGCTGCTCGATGTACCGAAATCGCAACTGATCGCGACCTTGAAGCGGGCCGGGATCGGCTTCGCTGAGGATCCCACCAACCGCGACACGGCCTTCACGCGTCCCCGGCTGCGCGTGCTGCTGCCGCAGCTCGCCGCCGAAGGCGGTGATATCAGAACCTTGGTGCGGCTGTCGGCGCGGCTCGCCCGCGCCAACGCCGCGGTCGAGGTGCTGACCGACGGTGCCGAGCGCTTCCTCAGCTTGCGGGATCGCGGCCATCAGCCGCAGCCGGGCGTTCGCAGCTTTGAGGCCTCGGCCTTCGCCACCCTGCCGGAGGAAGTCCGGCTGCGGCTGTTGCTGCGGGCCATCGACGCAACAGGGCACGAAGGGCCGCCGGAACTCGGCAAGGCCGAAACCCTGCTGGCCGCGCTCGATCAGGCGATGGGCGCGGGGTCCCGTGCAGCCGCCAATGGCCGTGCCATCCTGAAGCAGACCCTTCTCAAGCAGACCCTTGCGGGAGCCTTGATCAGCCTTGCCGGGGGGCGTATCCACGTCGCGCCTGCGCCGCCGCGGCGGTCCCGGAAGGACGGGAAGGGCAGATGAGGGCGGATCATGACACCGGCTGTTTGCCCGATCTGCCGTCAGGACACCTTAACCAGGCAGGAAAAACCCCCCTCTTGATGCCATTATTTCAGCGGGAATCGCTCTAAGATGGGCTAAATAGTCCCATCTCGTTCCCTTGGCAGCGACCGGGGCGGCACCTAGATTGTATACGTCTAACGATGAGGATTCCTTGGGGATTTCCTCGTAGAGCCCAAGGATGAGGCCGCGATCCGCGCGACCACGAAGGAAGATCGATGAACGCCAATCTGCGCAATTTCGCCCTCTGGGTCATCATTGTTTTGCTGCTGTTGGCGTTGTTCACGCTCTTCCAGAATCCGGGTCAGCGCACCTCCTCGCAGGACATCGCCTTCTCCCAGCTCTTGAGTGAGGTCGACCAGGGCCATGTCCGCGACGTCGTGATCCAGGGTCCGGATATCCACGGCACCTTCACCAACGGCTCGAGCTTCCAGACCTATGCGCCGAACGATCCGACGCTGGTGAAGCGCCTCTATGACAGCAAGGTGCAGATCACCGCGAAGCCGCCCGGCGACAACGTGCCGTGGTTCGTCTCGCTGCTGGTCTCCTGGTTGCCCTTCATCGCGCTGATCGGCGTGTGGATATTCCTGTCGCGGCAGATGCAGGGCGGCGCCGGCAAGGCGATGGGCTTTGGCAAGTCGCGCGCGAAGATGCTGACCGAGGCGCATGGCCGCGTCACCTTTGAGGACGTCGCCGGCGTCGATGAGGCCAAGCAGGATCTGCAGGAGATCGTCGAATTCCTCCGCGACCCTGGCAAATTCCAGCGCCTTGGCGGCCGCATTCCGCGCGGCGTGCTGCTGGTCGGCCCTCCCGGCACCGGTAAGACCCTGATCGCGCGTGCGGTCGCGGGCGAAGCCAACGTGCCGTTCTTCACCATTTCGGGTTCGGACTTCGTCGAAATGTTCGTCGGCGTCGGCGCCTCGCGTGTGCGCGACATGTTCGAGCAGGCCAAGAAGAACGCGCCCTGCATCATCTTCATCGACGAAATCGACGCGGTCGGTCGTCACCGCGGCGCCGGTCTCGGCGGCGGCAATGACGAGCGCGAGCAGACGCTGAACCAGCTGCTGGTCGAGATGGACGGCTTCGAGGCGAACGAGGGCGTGATCCTGATCGCCGCGACCAACCGCCCCGACGTGCTCGATCCCGCGCTGCTGCGTCCGGGCCGCTTCGACCGTCAGGTCGTGGTGCCGAACCCCGACGTCGTCGGCCGCGAGCAGATCCTCAAGGTCCATGTCCGCAAGGTGCCGCTGGCGCCCGATATCAACCTCAAGACCATCGCGCGCGGCACGCCCGGTTTCTCCGGCGCCGACCTGATGAATCTCGTCAACGAAGCAGCCCTCACCGCCGCGCGCCGTAACAAGCGCATGGTGACGCAGGCCGAGTTCGAAGAGGCAAAAGACAAGGTGATGATGGGCGCCGAGCGCAAGTCGCTCGTCATGACCGAGGAAGAGAAGCTGCTGACGGCCTACCATGAAGGCGGCCACGCCATCGTCGGCCTCAACGTGCCTGCGACCGACCCGATCCACAAGGCGACCATCATCCCGCGCGGCCGTGCGCTGGGCATGGTCATGCAGCTGCCCGAGCGCGACAAGCTGTCGATGTCCCTGGAGCAGATGACCTCGCGCCTCGCCATCATGATGGGCGGCCGCGTCGCCGAAGAGCTGATCTTCGGCCGCGAGAAGGTGACGTCTGGCGCGGCCTCCGACATCGAGCAGGCCACGCGCCTTGCCCGGATGATGGTGACGCGCTGGGGCCTGTCGGAAGAGCTCGGCACCGTCTCCTATGGCGAGAACCAGGACGAAGTGTTCCTGGGCATGTCGGTCTCGCGCACGCAGAACGCTTCTGAGGCGACCGTGCAGAAGATCGATTCCGAGATCCGCCGCCTGGTCGAGGAAGGCTACAAGGAAGCAACCCGCATCCTCACCGAGAAGCACGCCGACCTCGAAGCCCTCGCCAAGGGCCTGCTCGAGTTCGAAACGCTCAGCGGTGACGAGATCGTCGATTTGCTCAAGGGCAAGAAGCCGAACCGCGAATCCGTGCTGGAGCCGGCCACGCCGCGCGCCTCCGCCGTGCCCCCGGCCGGCAAGTCGCGTCCGCGGCCCGATCCGGATCCCGGCCTGGAGCCGCAGCCGCAGGCGTAATGCCTCGGCGATGGCCGGATATTCCGGCAAACCTGTTGTGCAAAAGCTCGGCATCAAGCCGGGCTTTTGTATTTTGGTGGACGGCCTCATCGTCCCCTATCGCGACGTCGTCGGCGAGCTCCCGGACGGGGTGAGCATCGCCAAGGCCGCGAAGACCGCCAAGCTGCCGTTCGACATGGTGCATCTCTTCGCCGCCGAGGCCAAAGGCCTCGCCGCAAAACTGCGCCTCTACCGCAAGGCGATCGCGCCTGACGGAATGATCTGGGCATCGTGGCCGAAGAAGGCCTCGGGCGTTACGACGGACGTCACCGAAGCCCTGGTGCGCGAGACTGCGCTTGCGAACGGCCTTGTCGATATCAAGATCTGCGCGATCAACGATGTCTGGTCCGGCCTCAAGCTCGTGATCCCCGTGAAGGATCGCGCGAAGTAGCACCGGTTTCGTAGGGTGGGCAAAGGCGCTCTTGCGCAGTGCCCACGATCTCTCGCCGTCTCAAGACGCCAGCCGAAGCCAGACGTCCCTGCTCGCCAGCGTACCGTCAGGCGTGGCGATCTCCAGGTCCACGACCTGCAGGGAGTGGTCTCCGTAGACATATTTGAGGTGCCAGATCAGCCCGAGGTCCGGCGTGATGACGAAGTCATCGAGCCCGTCGGTGATCGCCCGAACGGCCTCCCGGTGCGACAGCGGCGCCGCAAACATCGCATCGATCAGGTTGGCGAGGCTCATGCCTTCGACCAGCATCATGCGCGCGATGTCGTCGCCATGGACCTGGCGGAGTGCCGATACGATGACAGCGATGGCGTCCGGATTCTTCATGACACGGTTTGCTTCAGGCCAGCTGACGTAGCCCGGATGGAGCGTTAGCGTAATCCGGGATTGGTACTCTGGAGAAGTCCCCGGATTTCTTCGCGCTCCATTCGGGCTACGGCAGCAGGCAGTTGAGCGCAATACGAATTGTGTGTATGAGGTCGTATGGTTGCGTAAGATATTTGAATGTACCCTTGGTTGAGCGAGTGCGGCGTCGATGCATCACCGAATTTTCCGGAATGCTTTTGCGATGGTCATGTTGGCCATCAGTTCCGCCCACGCGCAGGATTCAACTTGGCATCCTTGGGTCCACAAATCGCCGGCCGGTCTGGCTGCCAGGTTTCAGCACTGGCGACTGACTTTCGAGGCTGGCAAGGAGGATAATGCTCCTGAAAAGGGAGTGTTCTTGGTTCCTGGTACCCTGGGAGGGACTGCCCGTCTCGTCAACGACTTGCGTCCCCCTCCTTCACTCCATCTCACGCCCGTGGCCCGGAGGATACGCTACGTGCCGCATGGGGAAGGACATACGGACGGCGCGGACAGGGACGTTACGCGCGAGATCATCAATACATTGCGCAGCTCCGAAGTAGCGAAGTTCGTCGAGAACAATCGCCTGAACAACGCGCACATGGACGTCGAGAAGCACTTTGCCGTTGCGTTTGTGCAGGAATTCGATGCCGTTCTGCGGACGCCAGGACAGAAGGAGCACGTCTGGTCGATCAACTGGCGCCTCGAGCATCACACCGAAACGAGTTATGACGGCTACGAGGCGTGGGGTCTTTTTACGCGTGTCGGTGGTGCGCTGCGTCCATTCTATCTTGCGGGGCGTGTGTCGGACGGGGAGGGGCCGGGCGTTTCCTATTACTATCTCCTCGCGACCGGTGATCTCAACGGCGACGGAATTGATGAAATGGTCGCCGACGAAACGGGATTCGAGAGAGAGCTGGACAATCTCGAGCTTTGGGCCTGGGAGCGCGGCGCTCCTGTTACGATTCGCAAAATGCCGTCACAGTGATGCCGGCTGAGGGGTGTCTCACTCCGAGCGAACGGCGAAGAGCGCCAGCGAACCTGCGGTTCGCGCTCTCTCACTTGCGCACGCGCCAGACGGTCCAGCCGGGTTTTGACACCGCCGGCACCGGCTCCAGATAGTCAGGCGCTTCGCCGCGGCCGAGATGTGCGGCGAGGCCCTGCGGCGCGATGTGGACGAGATCGTCCTGGTCGAAGGAGCCGTTGCAGGTCAGGATGTAGTCGACCTGCCGCGCGCGGAGCATGTCGCGGGCGGCCTGCGGTGCCGCCGTCATCGTATGCAGCATGGCGAGGTTGCCGTCATTGTTGCGGTGGTAGGGACCGGCGAAGACCGAGTGTTCCGTCGCGGCCAGGATCGCGGGACCGGAATCGATCGGCGCCATCACCCGTCCGGGCGGCAGGTCGGCGAGCGGCGCGGCGCTGGAGATGGTCTGACAGGACGCGCTCGGATCTGGCATCGCGATCTTTTGTCCGTCCGTGCCGGCGGCGAGCGCCGGCCAGACCGCAAGACCGATGCCTCCAAGCGTGGCGGGCGACAGCAGCAGCGCCACACGGGCCAGCCGCCAACCGGCCACGATTTCAGTGCGAAGCCGGACAATTCCGGCGACGCAGAGCGGGGCGGCGACGATGTTGGCGGCAGCGGCGCCGCGCAATTCCCACAGGCTCTCGCCAAACAGCGCCGCGAGCGTGACGGTCGAGGCGATCCAGCGAAAGCGCGTTTGCGGCGCGCACCCGATCACGGCAGCCACACACAGGCCGAGCGTCAGCAAGGGAAACGCGTAATAGCCGAGCAGCTTTTGCGGCTGCATCTGTGCCAGCTCGGTCAGCGACATGGTCTCGACGACGCGGCCAAGCCAGAAGCTGACGAGCAGGGGATCGACCTGCGCATAGGGCGAGGCAACGCAGCTCGGGTACGATCGGTAGAATGCGCCGAGCAGCAGCGCACCGGCGAGCGCGCTCGCCGTCATCAGCGCCCACACGGACCCGCGCATGCGAGCAATACCGGCAACCGCGAGCAGGGCGACGCCGCCGCCCGCACACAGCAGCAGGATGGGCCCGCCAAAGGCATCGCAGACTGGCCTGGCAAGACTGTTCATCGGCAGCAGCAGCAGCGCCAGCAGCAGCGACGACCCGGCAAGGCCTGCACCAAACGCGCAGGCGGGGCGCAGCACGTCAGTGCCTTTCCACACCAGCAGTCCCACGACCGTCGCGCTCGCCAGGGCGATGGCGGGCAGCATTTCCAATCCGACCGCCAGCGAAAGCGCGGCGCACAACCCAGCCAAAGCGGCTTTGTCCGCACGGTGTTCCAGATCGGAAATGCACAGCACGAAGCCGAGCAGTAGCACGATCTGCAGATTGTGATGGTCGATCGCGCCGGTACGGAAGTGGATCAAAGCGGGGATCGACAGCGCCGTGAGCAGAGTAGCGGCGAGCTGTGCCCGCTTCCTGTCCGCGGGGGCGCATGCCTGACTTGCGATCGTCGCTGCCAGCCATAGTGCGGCGCCCATCAACAGCGACGGCCACAGCACCAGCGTCAGCATTTCGGCAACATGCTGGCCGAGCAGCGGGCGGAACACGAGGATCAGCATCGCCAGGGGCGCATCGACGATGCGGGACCAGTGCATGGCAATTCCGGGCGGATCGAGCCGGTATTGGGTCAGGTCGAACCAGCCCTGGCCGGCGAGAAGATCGCGCACTTCGACGAGACGCAGGGCGTCGTCGGTCGACAGCGTGTCAAACACACCGGTCTTGATCGCGGGAAGTCCGAGCGCGACCACGATCGTGGCCCAGGCGATTGCGAGCACGATCGCGGGGCTCGGCTCCGCGGTCGATCGTGGCCCGGTCGGTGCGACGAACGGCGACATGGCCCGGCGTCTCAATTCGAGCGCGCGGGCATGGGCGTCTCGCCGGTGCTCGCCTCGCCATCCCGCACATGGATCACGGCGATGTCGTCGGCATAGAGCCGCTTCCAGCCCTTGATGTGATCGAGCACCTGGGCGGCGGGGCTGTCGGCGACCAGCAGCGTGGCGTCGATCTTGTGCTCTTCGAGCAGCCGCGTCAGGTTGTCGAGCTTCTTGACCTCGATCGCCCTAAAGAAGTCCATCACGAACTTCTCGCCATAGAGCTCGGCGCGGCCGTCGACGAAAACCGGAATGTCGCGCGAGATCAAATAGCCGCCGAACTGGTAGGCATTGAAGATGCGCTGCGCCTTGCGCTGCTGCAGCAGGTCGACGGCGGCAACCGGCGTCTGGTCCATCGTGAAGGTGAAGCGGTGATGCGACATGTAGATCGAGGTCGAGGTCCAGGCCGCGGCCGCGATCATCAGCGCGCCCATCATTGTCACATAGCGCGCGGCCGGGCTCTCCGTGCCCTCCGCGAGCTGCGGCAGCGGCGACTTCTCGCCGAGCGGCTTGGCCAGCGCCAGCGGCACCAGGAAGGCAAAGGCCTCGATGCTCCTGACATGGGTGAGCCCCATCCAGGTGAACAGCAGGATCAGCAGGATGCGCGGCGGCGACAGCGTCAGGCCGCGAAACAGGCCAATCGCGATCAGGCCGAGGATGGCGCCTTCGAATGCGGAAAACGAGGCGAAATTCGCCGGCATCCATTCCGAGATGACCGACAGCAGCTCGCCGAGATTGAGGATGTTGGTCGCGCCGAGCAGCGTGCGCCAGCCATAGGGCGTGACGCAGGCAGCCGCCATCGCGCCGATGCCGAACAGGAACCAGCGCGCGAGCAGGCGGATCTGCTTGCCAGAGTCCAGCGTCCAGATCGCCTCGATCGCCATCGGACCGATCAGTGCGAGGCCGAGCACGAAGCCGCCGTGAAGGTTGGCCCACAGCGACATCAGCGGCAGCCACATCCAGGACGGCGTCACCTTGCGGTCGGCCGCATTCATGAGAATGCCGACCCAGGCGATCATCACCGGCAGCGCCAGGATATGCGGCCGCGCCAGGATGTGGTGCAGCGACAGCAGCACGGCCAGCATCGCGAACAGCACCGAGCGCGGAATCTCGAGATGGGCGTCGAGCAGATAGACGAAGATCGCGACCGAGGCCGCAATCGCAAGCGCCGTGAGAATAACAGGACCGGCCCAGTCCCACTGCGCGTAGGTGACCGCGTACAGGATTTGCGACAGCCAGGAGGTCGAGATCCAGGGCTGACCCGGCCGCGTGAAGGAATAGAAGTCGGTATAGGGAACGGCGTGGTGATCGAGGATCCACTGTCCGATCTTGATCTGCCAGAACGAGTCGGAGTCCTGAAGCAGCGTGTCGCCGATATAAAGGAAGAAGAGATAGGCACCCGCGCCGACACACAGCGGCACCAATGCGCGCGCGCGGCTCTGCACGGTGATGCTGTTGGTGAAGGAAAGCGACATGCCGCCTCGTGTTGTTCTTGGGTGTTGTTCTTGGGTGTTGTTCTCGGGTGTGTTTCTTGGGTGCCTTGGCCGAGCGGGCGGCATTGGACCACGGCGGTCATAACTTCCAGTAAATTGGCAGAATAAGCGTGTCCGGCGCGGGTTTGCGTCCTTACAATTTAACCGATTGTTTTCAATTCCGGTTTACCATCGGCCAATACATGCAATCCGTTTCCGGTTTACGCAGTCGAGTTAACTGCGGCGCAAGTCTTTGCCCTTACGTTCAGTTCCATGGTCAGGCGGCGCTGGGAAGCCGAAGAGACCAGACCATTGAAGCCTCGTGTACCTTTTGGAGCAGTCTATGAAGAACCTCGTTTCGCGTTTCGTGAAGGACGAATCCGGCGCCACCGCCATCGAATACGGCCTGATCGCTGCCGGCATCGCGCTGGCGATCATCACCGTCGTCAACAACCTCGGTTCGACGCTGAACACCAAGTTCGGCTCGATCTCGTCCAGCCTCAAGTAAGCTGAGACGAACTCAGAGTTCAGAGAGCCCCGTCCTCGGACGGGGCTCTTTTCGTTTTGAGGGCGTACCGTCACCCTGAGGTATTCGCGTAGGTCGCGTAGGATGGGCAAAGCGCAAGCGAGCCCACCATCCGTCGATGGCGGGCACACAGGACCCACAACGTCATTGCGAGCGCAGCGAAGCAATCCAGACTGGCTCCGCGGAAAGATTCCTGGATTGCTTCGCTGCGCTCGCAATGACGAGGAAGCGCCAGCGCTCCATCACTGCTATCGCGATTACAGAGAGATAGTGGGCATGGCGCTACGCACCTTCGCCCACCCCATAAGAGCCCCGGCCGAGGCCGGGCTGCCAAACTGTTGGCGTGTCCTTCGAGGCGTCGTGCGCCGCGCGGCCCATCCATTCCAGATAGGCCTTCGCGGCCCAGATCGAACCTGCCGCCAGCGCAATACCGCCCGCGACGTCGACCATGTAATGCGCGCCGATGACGGGCGTCGCCGCGATCATCATCAGGTTGAGGGCGGCCACCAGACCGCCGATGCGTCGCACCGGCCACAGCGCCCACATGTAGAGCACGGCGGATGCGGCGTGGAAGCTCGGAAACGAGACGATGCCGGAGAGCCTGAACAGCTTCAGCTCATGCAGGCTGCCGTCGCGTAAGCCCAGGATGTCGCGCAACTGTCCGGCGTAAACGGCGGTGTTGACGTCGGGGAAGTGGGCCGCCGGCAATTGCAGTCCGTAATAGGTGCCGATCGCCGGCACCAGTGTCGAGATCGCGATGGTGACGGCAAGCGCAAGGCTCATCGCCAGCATGAACAATTGCAGCCGCACGTAACGCGCGGTCAGCGCCAGCACGACGGGGACGAAGAGCAGGGGCCATTTGATCAGGCCGTAGCTGCGCGACAGCATGTCGGCGAGCCAGGGGTGATCGTTGACGAAGCGCGCGATCGGCTCGGGATCGAGGCCGAGCGCGCGGTCGATCGCGAGCAGCGCCTGGTCCTGCAGCGGAAAACCCAAGGTGCCGGCGACGTAGCTCAGCGGCCCGACGATGGCGCAGGTGATGATGACCTGGCCGAGCGTGCCGAACGAGAAGATCAGCTTCGGATCGGCGAGATCGCCTCTGCGGACGCGGTGGTGATAGGCGATCACGATGAAGAGCGCGGCGATTGCCAGCGTAATGCCGTAGGGGACGGGTTCGAGCCTGAGGCCGGTGACGGACAGGCCGAGCGCCAGCAGGCTGCCCATCATCGCAATGGGAAGCCAGTTCAAATGGAAGAGCTGCCAGGCAGTTTTGACGTCCGTATCGAGCATGCTGCACCGGGGTGGATCGCAGTCACAGTCGCTGGCCGCCTTTAAAACTGCGGTAAGAAGTGTGGTCAGCCGTTTACCAATGGATTCCCTGCAATTTGAGCGGTTTGCAGTGCAGCGTCGTAAGTGTCTTCCGGGTGCGGCGCATGACGCATTTGCTGCTTGTCATCCCTCCTGAATAGTTGTTCAGTCCTTGCGGGGCGATTTGCATCTTTGCAGTGACGAAGCGTTCGGCCGCGGGCGTGCGGCAGGCGTGGTGGGACAGGAAGCGCGCCATGGTTTATCGGCGGACGCATCAAGTGGTGAAGCGCCTTGCGGCTCGGCGCAGCGCCATCCTGGCGGCGGCAAGGGAAGCCGCAGCCGAGGGCGGCATGGCGGCGGTGCAGATCGCACCGGTTGCTATCAGGGCCAATGTGGCGGCCGGCACCGTCTACCGCTACTTCCCCTCCAAGGCCGAGCTGATCTCCGAACTGATCTCCGAAGTCTCCCGCGACGAGCTCGCGGCGATCAGGCGGGCGGCCGATGCCGCGCCGGGTCCGTCATCCGCGCTGGCGGCGGCCGTGACCACCGTGGCCGTCCATACCCTGTCGCAGCGGCGCCTCGCCTGGGGCATTTTGGCTGAACCCGTCGATGTCGATGTCAGTGCCTCCAGGCTGGCCAGCCGCCGCGAGATCGCAGGTGAGATCGCCGGCCGGATCGACGCCGCCGTGCGCGCCGGCCATCTGCCGGCGCAGGACACGGCGCTCGCCGCAACGGCGCTGCTGGGCGCGCTGCATGAGGCGCTGGTCGGACCGCTGGCGCCAGACAATCTCGAAGATCCCGTCAAGATGCGCGACGCCGTCCAGACCGTGACCCTGCTGGCGCTGCGCGCCGTCGGCGTCATGGACGCCCGTGCCAGGGGACTGGTGGTGCAGCAGACGCTGCTGCCGACGACCAAGGCGCTGGTCGGGGCGGCGGGCTGAGCCGATCGATCAAAAATGCTTGCCGCGACAGGGAGGTGCGCTCCCTCCCCCGCTGCGGCTTGATTCAACCCAAATCCATTTCGCCTAGCCTGGGATCGGCCGGCCGCGTCCGAGCGCGAACTGACCAACCGGTCCCTCGACGTGGAATGCGAGCCCCGTCATTCCAGCAAACAGATCGATATTGCTGGTGCCGATGGCGCAGCCGCCAAGGCCCATGTCGGCCGCTGCAAGATAGAACGTCTGGATCATGCAGCCGACATCCTTCAGGACCAGCGAATATGCGATCGAGCTGTATTTCCAGGAGATCCGCCCGAAACGCGCGGCGATCGTGATCAGGACCTGCGGTGGCCCGGATGCGTCCATGGCGAACTCGGCCCCCGCGAGAAGCGCGCGGAGCTGCTCGGGGGAGGCGTCGAGCGTGACCAGCGCGTGGCCTCCGGCGTCGTAGTGGTAAAATCCGCGTGCCAGACCCTCGCAGCTGGAAACCGCCAGATACAGCTCCAGCTCATACGCACTGCCGGCCGCGGGATACGGCCGCGAAGTGTAGGTCAGCTCGGGGTCACCGCCGGCATCGGCGCCGCTCTTCCATTCCGACATCACGCGGGCCGTGGTGCCGAGAAACCGCGCGAGCTCGGGAAGCGTGACGGGATTGCGGTCGTCGAAATCGCGCGTCGAATGGCGCGCGTGGAGCAGCTTCACAAACGGCGACGCGGGCTCCGGCAGGGCTATTTTGTCGAGGGCGACCGTCTTGCCGGGCCAGCGCGGGCGCAGCGCGGGCAGCGACGGAACGGTGGCAGCATAGGCGTACGCGCCGCCGACCGGGTCGGTATGCCGCCCCTCCGTGCTCCGCGTGTGAAAGACGAGATCGTGAAAATCCCAGAGAACGAGATGGCCGTCACCTTCGTTCGCCCGAAGGCCGTCTCCGTGTTTCGCATCGAGCTTGATCAAGATGCCGCCGTTGAGCAGCAATCCGAGCAGATCGAGATCCAGCGCGGCCGCCTGCCTGCGAAGATTGCTGATCTTCTGCGGCCGTGACAGGGCGGCGAGCGTGGCGGCGATGGCGGGATCGCAAATCCGGAACAGCGCGCCGGCGCGCGGCGATTCCAGCACCATCTCGTTGTCACGGCGGCGCAGATAGGCGAAGCGTGACAGCACGATTGTGTCGCTGCTCGACAGCTTTGCGGGTTCCGGCCAGTAGTCGGCGATCTGTGGCTCGATGACGACCACGTCTTGCGCGTCGCGGGGCGAGAACAGGCGATAGTCGAGAAGCCCATGCCGCGCCAATCGCTGCACCAGAGCACGAACCTGTCTCGTGAGCACGCTCCGGCCGGCGAGGGAAGCAAGCGGCAAGCCGGTGGCGAGGGGGCCTGCGCGTTCGATCGCCGCGCGGCTGTATTGCCCAAGGTTGAGCGCAGTATCGCCGGATACGGCGGCAATGCTTCCATCGGCCTGCATGTGCAGGGAGAAACGGCCGTTCAGCCGGGCGGCAATGATGGGTGCGATTGTCCTGGTCGGCTTTTTCCGAGGGGCGCGCACGGAAACCGCTTTCACGTGTGTGGCAGGAACGGGGTCAGCTCGCTTTCCAGCCGCGGGCGATCGAGCAACCCAAGCTTCACGGGCACATCGTAAAGCCGGCCGGGCCCGAAGCGACGATAGAAATGCCGCAAGCCCGGGACGAGCACTCTGACGACGGGGACCTCGACATCGGGCCGTGTCTGGTCGAGCACGAGGAAATCGTATCCGGCGCGGACCGCGATCTCGACACAGGCATTGACCTGGTCGCGCGTGTTGTCGTGAAGCTTGATGTCGGGTGCCGGTGGGACGACCGGATTGTCGCTGGGCATCAGGAACGGATAGTCGTCGAGCCGCAGCGGCGTGACACCGTCAAGCGATGGCTTCTCGCCGCTTCCCCCACCCATCAAGCCAATCGACATGAACTGGGTCAGCTCGGTGAGCGAACGCAGCAGGGCGATGCGGCGGTCGAAATGCGAACCGGACCCGAACTCGATGTTCTCGTGCCCGTTTTGCATCCAGTGCATGATCGCGACATAGGAGGGAATGCCGAGATCGCTGGTGATGTCGAGGACCCAGAGCCGGCGTCCCGCATCAGCAAACTGGCGCTGCAGATCCCGTACGTAGGAATCCTCGAACTGCGCGAGATCGACTTCCGCACGCTGCACGCGATTGTACCACCAGATCGCGTAGGCATCGCGTTCGACCAGTTCGAGGAAGCCTTGAACGATGGCTTCCTCGCGCGTGTTGCCGGCTGCGCATCCATTCGAATCCGTGTGGAAGCCGCCATAGAAGAAATACAACAGGCCGGTCGGAAGATATTTGAAGCGCTTGTCGCGCAGCGACCAGACCGGCGACCATTCGGTTTTCATCGCGGGATCGAACGGCTCGGGAACCGGATGTGAATCGTCAGGCAGAGGCATATGCCTGTTTTGGAATTGCAGGTCGCTGAAGAACTGGACGTCGTTTGGCAGAAGCGCGTCACCGGGAGCGAAATCGGCGAAGCGTCGCGTTGCCCTGATCTCGTCACCCTGGAAAATGCCGGAATAGCGTTCGATCGCCTCCATCAGCGCGCTGGCCTCGCCCTGCTCGGCCGTGGAGCCCTTGCCAAAACTGCCGCCGCTCAGGCCGGACCTGAGCTGGTCGACATTCCACGCCGGCGCGGAGAAATTGTGGTAGGCGAAGAAATTGGTGTTCATCGGCAGATCGGCTTCGATCCGCTCGAGCCTGGACACCACGCCGGTCAGCGGGCTGACGTGTTTGCGGAATCGCGCCACGGTGGCCCGCGACGTCACGGTGCGGTATCCGCCACTGGTCATGACGAGACGTTTGCCCTCGGCAATCTCGATCGGCACTGCTGGGCGTCGAGGGTTCCTCAGTTTCTTGCTGCCGCAGGTCCGGCATTGCGGACGTTTCGCCACGTAGTGCTTGGCGATGGCGGCCCCGGTGAGGTCGACGCTTGCGATGTGGTCGCTGAGATCGGTGCGAAATCCGGAGGCGATCGCCTTCGCGATTTCAATGGCAGCGAAGTGGAACGCGGTCTCTCCGACACTCTCGCTGACCAGGGGTGATGTTGCGACCGCTTGCGCCGCCCCGCGATCGAGAAACCCCTTGATCTCGCGATTACGGATCATGCGATCGTGCAGGCAGGTCCAGCAGGCGCTTTCGCCAGGCTTGAACACCGGCCCTACCAATGGAAACACGCCGGAGGGCTGGACCAGCAGCCAAGGCGTCCCGTCGGCCACGCGTTCCGCGTTCAATTCGGCGAGCGTCGGCTCGAGGTAATCGTTCACAAGCGTGACGATGAGTTTGGGCGATCGCTTGGCGATTTGAACTCCAAGCTTGGCGAGCGCCGCGCTCAGTTCGCCGGCACCCCTGACGTCGATCGATTCCACCCGCACGGGCCAGCTGCGCAGGTTCTCTTCGGCGATGTCGAGAGGCAGGCCGAGGCTTGCCCAATATCCATCGATGGGGCTTGCGTGCGATGCTCCGCTGACAACGTAGCGTCGCTCCAGCAAACGCCTGATCGCTTCCTCGATCTCGGCCACGGGAAAATATTTCGAGAGCTGGCGGATGATATTCTGGGGAGCACTGCCATTCTTTCCGATCGCGCTCGCCACCGCGCAATAGAGCTCACCATGCAGGAAGAATTTGCGATTCTCTGAATAGAGACAGACCACATTGGGAGGAAGCAGATAGGCGGTGAAGTTTGGCGCGAAACGCAAGTTGGTCTTGCCGGTCGGCTTCGCGGTGCTGCGCTTTCGCTTTGATGTCATCGGGGTCGCACGCTGATCCTGTTTCCGCCATGTTCGATCACAGGTCGATGACGAACGCCTTGCTGGCCCGACCTGTGCCGAGCACTATCGGATTTCTTGACAAGAGTTGGAACACACTCGTTCGCCATCGGCAAGCCGCGGAGGGAGACGAAGCGAACGTGATGGCCGGGAAAGCAAATTGGCCGGGGCGCGTGTGCGCCCGGCCAATGAAATTGCGTGATGTCGATGTTGAGTCAGATGCTCTGGCCTAGCACCAGCGGCAGCGGCCCCATGATGCGCAGCATCCCGTGCAGGCGACCGGCAACGGCACGCCGATCCAGCCAACACCGCAGCCGCCACAGCCACCGCAACCGACGCCGCAGCGACAGGCTCGGCAACCTGCGCAACCTCGGCAGCCACCGCACCCTCTGCAGCCGCCACACCCTCTGCAGCCACCGCAGCCACCACATCCCCGCGCCAGCAGGATATGGCTCAATTCCTTCTTGTCGTAGGCCAGATGAAAAGTGGCGAGGCTGACGTCCGCGAGCTCTTCCTCGCTGAGCGCCGTGTACCGACCGGAATTGGAGTTCGGCCTTTGTTGAACCTCGTCTGTCTGCAACGCAGACGCTGCCGCGCTTCCCGCCAGTGAAAACGTCAGCCCGGCGATGCCGAGCGCCGGTATTGCGGTTTTGGTCTTTCGGTTCTTGTTCGAAGCTTGTGTTGTCCGCCGCATGGCCGCATCCTCCAAGGCTTCAAGATAGCTTCAGGTCCGATCTTCGCGGGTGATCCTACGCCGAGCAAAAAGGCCGGGCAAGATTCGTACATACACAAAAGAGTATGAGCCCATTCGCACGCATTCATGTTCATGAATGACATCGCGGCAATTTCTTGTCGATGATATCGATGGACGGCCGTGATGCGGTGCGCAATCGTCAGGGTGCTCGAACGGAGAAGCGAGCTTGGCCGATCAATTTGGACGCTTCGTTTGGTATGAGCTTCTGACGACGGATGTGCCGTCGGCGGCTGCTTTTTACGCCGAAATTGTCGGTTGGGCCGTGAAGGATGCGTCGAGTCCGGAACTTGCCTACACGCTGCTGACGGCGGGTGCCGCTCCGGTCGTCGGGCTCATGAATCTCCCCGAGGAGGGAGTGCGGATGGGGGCAACGCCGAGATGGCTGGGCTATGTCGGCGTCGATGACATGGATGCGACGGTCGCGCAGATCCTCCGACTGGGAGGCGCTATCCTGGTATCTCCGACCGACAGCAACATCGGCCGCATTGCGGTCGTCGCCGATCCGCAAGGAGCGACGTTTGCGTTGGTCACCCGGCTGACACTTGGCCCGGCGCAAACGAGCGGGTCGTATCAGCCCGGGCGCGTCGGCTGGCACGAGTTGCTGGCTGAAGACCGACGCAAGGTCTTTCCATTTTACGGCAAGCTTCTCGGCTGGCGACAGGCCTCCGCCGACATGGATCCGGCCAGCGTGTATGATTTGTTTTCGGCGGCCGGAAAGACGATCGGCGGCATGCTCACCAAGCTACCGAGCGTCTCGCACGCCTGTTGGCTTCATTACTTCAATGTCGACGACATCGGCGCCGCGGCCCGGCGGGTGATGACCGGCGGGGGGCGGGTCCTTCAGCAGCCGATCGAGTTGCCCGATGGCGGCTGGATCGTGCGATGTGTCGACCCCCAGGGCGCCCTGTTTGCATTGCAGGGCGCGTGGGATCGCAAGGACGTCGAGAGATCCTCGGAAGTCAGCTGGTCCTCCGAATGGGGCGGCATTGCTTCACGGGGCAGGATGGTGATCCACAAGACCAAACGCTAAAGCGTGATCCGGAAAAGTGTGAAGCGGTTTTCCGAAAAGATCATGCTCAAACAAAGAGCTAAGCGCGACGGCGATTTAACCCAATCTCATCGCGCTTGAGACCAGCGGCTACTGTGCATGGGGTTGTTTTCGCGTTTTGGTCGGGCGGCCCGCCGCCTCAGATGTTCCCGTCGCCCTCCGGGCCTACCGAGGCGATGCGAACCATGTTGGTCGTGCCGGGAATGCCGAGCGGCACGCCGGCGACGATGATCACGCGCTGTCCGGCGCGGACGAAACCGTCGCGGAAGGCGATCTGGCCGGCGCGGTTCACCATGTCGTCCTGGTCGCGCGCATCCTCCGCCACCACGCAGTGCACGCCCCATACGGCGGCGAGCCGGCGGCCGGCGGTGATGTTGGGCGTGATCGCCACGATCGGCGGCTTGGGCCGTTCGCGCGCCACCCGCACCGCGGTCGAGCCGGAGCTGGTCCAGCAGATCAAGGCGGGCAGGTCGAGCGTCTCGGCAATCTGCCGCGCGGCGTCCGCGATGGCATCGCCCGCGGTGGATTCCGGCGCCGGGCGCTGGGCTGTGATCACCGACCGGTAAATCGGGTCGCGCTCGACCTCCTCGCCGATGCGGTTCATGGTCGAGACAGCCTCGACCGGGAATTTGCCAGCCGCCGATTCCGCCGACAGCATGATGGCGTCGGCGCCCTCATAGACGGCGGTGGCGACGTCGGAGACTTCGGCGCGGGTCGGCACCGGCGACTGGATCATCGATTCCAGCATCTGGGTCGCGATCACCACCGGCTTGCCGGCGCGGCGCGCCATCCGCGTCATCTGCTTCTGCAGGCTCGGCACGCGTTCCAGCGGCAGTTCGACGCCGAGGTCACCGCGCGCCACCATCAGCGCGTCGGAGGCCTCGATGATGTCGGCGAGGCGGTCGATCGCCTGCGGCTTCTCGATCTTGGCCATCACGGCGGCGCGACCGCGGATCATCTTCTTGGCTTCGATCACGTCGTCGGCGCGCTGCACAAAGGACAGAGCGATCCAGTCGACACCGGTGACCAGCGCGGCCTCGAGGTCGGCGCGGTCCTTCGGCGTCATCGCCGAGACCGGCAGGTCGGTGTCGGGCAGGCTGACGCCCTTGCGGTCGCTCATCTTGCCGCCGACCACGACCCGCGTCACCGCGTGCTCCTTGGTGGTCTCCTCCGCGATCAGCCGCACCTTGCCGTCGTCGAGCAGCAGCGCGTGGCCGGGCCGCAGGGCGGCCAAGATCTCGGGATGGGGAAGGTTGACGCGGGTGGCGTCGCCCGGCGTCTTGTCGGAATCGAGCGTGAAGGTCTGGCCGTTCTGGAGCTGCACCGCGCCTTCGGCGAATGCGCCGAGCCGGAGCTTTGGGCCCTGGAGGTCGACCAGGATGCCGATCGGGCGGCCGTAGCTCGACTCGACATTGCGGATCGTCGCCACCAGCTCCCGCATCTTGTCATGCGGGGTGTGGCTCATGTTGATGCGGAACACGTCGGCGCCAGCCTCGAACAGGCGGCGGATCATCGCGAGGTCCGAAGAGGCGGGTCCAAGGGTCGCGAGAATCTTGATACGGCGAAGACGCCTCATGGCTTATTTCCAGACGGTGGTGACGAGGGAGCTGGCGGGAGGCCAGGTGCGGCGGGGGGCGTACCACCGGGCGGACTATTGGGCAAACCCGGAACGCCGCCACCAGGTCCGACAGGGCCGGGCATGCCGGGCATACGCGGCTGCGAAGAAGGCTGCTCGTTGGCGTCGGTGAGCTGCACGGTCCAAGCGCGCTGCTCGCCGGTATCGACCTCGAAATAGCCGGTCCGGTCATAGCCGCGCGCCAGGCAGTCCTCGGTGCCGCGGATGGTGAATTCCTTGTCGCGCGAGCACATGAAGGCCTGCCCCGACCATTCGCCGCCGCGGTCATAGTCGATCGCGTAGATGTAATAGTAACGGGCGACCAGCGTTCCCCGCAGCAGGGTCTCGCAGGAGCGGGATGAGATGTTCCACCAGCCTTCGGTGGTCCAGCCGTCGGCGTCCTTGTAGCCAAGCGCGATGCCGACCCGGCTCGAAGTGTTGTTGCAGAGGCGGAAGTCAGCCGAGGCCGGGCTGGCCCAGAGGCACAGCAGCGCAACCGCCAGCACCGGGACCAACCGGGCGAGCAGGCGAAGGGGGGAGCGGGGAGATTCGGCGATCATTGTCGCGGAACGTATACCAGATGATTGACGATTTGGCGTAGGGCCGGGGAACTGCCCAAATTGTTGGCCCAGCGGCCGTTTGCTCCGCGATATGGCAAAATCTGTGACAGGACCCCACCTGATCCCGTAAGGGTGACCACCATCAAGGGCGCAGCCGAGGATTCCTGCCATGGCCATCGACGACAAAACCAGAACGGAGCTCGAGGCGGCCGCTTTCCGCCGCCTGGTCGACCATCTGAAGACGCGAACCGACGTCCAGAACATCGATCTGATGAATCTGGCCGGCTTCTGCCGCAACTGCCTGTCCAACTGGCTCAAGGACGCCGCGGACGCCCAAGGCGTGAGCTTGAGCAAGGACGAGAGCCGGGAAGCGGTCTACGGCATGCCTTACGAGACCTGGAAGGCGAAGTACCAGGGCACGGCGAGCCCCGAGCAGCTCGAGGCGATGAAGAAGGTCCACCCCCACAATCACTAAGGATTGGCGCGCCCTGAGTCGCACCACACAACAGCTTTCTTTGCATCCCTGCAGGAAGGTGTGGGCGCGCTGTGGACGAGCACGATGCTTGCTTGAACGCGGGGGGCGTCAACCCTAAGGGTCTACCCAGCACGCGCGGTGGATGCCGGCGTCACCTCGTTTTGCCAGTTCCATTGGGAGTACCAAGATGGCCACCTCCGCCGCCGTCCGCGACGACGAGCCCGCGACGAAATTTGCAAAGGACCAGCTCAAATCCATCATCGAGCGCATCGAGCGGCTGGAGGAAGAGAAGAAGGCGATCTCCGACGACATCCGTGACGTCTATGCCGAGAGCAAGGGCAACGGCTACGACGTCAAGGCGCTGCGCACCATCGTGCGCCTGCGCAAGCAGGACCCCAACGAGCGCGCCGAGGCCGAGACGATTCTCGAGACCTATATGCAGGCGCTGGGGATGATCTGAGGCGTTTGCGCCTCGGACGTCGCTCAGGCTACAAACTGCGGCTGTTGCACTTCGTTTGTGAACGGAGATGTCAGTGACTGTGCCGCCGCTGCCGCGTGAGGTGATCAGTGCCTTCGGCGCCCTTCCGGCGCCGATCGGCAAGCGGCTGCTTCAGGTGCGCGACCTGATCTTCGCGATCGCGGCGAAGGACGACAATGTCGGCCGGCTCACCGAAACGCTGAAATGGGGCGAGCCTGCGTATCTGACCGATGAGACCGGCAGCGGCTCGACCATCCGGCTCGGCCGGCTCAAGGACTCCGACCACGCCGCCATTCTGTTCAACTGCAAGACGACGCTCGTCGACACCTTTCGCGAGCGCTTTCCCGATCAGTTCGAATACCGGCAGACCCGGGCGCTGTTGCTGCCGGTGGCCGGCAAACTGCCGAAGCAGGAGCTATCGGTCTGCCTGTCGCTGGCGCTGACCTATCATCTGGATCGGCGGAGAAAGAAGGCGCGCTAGGCGCTCGGCCTCAGCGCAGCGCGGCCGTGCGCATGACGAACGACGTCGTCTCGATCTTGGTCGTCGCGCTGCCCGAGAAACTGTCGCAGGACAGGCCCTGCATCGGATCGTCGGTGAAGCCCATTGCGACCACGGCCTGCGGCTTGATGAAATAGGCGCGCATCGCAGCCATATCGAGCTCGCCCATCAGCGTGACCGACATCGCGCGGCTGGCGCTCGGCGACAGCATCACGATCTTGAGCCAGATGCTCTCGCCCTTGGCCGCGGAGAGGCGGGTTGCGGTTGCGACCATGCCGTCGCTGCTTTTGCCTGCGACCGTGTTGATCTCGGTGGCCAGCGCGCCGTTGCGGGCGGAGGATGCCTGACGCGCGCCGCGCGGGATCGGCGCTGAAGCGGCGACGACGCGGGAGCGGTCGACTGGCGAGGCGGAAGCGGGCGCAAAGGCCAGCGCCTGATAGGCGGCGTTGGAGACGCTCGCGGTCGGCTGCGGATCAGTCGCGGCGGCAAGCGCCTGGCGCGCCTTCAATGCGGCGACCTGTGCCGGCGTCGCCTGCTGCGGCGAGGCGGGCGCATCCCAGAAGCCGCGGGCATTGATGATATCGGCCGGGGATTCGAACTTGCCGGCTGCCGGCTTGTCAGCCACGGGCTCGGGCTTCGGCTCGGCTTTCGGTTTGGGCGGCGCAACGAGCTGGGCATCGGCCGAGGCGAGCTGGATCGCGGAGCCGACCGACGGCTTGGCGCGCGGCGTCGGCACAGGATCGGCGGGTTTGCTCGCCGCGGCGACCACGGTGGGCGTGACGGGCTTGGCGGCCGGACCGGGAGCGCTCTCGTCGTCCTCATCCGCGCTGGGGGCCGGGGCCTGCTTACCCCTGCTGAACAGGGCGGCGAAGAAGCCTGGCTTGCTGGCGCCGTCATCGCCATCGCTGCGCCGCTCGATCTCGGCCTTGGCGAGCTCATAGCCCTTCAGCGGCACGCCGTCGGTCGGCAGATGCACCGTCTTTCCGTCCGGGAAGACGCGGGCGAGCTGGTCATGCGTCATACGCGGCCAGTGCCGGATGCCGCCGGTGTCCAGGTGCACGAAGGGCGAGCCGGAGGTCGGGTAGAAACCGACGCCGCCGCGCTGCAGGCGCAGGCCCGCGAAACGGATCTGCTCCAGCGGCACGCCCGGAATGTAGAAATCCATCGCATGGCCCAGCATGTGCTGGCTGAACCGCGCCACGCCCGAGGAGCGGCGGCGCAGCATGGCGTTGGTGGCGGGGGAGCGATAGGAGGAGATGATCTGGATCGGCTGCTTGCCGTCGACGTCGCGATAGACTTCCCAGAGGATGTCGAACAGGTGACGGTCCATCACCGTCTCGTCCTGGGTACGCCAGTCGCGCAGAAAGTGGTTGAGCGTCTTCAGCGAGGCTTCGTCGTAGCGGCCATCGCGCTTGAAGGTGACGGTGAGGTCTTCGCCCGAATGGGTGTGGTGGAAGGAGAGCGTCTTGGTTTCGTTCAGCGCCGCGGCGTTATGAACCGAGCCGGCAGCCGCAAGCAGCACCAGCGAGGCGAGGCCGATCCGAGATCCGACCTTCACTCCCGCATGGGACAACGACAACGCAGCGAATTTGCGTGCGAAACCAGTCAGCACGTATGAGCCCACCCAGTCGACGAGCGTTCAAAATGGACTCTCCCGCCAACCCCGTTAGCGCGCGAAAGAGGATGAACGCTTTCTTAAAGCGAGAAGGTTAATCCGAGGTTGACCTTCCCGCCCCCAAACCAAGCCAGACTACAATCCTAACCGGCTGAGTGTGGCGAAAAAACGCCGGCCGCCCGAACTCGGGTGGAGAATGGTTAACGTTAAGCGACCCTATCCAGAGGAAAGGGTCGCTGATTTTATTGAAGAATTTCAGGAATTGAGGGGCGCGCCGCAGCTCAGCGGGTGAAGACCCGCTGCTGCCGACGACCAACCGGAGCCGGCGGCTGAGCCGGGGCGCCGCCGCCGAACAGGCGCTCGAAGAAGTTCAGCCCGGACGAGCCGCCATTGTTGGCGATCGCCACGCCTGAGGGCAGCGTCGTTGCCGGGCGCGAATAGCTCGGCTGCGAATGGGCGACGACGTTCTCGAGGTCCTTGCCGCGGCCGTTCTTCAGGATGTTGATCATGGTCGCGTCGCGACCATAGACGTCCTTGCGCAATTGCAGCTTGCCGCCGTCGTCCACGAACGCGGTCTGGTAGGTGATGTTGACCGGGATCGGGGTCGGGAATTTCAGGTCGATCTCACCCGAGCCGTACATGCTGCGCACGCGTTCCGGCGTGTACTTCTCGCCCGGCATGGCGATATTGAGCAGGACCGAGGCGTACTGATCCGGATACTGCACGCGCATGCAGCCATGGCTGAAGGCGCGGTCTTCCTTGGCGAACAGGTTCTTGTCCGGCGTGTCGTGCTGATAGACCAGGAACTTGTTCGGGAAGTTGAAGCGGATGCGGCCGAGCGCGTTGGCCTCGCCCGGCGGCTGCGAGATGTGCACCGAGCCGTCGCGGTTCTGCTCGAGCTTCAGGCCCATGCGCTGAAGCACGGTCGGATCCTGCTGCAGCGCCGGCAGATATTCACCATAGACGATCGACGGCGGCACGTTCCAGGTCGGGTTGACGGTGATGTACTTCATCGTCTCGGTCAGCAGCGGCGTTGCGTGCTGGCCCGGCTTGCCGGTGACGACGCGGGTGGTCCAGACCTGCTGGCCGCGCTGCATCACCTTCAGCGTGTAGTCGGGAATGTTGAGGATGACATAGGCATCGCCGAGCGAGGGCACGCCGAGGTCGCGCGGCAGCCAGCGCCAGCGCTCCATGTTCACCAGCACGGTGTCGATCTGCTTGTCGCGCTTCGGGCTGTTCAGCGCCTTCACGGTCGGCGCATCGAGCACGCCGGTGGCCTTCATCTCGACGCCGTCCTGGAATTTGCGCACGGCTTCGGCGACCGTTGCGTCATAGTGATCGTCGCCGGCGTTCTCGGTGATGCCGAGCTTGGCGCGGAGCTGCGGCACGCGCGGATCCTGCACGACGATTTCAGCCTGCTTCTTGCCCTTGGCCGGCGTGTATTTCAGCGCGGGACCGTCGGTGATCTCGATCACCGGGCCGTCGCTCTGGCCGCGGAGCTTGGCGAGCTGCGCCTTCAGCTCCTTGTAGAGCTTCTGCGGCGGGTTGTAGCTGTCGAGCGCCGCGGAGGCGTCGGCTGCGGTCGTGACCTTGGTAAGCACCTCGCTCGGATCGACCGGATGCTCCGGGTAGAGGATGTCGGCGCTGACCTGGGACCAGTGCATGCGGCCGCTCTGCGCCTGACGCGCATAGTCGAACATGCTGGCGGTGAGCTTCAGCTCGGCATCGGCGAGCGCATCGGGCGTCGTGGCGGCGGCGAAGTCGGGCACCGGATAGTCGGCGGGGTTCAGACCGTCGGAGGCCGCATCCTTCAGGCGCGCGATCACGCCCTTGGCCGCAGCGGTCAGGGTGCCGGCTTGCGTCCAGACCGGCGCGAAGTCGCGGGCGCCATAAAACTTCTCGGCGGCGGCGCGCTCGTTTTTGCGGTCGAACTGGCGCGAGGTCTTGGCGCCGAGGATGTCCTTGATCTTGTCCGCGACCGGCTGGTCGGCGGCGGGAACGTTGCTCGCGGCTTTCACAGGCTCGGCGGCCGGGGTCGCAGCTGCCGCCGCCGGCGCAGCGGGGGCGGCTGATGGCGCGGCTGCGGTGTCAGCCTTTGCCGGTTCAGATTTGGCAGGCTCAGATTTGGCCGCTTCCGATTTGGCAGGCTCGGTCTCGGTGGGTTCAGTCTTGGCGGGTTCAGTGGTGGCTGTCTCGCTCTTGGGCGCCTCGGCGGCGGGCGTCGTGGCGATGTCGGCAGGCTTGGTCTCGACCTTTTCTGCGGCCGGAGCGGCTTCGGCCTTCACAGGCTCCTTGGCCGCATCCTTCGGCGCGTCCTGAACCGTGGCGGTGGTATCGAGCTTGATGTCCGAGGCGGTCGGGGGCGGAACGTTTGCGGGCTCGGGGCGCGGGATCGCGGCTTCGATCGCAAGCTCGGCAGCGCTGCTGCGCGCCTGATCCTGTGCCAGCGCCGAGCCGGCCGACACCGTGAGGAAGGTCGCTGCGACCGCCGCCAGAACGCGGTCAAAGCCTGCACGGTGGTTCAAACAGTCACGCATGTATCGCACCCCTCGGGTGAACTGTCCCTCGTGGAACAGCTTTTGTTATCGTCAAAATGAGCTTCGGCTAAATCGCGCCGGCCTCTCGAATGTCGCACGCCTGCACGCAACGATTCATACGCAGACGATATACAGGCCCCGTTTTCGCAGCTAGCGCTACCCCGGGAAACTCACGACAAACTGACTTCAAGACGGCCTGTTTGCAACGGATTGTGCGGCTTCAAGGCGCGCTTTTCCCGCTGTCTGTCACTTCCAAGTCACGGTTCCGGCCGCAGCCGAATTTTGCCGTAATTCAACGGGTTGCAGGCGCATGGCTGAGGGCGCGCGAACCTTCATTCGCATGAGGTTCAGTGCGTCTCCTCGCCGCTTTTCCCGCCATGTCCGGGGACCCCGGCTTCGTCGAGTTTGCGGTACAGCGTGGACCTGCCGATTTTGAGTCGGCGCGCCACCTCCGACATCTGTCCGCGGTAGTGCGAGATCGCAAAGCGGATGATCTCGTTCTCCATGTCCTCGAGCGGGCGCACGTCGCCCGTTGACGTCAACATGGAGAGGGATCCTACCAGGGGCAGCGGTGCGATGGGTATTTCATTACCCGATACCACCGAGGGTGCCGCGATCGGCTCGATCATCAGCGGGGCGGTCGGAATCTCCGTTGTGGCGTGCGGATGCGAGGCCAGCAGCGGGAAATCGTCGAGACCGAGTTGGTCGCCCTCGCTCATCACTACTGCGCGGTAGACGGCATTCTCGAGCTGGCGGATGTTGCCGGGCCAGTCGAGCTGGGCGAGATGGGCCACGGCGTCACCGGAGACGCCGGAGATCTGACGGTTCTCCTCGGCGGCAAAGCGCGCCAGGAAATGGCGGAGCAGATGCGGGATGTCCTCGCGGCGGGCCCTAAGCGAGGGGATCGTCAGCGGCAGCACATGCAGGCGATAGAACAGGTCTTCGCGGAAATGGCCCTGCTTGACCCGCTCCAGCAGCCTGCGATTGGTCGCGGAGATGATGCGGACGTCGACCTTCACAGGCTTGCGGCCACCGACGGCCTCGACGGCGCCCTCCTGCAGTGCGCGCAAGAGCTTGACCTGCGCGGACAGCGGCAGCTCGCTGACCTCGTCCAGAAACAGCGTGCCGCCGTGGGCCTCGAGGAATTTGCCGGTGTGCCGCTCGGTCGCGCCGGTGAAGGCGCCCTTCTCGTGGCCGAACAGGATGGACTCCACGAGATTGTCGGGGATCGCACCGCAATTGACCGCGACGAAGGGCTTCGCCTTGCGCTCGCCGCTGCCATGGATGGCGCGCGCGAACATTTCCTTGCCGACGCCGGACTCGCCCTCGATCAGCACGGGGATCGATGAGTTGGCCGCCTTCTGGGCCGCGCGCATCACGCCCGTCATGGCCTCGGCGCGCGTGATGATGTCGGAGAAGGTCAGCCGGCCCTCGCGGCTGTGACGGATGCGCTGCAATTCGCCCTTGAGCGCGGAGGCGTTGAGCGCGTTGCGAAGCGAGACCTGGAGCCGCTCCATTCCGACCGGCTTGACCACGAAGTCAGCCGCGCCGGCGCGCATCGCCGAGATGACGTTGTCGATGCCGCCATGGGCGGTCTGCACGATAACGGGCACGCTGAGGCCCGCCTCGCGGATTTTTGCCAATACGCCCATGCCGTCGAGGCCGGGCATCACGAGATCGAGGATCACCGCGTCGATCGCGGGCGCGTCGGGGCCGGTGAGGGTAGCGATCGCGGCATCGCCGGACTCGACGACGACCGTCTCATAGCCGCATTTCTGCACCATGTTCTCGACCAGACGGCGGGCTACGGCGTCGTCGTCGGCGATCAAAATACTGGCAGCCATGGTGCTCCCCGCACGCTACTACTATCTGTCTCGAATCGGGTCACTCTGGCCGAAGCCGATTAACGCACTCTTAAACCTTGATGCCCCCGCCCGCCGCAGCGATCGTT
>Ga0209148_1000671_pt1 | contig 28996 bp, 24 predicted proteins | sample AraplaCol_mMF_r2_2_FD_184288 | JGI IMG/M metagenome (GOLD analysis project Ga0209148, IMG submission 184288) | Arabidopsis root microbial communities from North Carolina, USA - plate scrape CL_Col_mMF_r2 (SPAdes) (version 2) | ecosystem: Host-associated > Plants > Roots > Endosphere | place... | reverse complement strand
TGATCACCGAGAAGCCGCGCGGCTTGTCGAGGTCCGAGGCGATCTTCGCCAGGAACTTGTTGTGGCTGAGGCCGATCGAGACGGTGATGCCAAGTTCGTTCTCGATCTTGCGGGCCAGCATGGCGAGGGATTGCGCCGGGCTGCGGCGATGCAGTTGCACCGTGCCGCTGAGATCCAGGAAGGCCTCGTCGATCGAGAGCGGTTCGACCAAGGGCGTCAGCTGCTGCATCAACGCGCGCACCTGATGGCCGACCTCGCGGTACTTTGCCATGTTCGGCGGCATCACCACGGCTTCAGGGCAGAGCTTGCGCGCCTTGAACATCGGCATGGCCGAGCGGACCCCGGAGATGCGGGCGATATAACAGCAGGTGGAGACCACACCGCGATGACCGCCGCCGATGATCAGCGGCTTGTCGCGCAGTTCCGGGTTGTCGCGCTTCTCGATCGCCGCATAGAAGGCATCGCAATCGATATGGCCGATCTCCAGATCATGCAGCTCGGCGTGATAGAGCAGGCGCGGCGACCGGCAGGTCGGGCAGCGCTTCAATTTGTCAGTTGTCGTGGCAGGTGGCAGCAAGGCGCCGCAGTCACGACACAGACCGGCCAGCAAAGGCGCGCTGTCATCGTCGGGTGCTGTGACATCGCTGGTTGCGCGATCTTCGGCCATCTCATCTCGGGTGTTATCGTCATCCCGAGATTACACGAAGCGGGATACCGCCGCAGCTTTCCTCTGTGCTGCTCTTCCTAGGCGCGCTGCTCGGCTTCTTCTTCCGCCGTCAGCGGCCAGAGCCAGGCGGCGCCTCGTACACCGCTGGAATCGCCATGCACGGCCTGGCGGATCGGTGTGTCGACGAAATCGCTGAAGACATAGCGGGGCAGCAGCTTCGGCACATTGGTATAGAGCCGCTGGCAGTTGGACATGCCCCCGCCCAGGACGAAAACGTCGGGGTCGATGACGCTCATGATGGCGGCGAAGGCGCGTGCCATGCGGTCCTCATAGCGCTCCATCGAGGCATTGGCAGCAGCGTCGCCGGCTTCGGCCGCAGCGACGATCTCCTGCGCTTTCAGCTTCCGGCCGGTCTGGCGCTCGTGGTCGGCGGAGAGCCAGGGGCCGGCGAGCCAGGTTTCCTGGCAGCCATAGCGGCCGCACCAGCATTGCGGTCCCGGATATTCCTCCGGCCGCGCCCAGGGGAGGGGGATATGGCCCCATTCGCCGCCGATCCCGGTATGGCCCTCGACCAGATGCTTGTCGATGCTGATGCCGCCGCCGAGGCCGGTGCCGATGATGACGGCGAAGACGATCCTGCAGTCGCGGCCCGCACCATCGGTCGCTTCCGAGACGGCGAGGCAGTTGGCGTCATTGGCGATGCGGACCGGGCGGCCGAGCACGGCGGCCACATCCTTGCCGAGCGCCCGGCCATTGAGCCAGGTCGAATTGCCGTTGCGGATCAAGCCGGTCTGGGGCGATGGACTTCCCGGTATGCCAATACCAACCGTAGGCGATTCGCTCAGTTTGGCCCGCAGATCGGCGGGCAAAGCCGCCTCGATCGACCGCACCACGGTGGCAATCGCATTGACCGTTCCGCTGTAATCTTCCCGCGGGGTGGGCTGCCGCAGCCGGGCCAAAATCTGGCCATGGGCATCCAGGGCAATCCCTTCGATCTTGGTACCGCCCAGATCGATCCCGATACGCACACGCATTTCGCCTCCAACCCGGCTAGTATCCTGATATGTTACCGCTATCGCAGGAACAGCGATTTAGCCAGCTTTGTTTAACTAATTGATAACCAAACTCTGCTTTTCATAAGATAATAAATCGTATGTTAGCAAATGCGCAGCATCCTGCGGGGCGCTGTCGGAGAATAACGTGGTGGAGGCGCCGGCATGGCTGAGCGGGAGCAACTGACGCCCGAGGAAAAACGTCGTCGGGCGGCAGAGAAGACGATCCTGATCGTCGAAGACAACGAACTGAATATGAAGCTGTTCCATGACCTGATCCAGGCGCATGGGTACAACATTCTTCAAACCAAGGACGGGATGGAAGCGCTGAAGCTGGCGCGCCAGCATAAGCCCGATCTGATTCTCATGGACATCCAGCTGCCGGAAGTATCCGGTCTGGAAGTGACCAAGTGGATCAAGGAGGATGATAATCTGAAGGCCATTCCGATTATCGCCGTGACGGCGTTCGCGATGAAGGGCGACGAAGAGAAGATTCGCGAAGGCGGCTGCGAGGCGTATATTGCCAAGCCGATCTCGGTTGTTCAGTTCCTCGAAACGGTTGATCGTTTCCTACAGTGATTTCAAGGCATGTCCGCTCGCATCCTGGTGGTAGATGACATCCCCGCCAATGTCCGTCTACTGGAAGCAAAACTCGCTGCCGAGTATTTCGAGGTAATTACAGCGAGCAGCGGACAGCAAGCTCTCGACATCATCGCCAAGCAGGCGCCCGACATCGTCCTTCTCGACGTGATGATGCCGGAGATGGACGGGTTCGAGGTCTGCCGCCGCATCCGTTCCAGCGCCGCAACGCGTTTCCTGCCTGTCGTCATGGTGACGGCGCTCAGCGATCAGGCCGATCGGGTGCGCGGGCTCGAAGCCGGCGCCGATGACTTTCTCACCAAGCCGGTCAATGACCTGGCGCTCTTTGCCCGCGTGCGTTCGCTGGTCCGTCTCAAGATGATGATGGATGAATGGCGGATGCGTGAGCAGACCTCGGGTCAATTCGATATTCTCTCCGGCGATAACGAGCCGACGATCGAAGACGATCGCCAGGCCCGCATCCTGCTGGTCGAAGGCTTCGCGCCGACGGCGCAGCGGGTGCAGAGCATCCTCGATGCCGACCAGGACGATGTCGTCGTTGCCAGCACGGTACAGATGGCGACGGAACTGGCTGGCAATGAGCGTTTTGACCTCATCATCAGCGATATCCAGGTCGGCGGTGAAGACGGCCTGCGCTTCTGCTCGCATTTGCGCTCCCAGGAAGAAACGCGCCAGACGCCGATCCTGCTGGTGGTCGACGAATACGACATGCCGCGCCTGGTGAAAGGCCTCGATATCGGCGTCAGCGACTATCTGATGAAGCCGATCGATCCCAACGAATTGCTGGCCCGCGTGCGCATCCAGGTGCGTCGCCGGCGCTTCCAGGATCGCCTGCGTGCCAATTACGAGCGCAGCCTCTCCATGGCGCTCACGGACAGCCTCACCGGCCTCTACAATCGCCGCTATGCCATGCGTCACCTGGAAGGGCTGATGCGCCGGGTGGTGCAGACCGGCAAGCCGTTGGCGGTCCTCGTCTGCGACCTCGATTTCTTCAAGCGGGTGAATGACACCTATGGTCACGCCGCTGGCGACGAGGTGTTGAAGCAATTCGCCCAGCGCGCTGCCGCGGCGGTGCGCAACATCGATATGGTGGCGCGGTTCGGCGGTGAGGAATTCGTCATCCTGATGCCGGATACCGATGGCCAGGCGGCGCTGCGGGCCGCCGAGCGTCTGTGCAAGCGCATCTCCGAGACGCCGATGTCGATCGGCCCGGATACCGCTTCCGGCATCACCGTCACCGTCAGTATCGGCGTCGCCGCCTCGGCCATGGAAATGCCGGGCGAGGAGCTGATCAAGATCGCCGATGCTGCGCTCTACCGTGCCAAGCAGACCGGCCGCAACCGCGCCGTCATCGATCCCGCCTCAGCCCTCTGACGCCTCTGCCGCTTGCCGGCGCGCCCGGCCAAATTGTCTTCTGACGGCTTATCGCCAAAACGAACAGGGCGCCGCGACGATGTCGGGCGCCCTGTTTCGTGACCTGACTTGCAGGCTGTTCGGCGAAACCAGATTACTTGATCTTGGCTTCCTTGAACGGCACATGCTTGCGCACGACGGGATCATACTTGTTGAATTCAAGCTTCTCCGTCGAGGTGCGCGGATTCTTCTTGGTCACGTAGTAGAAGCCGGTATCAGCGCTGCTGACCAACTTGATCTGAACGGTATTTGCCTTGGCCATGACAGCCCCTTAACTTCAAGCGTCGAAAAAGATGGCGCAAAATAGCCATTAACCGCCCGATGTCAAGCCTAGCTTGCAGTTTTTTGCTGTGACGTGCGATCCCGGTGGCGGCTAAGCGTCATAATATCATTGCGATAATTCAATAACTTAGGCTCAGTACTGCCGATCGCGCGGCGATCTTCCCAACGGCGGAAGGCCTCGGCCAGGACGGCATGGGTGACATCGACGATGTTCATCCCGTCCAAATCTGCCTTGCGCCGCCAACCCAGATCCTCCAATTCCCCGCTGCCTTGGATGGTCCCGTGCGCGAGTCCGCCATCGGCCAGAAAGAAGCGGGTATTGTAGCGCCGGCGCGAGGTGACTGGGGTGATCGCCCGCAGCAGGAAATCGAAATCGCCGAATTCCGGGCGCAGGCCGGCGGCGCGATAGGCCTGCCACACCGGTTCATCATGAGCGGGGACGGTACCGCCCGCTGCGGCCGGCAGCGGCCGACCGATCAGCAGGCCGGTTTCCTCATGGGTCTCGCGCAGGACGGCCCGCAGGAAGGCGGTAACGGGGCGCCGGCTGCCGCCCGAATCGAGCATGCGCCGGACTGCCGGGTGCAGGACTTCATTGAAGCCGGAGGGCAGGTTATCGGCGTCATCGACGCGGCCGCCCGGTACCACATAGATATCCGGCAGAAAGCCGGACTTCATATGCCGGCGGCCGAGCAGGACTTCCGGTTCGCCGTGGCTTCCCTGGCGGATCAGAACAAGGCTGGCGGCATCGACCGGCCTGACCTTGCGGACCGGCACCTGGTGAAGCGGCTGGAGGGCGTCATCCATCGCGTCAGTTGATCAAGGCGGGCAGGAATTCAAGATCGCTCGACTGGTCGCCGGAAGCGACAGCGGGCGGTTGCGCGAGGCGGACCGCTTCGGCGAACAGGCTCGGCTGTTGCAGCAGGCGCTTCGCCACCTGCATGTCGATCGGATCTTCGTCGGTCCGCGCCGGGCAGGTCTTGCGCAAGGCATCGAGGGCAGCGGTATCGTCCGGGCTGACGGCATTGCGGCGTTCGGTCGGCACGCTGGGCAGGCGGCCCTGTGCGAGATCGCGCAGCAGCGAATCGGCATCGCGCTTGCCGACCGTGCAGATGGTGGGCAGGACGCCGAGATGATGCAGGCTGTAGCCCGAGGGCGCGTGATAGCGGGCCCAGGTCAGGGTCAGCTCGCCATTATTGGGCATCTTGCGGATGATCTGCACCGTGCCCTTGCCGTAGGAGTTACTGCCGACCACCACGGCGCGGTCGTTGTCCTGCAGAGCGGCGGTGACGATCTCCGCTGCCGAGGCGGAATTGCCGTCGATGATCACGACCACCGGTTTGCCATCCGTCATGTCGCTGCCGGTCGCCTCGAAGATCTGGTGGCTGTCGGGATTGCGGCCACGGGTCGAGACGATATGGCCGCCGGTCAGGAAGGCATTGGAAACGGCGACCGCCTGATCGACGAGGCCGCCGAGATTGTCGCGCAGGTCGAGCACGTAACCGGTCAGCCGCGCCCCGATCTCCGCCTGGGCGTCATAGATCGCATGCTTGAGGCTTTTGCCGGTCTCGGAATTGAAGCTGTAGATGCGGATATAGGCGATGTCGCCTTCGCGGTGATAGGCGACGGTCTCCGGCACCACATGGGCGCGGATCAGGGTCACTTCCATGGTCTCGCGGGCCGGTTCGCCGGCATTGGCATCCGGCGTGGCATTTGCCGCCACCGTCACGCGGCTGAGGCCAAGGGTGATCTTGCTGTCGACGGGGCCGCGCAAGAGATTGATGACCTCATTCTGCGTCATGCCGTGAACCGGCTTGCCGTCGACCGTCAGAATCTGATCGTCTCGCTTCAGGCCCATCCGTTCGGCCGGCGTGTAATGCAGCACCGAGACGATGCGCACGACATTCTCGTCCACTGAGATGGTGATGCCGAGGCCGCCAAAACCGTCACGCGAGGCGCGGTTGTCATCGGCACGCTTGGCATTGGCATAGCGGGAAAACGGGTCGAGCTTGCCGACGACACCTGTGAGCACCGCCTCATAGATATTTTCGGCTGGCATCTGCTGCAGCTTGGGCGAGGCATTGACGGCTTCCTGGGTCACCCGCGCGACCAGCTTGCCCCATTTGCCGGCATCGCTGCTGGTCGGTTCAGCAAAAGTGTCGACCTGCTGCTGATGGATGTCGAGATTGACCTGGTTGCCGATCTCCACTGCAGCGACATCCGGATCCAGGCTGTTCAACTGCTGCAGGCCGGCCATTGCCAGATCTTCCAGCTTCGGCTGGTTGATGTAATAGGTGTCGATGTCCTCGAAGCCGCTGACGAACATCTCCTTCGTCAGATTGTTCTGGTTGGCCGGTGCCGGCGTCGGCTGCGTGCTGGTGCAACCGATCAAAATGACGAAACTGGGGAGCAGCAAGAACGGACCGATCTGCCGCAACGCCGGAAGAATACCCGGCTTGCGCGAGTCCGGACGCGATATCGTCAAGAGAGGCATTTCCACCCGAATACGGCCGTAGCCGCTGGCAAATTCGTCCCGATCACCTAGCCGCGAGATTAGCAGAAAGCCGTCCAGGCGCCAGTGACTATTCTCACGGCAGAGTTGATCAGACGGTTAGATCGAGAGCCTTTGACGCGCGTCCGTCACGGCAGAACGTCGTCCTGGCAAAGCCGGGCTATGGCAGGCGATTGACGTCACGGAACGGAGGGATATACCGCTCAGCGACGCTTTCCGGGACCACGTCCTGCTTTCGCTTTGCCCGCTCCGCTACGTCTGCCCCGTGCTCCCGGTTCTCCGGCAGGACTGCCGGCCTCGGCGTGATGCCGGGCGCCGCGCTGCGGCTTCTCGCGCCTGCCACTTTCAGGCGAGTCCGGTCGGCGTTCCCCCTTGTCCGGGTGGCCGGCACCATGCTGATGGCCCCGCTTGCGTGCTCCCCCACCTCCCGGATGGCGCGACAATGAGTCGCGGCGCGGCTTCCCGCTTTGGCCGCGGGCGGGGTGGTCTCCGCCCGCCGGGTCAACGCCGAAATCACCACCAGACACGATCTCGAAGGTCATGCCGCCGGTCAGCGGTGCTGCCGCGAGAAGACGGACCTCGACCTCTGCTCCTAAGCGGAACAGGCGACCCCAGCGGCGCCCGACCAAGGCATGGCCGCGTTCGTCATGGTCATAGAAATCGCTGGGCAGGCTGCTGATCGGCACCAGCCCGTCGGCGCCGCTATCGTTCAGCGTGATGAACAGGCCGAAGCGAGTGACGCTGGCGATGCGGCCGGCAAAGACATTGCCGACCCGGTCAGCGAGAAAGGCGGCGATATAGCGGTCGGTGGCCTCGCGTTCAGCCGCGGCAGCGCGGCGCTCGGTGCCTGAAATATGATCGCCGATATCGGCAAACTGCTCGCCGATCTCCGGCGGCAGGCCGTCTTCGCCGAAGCCATAGGCGCTGATCAAGGCGCGGTGCACGAGGAGATCGGCATAGCGGCGGATCGGCGAGGTGAAGTGCGCATAGCGCTGCAAAGCGAGGCCGAAATGCCCGAGATTTTCCGGCGCATAGACCGCCTGCGCCTGCGAGCGCAGCACCAGGCTGTTGATCATCGCGGCATAGGGTGAGCCGGCTGCCTTGTGCAAAAGCGCGGTGAAATGCTTCGGTCGGATCACCTGGCCCTTGGCGATGGAGAAGTTGAGACCCTGCAGGAATTCGCGCAACGCCTCAATGCGGGCCGGGTCGGGTGTCTCATGCACCCGGTACATGCAGGGCTGCTTGCGCTTCTCGAGGCTCTCCGCCGCCGCGACGTTGGCGGCGATCATGAATTCCTCGATCAAACGGTGGCTGTCGAGCCGGGTCCGTGGCACGATGCGGTCGATCTTGCCTTCCGGCGTGATGAAGACCCGGCGCTCGGCGATGTCGAGATCGAGCGTGCCGCGCTGCTCACGTGCGAAGAGCAAGGATTTGAAAGCGCCATAGAGCGGCTTGATCACCGCTTCCAGCAGCGGGTCGGTGATGTCATCGGTGGCGCCGTCCATGGCGGCTTGCGCCTGCTCATAGGTGAGGCGGGCAGCCGAACGCATCAACCCCCGCATGAAACGATGCCGGAGCTTCTTGCCCTCGGCATTGATCGTCATCTCGACCGCCATGCAGGGCCGCTCTTCATGCGGCTTCAGCGAGCACCAGCCGTTGGAAAGCTCTTCCGGCAGCATGGGGACGACACGGTCCGGGAAATAGACCGAATTACCGCGCTCGCGCGCCGTCTTGTCGAGCGCATCGCCAGTCTGGACGTAGTGCGCCACATCGGCGATGGCGACCAGCAGGATCCAGCCGCCGGGATTCTGCGGATTGGGATCGGGCTTGGCATGGACCGCGTCGTCGAAATCACGAGCGTCGTCGCCGTCGATGGTGACGAGGGGAATGTCACGCAGATCGGTGCGGGTGCCGAGTGTTGCCGCTTTGGCTGCAGCCGCCTGAGCCAGCGCCGCTTCGGAGAAGTTCAGCGGAATGCCATGTTCGACGATCGAGATGAGGCTGATCGATTTCGGTTCACCGATGCGGCCGACCCGCTCGACGATGCGGCAGCGCGGCGTGCCCATGCGCCGCGCCGGCTCGACCAGGGCGACGACGATATCACCGTGACGCGCGGTGCCGATGTGATTGGGATCGACATTGAACTCGGTCTTCAGCCGCTTGTCGGTGGGGATGACGCGGGCATGGCCGTGGCGGTCGCGCTCGAACAGGCCGACCACACGCTGGGCGTGATGCTCCAGGCGACGGATCGGCTGTGCCTCATAGATATCGGCCTCTTGGCGCTCCAGCCGGGCGAGTACGCGGTCACCAGTGGCGAGCGGCCGGTCGGTACGCTTGTTGTCGATGACGAGGATGCGGGGCTCGGCATCGTCCTGCGGGAAGTCCACCGGCCGGCCCCAAAGATCGCCATCCTCATCCGGGCCGATGATCTCGATCACCGTCACTTCCGGCAGGGCGCCGCTGCGGGCGAGGCGCCGGCCGCGGCCGCGATCGACCTCGCCGTCGCGTTCCAGCTCCTTGAGCAGCGCCTTCAGCGGGATGCGGTCGGCACCGCGCAAATTGAAGGCGCGCGCGATCTCGCGCTTGCCGACCGGACCATCCTGATCCTGGATGAAGGCCAGCACCTGTTCCTTGGTGGGGAAGGGGACGGCCTTTGCCTTCTTGCTCGGCTGTGCGTCGCCCGCATCTTCCCGTGCGCGCCGATCCGCGCGTGGTGCATCTGCCTCGGTCTGGAGCTTGCCGAGACGGGGCTTATTGCGGTGCTTTGAATTCGATTTCGACAAAGACAAACTCGTAATCGTTGGCGTTGATGACATTGTGCTCGACGCCGACCGGCCGGTAATAGGATCTGCCGGCAGTCAATTCGGCAAAACGGGTTTCCTTGCCGTCTTCCAGCTGCAGCTTGCCGGTCGTCATGGGCACCACGACATAATCGTAGGAGTGGCGGTGCCAGGTCGTCTCGGCGCCCGGCTGGAAGCGCCATTCGGTGACGATGACGCGATCGTTGTTCACTTGCACGGTGGGCTGTGCGGCCGGCCTGGTCGTCATGATTGTTCCACTCCCCTCATTGGCCGGCAGCATAGCGGCTGGCGGTCAGACTGACCAGCGGGGGCGGTTGCAGCAGATTCTACGGGATTCGGACCTATGGATTCGACCGCGTCAGCTGGCCGGCAGAACGCCTTCGAATTCCAGCAGGCCGCGCTTCACCGCGAGCCCGCCGGCATAGTCGGTGAGGTGGCCGGAGGTTGCGATCAGGCGATGGCAGGGAATGATGAGCGAGATGGGATTGGCGCCATTGGCGGCACCGATCGCCCGTGCCCCCTTGGCCAAACCGAGCTGAGCGGCAAAAGCGCCGTAGGTGAAATGGGCACCGAAGGGGATGCGCCGCAAGGCGGCCCACATCCGCTGCTGGAAAGCTGTACCGGCCGGCGCCAAGGGAAGGTCGAAGTCGCGCCGCTTGCCGGCGAAGTAGGCGGCAACCTGATCGGCCACATGGGTCACAGCTTTGTCGTCCCAGGTGATCGCCTGCGAATCGATTCGCCACCGAAAAGAGCTGACCTCGCCGGGGAAGGCCAAACGGGTCAGGCGGCCCTGGTCATCGACCAGCGCCGTCATTGGGCCATAGGGGCTCGGGATATGGCCACCGCGTACCGGCTTGGGTGCCAGGGGATTGGTGACCTGGGGGCCGATGGCAAGGGGCTTGGCTCTACCTGCCATGCCCCTTGCACCGTGATTTGAGATGGTTCTGCATGTCGCCTGCCTGCTTAGCCCGGGCCATTTAACCAGGTCGGCCGACCCGGTCCGTACTGGCAAAATGCGTTTCCCGGCGGCTCTCCGTAAGATCGGCGGAGGTCAGGCCGATATCGCGCAGCAGATAGGCGCTGAACTGGGCCACATGCTGCATGTCTTTCTGGTACTGCCGCCGCCTCTGCCAGCCATGATACCAGTCGCTCAAGCCGGATTGGAGCCGTCCGGCGACAGTCGTTGCCGGGACCCGGTGGGCCTGGGTGAGGCAACCGGCGGAATTCGGTTCGAAATCGACGCTCTTCATGGTTTTCCTCATATCTCCAAGGGTTTTGCCTCTGGGCCGTTCGTTGCCCATGAGTTGAATATGGGCGCAAAAATCCCCCTTGAAAAACGATGTCTCGTCACGTTCACTGTTAGAAAATCTCGTATCTCGACGCTCTGAGAGGAGCCCTTTAGACGCCATGAGCCAGCTGCCGCCCCTGAAAGCCGTCTGGTATTTCGAAAGCGCCGCCCGGCACCTCAATTTCAGCAAGGCGGCCGTGGAGCTGAACGTTACTCACAGTGCCATCAGCCATCAGATCCGGGCGCTGGAGGATTGGGTGGGCCAGCCGCTGTTCGAGCGCGGGGCACGAGGCCTGCGGCTGACGGAGACGGGGCAACAGTTCCTGCCGCCGATCCGCATCGCCTTCCAGCAGCTGACCCAGGCCGGCCAGGCGGTGCGGCATGCTGCTCGCGGCGGGCCCCTGACGGTCAGTGTTCTCCCCTCGCTGGCCTCGAAATGGCTGGTGCCGCGCCTGAGCGATTTCCGCAGCCGCTATCCCGATATCGACGTCCGTATCTCAGCCACCGGGCAGTTGGAGAATATCGGTCGCGGCGACATCGATATCGGCATTCGCTATGGCGCTGGCAAATGGGGAGACCTGGAGGCGGAGTTGCTGCTGCTCGATGACCTCTTTCCGATCTGCAGTCCGAGCCTGCTCAAGGGGCCGAAGCCGTTGAAGGAGCCGCGCGACATCGCCAATTTCCCGCTGCTGTCCGACAGCGACTGGCGGCCGGCGGAATATGAGTTCTGGCACAGTTGGTTCGAGGCAGCCGGCATCAGCGATCTCGGCCTCAAGCCGGACATGACCTTCACCGCCTCCAATCTGCTGATCGATGCCGCGATCGCAGGCCTCGGAGTCGGCCTCGGCAATACCATGCTGGCCGGCGCCGACATCCAGGCCGGCCGCCTGGTGAAGCCTTTCGAGCTCTCGCTGAAGCTGGAGACCGGTTATTACCTGGTCTATGGGCCGGGTGCCCTGAAGCGGCCGAAGATCAAGGCCTTCCGCGACTGGATGTTCGATCATATGGCTGCTCTGGCTGAGGCCTGAGGTCAGGCTGCCATATGCAGGCTGGCCCAGAAATGACAGGTGGCGAGGCTGCGATGCGGCGCGAAGGGCGCCATCAGCTCGGCCGTCTCCTTGGCATCGGGGCGGACATCGCGCTGATGGAAACGCTGCAGGGCGGTGGCCAGGGCCGAATCGCCGACCGGCACCGCGTCAGCGAAGCCGAAGCCGCGCAGCATGATGTAATTGGCAGTCCAGGGACCAAGGCCGCGCACCGCCAGTAGCGTCGTTTCCGCCTGCCGGGTCGAGCCATCTGCTAGCGCCAGAAGATCCAATTCACCTGATGCCACCAGTTGCGCGGCATCGATCAGGTAGCGCGCCTTCGAGCGTGAGAAGCGGCGGCTGGTGAGATCGCCGGCATCGAGATTGGCGATGGTCGCCGCATCGGGATGCAGGCGCATATCGCTGCTGCCCGGCACCTTGATCCCGGCAAGGTCGATCAGATCGCGCCGCAGGGAGGTGGCGAAAGCGAGATTGATCTGCTGGCCGATGATCGACCAGGCCAAGGCCTCAAAGATGCTCGGCGTCAGGGGAATGCGGAGACCCGGCTGGTGCGCGGTCAGGCGTCGGATCGCCGCATCGCGCTTGCCGCGTGCCTCGAAACCGAGCGCATCGCTGCCGAGACCGATCATCCTGAGTAGAATGCGATGTGCTTCCGCCATGGCTGCCGGGCTGAGCGGCCTGGCTGCCGTCACCTGGCAATCCAATGTATCCATCGCGAAGGTGAGGTCGAGGATGGCCGGCTGGCCGTCCAGCGCCTGAACCTTCAAGAGCCGGTTCTCGCCGATGCGCCGCTCCGCCGGCCCGTCCTTGTCGCGGCCATGATAGGCAAGTGCCTCGTCGGCGCGGAAATCAGCCGGCAGTTGCAGCTGAAAGCGGTCCGCCTTGTTCAGCCCGCGATAGGCACCGGGCGTCATGCCGGCAGCGGCGAGGAACTGGCGGTGGAAGGTCGCCTCGCCGTCATAGCCGACGGCATAGGCGATATCGATCACACGCTCCTTGGTCGTCAGCAGCATCTCGCAGGCATGCCGGATGCGTTCACGATGCAGCAGGGCAGCGGGTGTCAGATGCGCCTCGCGGCGCACCAGATCATTGAGCTTGGTGCTGCTGATGCCGCAGGCCTTGGCGAGATCGCCGATCTCGGCGAACGCAGCCGGATCGGCACGCAGGCGTGTCAGCAGCCCGGTATAAAGTGCCGCGTCCCAATCCTCGCCGCGATAGAAGAGTTCGGGCCGGCAGCGGCGACAGGGGCGCAGACCGGTGGCAGCCGCGCTTGCCTCGTCGCCGAAGAAGCGAACGTTTTCCAGTTTCGGTTTACGCGCCGGGCAGGAGGGCAAGCAATAGATCCCGGTCGTCAGCACACCGGTGACGAAGCGGCCGTCATAAGAACGGTCCTTCGCCAGGATGCGTTGATACATGAAGTTGTCGGTCATTGCCGGTTTGGCCCTGGTTATCCGCGATCCGGCCATCTGCGATTCTGCCCTTTGTGATCCATCAGGCACGACGCACCTCGTATCGATCAAGGCCACCGCGCCGCCCTTCTTCCGCGCGATCGAGGGGATCGGCGACCAGAGAGCGGAATTCTGCACTGATTTCGCAGCGAGGCAAGGCGGGGCCGGCGCGTCTCAGCCAGTCAACTGACAAGAAACAGCCAAGGACCTTGAGGAGATGGCCGCACCAAAGTCCGGCAGTCGCCGGCGACAAGAAACGGATCGTGAGATGTTGAGATGACATGACATCCATCGGTCTGAGCAATCCAAGCGGATGAGCCCGACCATGACTCGGATCTGGCGGGATCGCCTCTCATTCCAACCGCTGGAATTGCCAGCCCGCCTGCCCGTCGCCGGCAAAACGAAAACGCACCGGCCTGGCGGGACCGGTGCGTGTTCGTCTTTGGCTCAGCGACACGTTCAGCCGTTGGCGGCTTTCTTCGCCGCGACCTTCTTGGCAGCCGGCTTTTTCGCCGCCGGTTTCTTGGCGGCAGTCTTCTTTGCCGCGGCCTTTTTTGCTGCCGGCTTCTTCACCGGCGCGGCGTCGTCACCTGCGGCTGCCTTCTTGGCGGCCGCTTTCTTCGTCGCCGGCTTCTTGGCAGCGGGCGCCTTTGCGGCGGTCTTCGCGCCTTTGCGGCCGGCCTTGCCGCTGCCGACCTTGTCGGCGCGGGCGGCGATCAGGGCGATGGCTGCATCCATACTGAGCGACGACGGGTCGAGGTCCTTCGGGATCGTTGCATTGACCGCACCATGCTTCACATAAGGGCCGTAGCGGCCCTCATGCACCGTCACCGGCGCATTGTCGGCCGGATGCTTGCCGATCTCACGGCCCGGTGCTGCGGCAGCCCGGCCACCGCGGCCACGGCTCGGCTCTGCCAGCACGACGACGGCGCGGTTGAGGCCGATCGACAGCACGTCATCGTCCTTGGGGATCGATTTGAAGGCGCTGCCATGCTTCAGGTAAGGTCCGAAGCGGCCGATGCCGGCGAGAATGGTTTCGCCCGTCTCGGGATGCTTGCCGATATCGCGCGGCAAGGCGAGCAGCTTCAGGGCGGTCTCCAGATCGACGCTGTCGGGCATCATATCCTTGAGCAGCGAAACACGTTTCGGCTTCTCGACACCTTCGCCGCCAGCCTGCACATAGAAGCCGTAGGGGCCCTTGCGCAGGCTGACCTCGAGACCGTTGGGATCGGTGCCGAGCACCTGCGGGCCGGCCAGGTCCGATTCCTCACCGGTCGCCACCGCGAGCGGGCGCGTATAACGGCATTCCGGGTAATTGCTGCAGCCGATGAAGGCGCCGTTCTTGGCCAGCTTGATGCCGAGTTCGCCGGCCGAGCAGGACGGGCAGGCGCGCGGATTCTTGCCGTTGCCGAGATCGGGGAAGAAATGCGGTGCCAGCGCCTCGTTCAAGGCGTCGATCACCACAGAACGGGTGCCGATGCCCTTGTCGAGATAGCTGACGGCATCGCTCATCGATGGGAGAGCGCCGTCCTCACCTTCTTCATAAGGCTGATGCAGATGAGCAAAATCGCGCCAGAAGTCGCGCAGCACCTGCTTCCAGTCGGCGCGGCCACCCGAGATATCGTCGAGCTTGTCTTCGAGATCGGCGGTGAAGCCGTATTGCACATAGCGCTCGAAGAAATTGGTCAGGAAGACAGTGACGATGCGGCCGCGATCCTCGGGGATCAGGCGCTTCTTCTCGATCTTCACATAAGCGCGGTCCTCGAGCGTCTGCAGGATCGAGGTATAGGTCGAGGGCCGGCCGATGCCGAGCTCTTCCAGACGCTTGATGAGGCTGGCTTCACTGTAGCGCGGCGGCGGCTGGGTGAAATGCTGCTCCGGCGTTACCTCGCCGGTCTTGACGCCGTCGCCCTGCTTCAGATTGGGCAGGCGCTTGCCGCTATCGTCATCTTCCAGCGGGTCGTCGCGGTCTTCCTGATAGAGAGTCAGGAAGCCGTCGAACTTCACCACCGAGCCGGTCGCACGCAGCACCGAGCGCTTGTCGGCCGCCTCCAGATCGATCGCCACCTGGTCGAGCTCGGCGCTTTCCATCTGGCTGGCGAGCGTCCGCTTCCAGATCAGCTCGTAAAGCCGCTGCTCATCATTGTTGAGATACTGCCGCAGCCGTTCCGGCCGGCGGAAGAGATCGGTCGGGCGGATCGCTTCGTGGGCTTCCTGCGCATTCTTCGCCGCCGTCCGATAGACGCGGGGCGATTGCGGCAGGTAATTCATGCCGTATTGCTCGGAGATGAGCTTGCGGCTGGCATCGATGGCATCCTGCGACAGGGTCACGCCATCGGTACGCATATAGGTGATGATGCCGACCGTCTCGCCACCGATATCGACGCCTTCATAGAGCCGCTGGGCGACACGCATGGTATGCGCCGCGCCGAAGCCGAGCTTGCGCGAGGCTTCCTGCTGCAGGGTCGAGGTGGTGAAGGGCGGAAACGGATTGCGCTTGACCGTCTTGCGTTCGACGGCGGAAACGCGGAACGGGATGCCGTTCTTCACCGTCTGCATCGCCGCCTTGGCGGTGGCTTCATCCTTCAAATCGAACTTGTCGAGCTTGCGGCCGTCGAGATGGGTCAGGCGGGCCGTGAAGCTGTTGCCATCGGCCGACTGGAACACCGCCTCGATGGTCCAGTATTCGCGCGGCTTGAAGGCTTCGATCTCGGCCTCGCGTTCGCAGACGATGCGCAAGGCGACTGATTGCACGCGGCCGGCCGAGCGGCTGCCCGGCAGCTTACGCCACAGCACCGGCGACAAGGTGAAGCCGACGAGATAGTCGAGGGCGCGCCTTGCGAGATAGGCATCGACCAGTTCCTGGTCGATCTGGCGCGGCTTGGCGATCGCCTCGGTGACGGCGCGCTTGGTGATTTCGTTGAAGGCAACGCGCTCGAACGGCACCTTGGCCAGCGCGTTCTTTTCCTTGAGCGCTTCGACGATATGCCAGGAGATCGCTTCACCTTCGCGATCAGGGTCGGTTGCGAGGATGAGACGGTCGGCCTTTTTCACCGCCTGGGCGATCTCGCGCAGTTTCTGCGCGCCGCGTCCCTCGGCATCCCAGCTCATCTCGAAATCGGCTTCCGGCCGCACCGATCCATCCTTCGGCGGCAGATCGCGGACATGGCCGAAGCTGGCGAGGACGTGATAGTCGCTGCCGAGATACTTATTGATGGTCTTGGCTTTGGCGGGTGACTCGACGACGACGACCTTCATGCGCTCCACGGCTCAAGCTTGTGTATGGTCCGGAAAAGGCACAATTTTTGTCCATTGCACCGTGATCAATCAGCCCGCATCTGCTTGGGAACCAGCCTGTCGGCCAGGTCGTGCCAGGATCACATAATCAGGGATACCCGGTTGCCAGGGTGGCGTTCCAAGCGCCCGGCGAGGTCCAATTCCAGCAGGACCATACCAAGGACGGGGCCAGAGCATTGACACTGGCGCCGGAGTTCGTCAACACCCACTGGACTAGGGCCCAGCTGTGACAGAACCGCACGGCGAGCCTGTTCCTCCTCGCTTTCATCCGTATTTTCAATAGCTTGGGGCGTTGTCGCGCCGGCCTGTGAGGCTCCCACAGAAATGTTAACCGGACCCGGCTGCGGTGCTGCAGTACGCCTGGAAGCCGGCTGTAAGCCAGGGCCGATCGCTTCCAGCACCTGGGCTGCTTCCTCCACCAGGAGGGCGCCTTCGCGGATCAGATGATTGGTCCCCCGACAGCGAGGATCGAGCGGGGAGCCCGGCACGGCCATCACCTCGCGGCCCTGTTCCAAGGCCAGCCGTGCCGTGATGAGGGAGCCGGATTTCAGCGCAGCCTCGATCACCACGACCGCCGCGGAGAGGCCGGAGATGATGCGGTTGCGGCGTGGGAAATGGCGGGCGAGGGGCTCGCTGCCGGGCGGCAGTTCGGCGATGACGAGGCCGTCCGTGCCGATGCGCTCGAACAAAGTACCGTTCTCCGGCGGGTAAAGCACATCAATGCCGCCGGCAATGACGGCGATGGTCCCGCCGGCACCAGCGGTTGCGAGGTTCTCCTTGTTCAGATCCAGGCCCTGCAGGGCGCCGAGATGCGCGGCACTGTCGATGCCCCGCGCGAGGCCGGAAACCACCACGATGCCGGCTGCAGCGAGATCGCGCGCCATGTCGGTGGCGATCTTGCGGCCATTGGCCGAGGCATTGCGGGCGCCGACCAAGGCGACCTGCGGCTGATCAAGTAGTTCGCGGCGGCCACGCAGGGTGATCGCCAGGGGCGCATCCTCGATGGCGGCGAGGGCCGCCGGATAATCGGCATCGCCGATCACCAACAGGCGGGCACCCAAAGCCGCGAGTCGCGCCAGTTCCGCCTCGGCCTTGGCGGGCGGGCAGGGGCGCAAAGGGGCGCGTCCGGCCTTGCGGGCAAGTTCGGGCAGCGCCGCCAGGGCCGCGGTGGCGCTGCCGAAGCGGGCGATGAGATCGCGCCCGGTGATCGGGCCGATCCCCTCGCTGCGGGCCAAGCGCAGCCGGTCGAAGCGTTCCCGGTCGGTCAGAGATGCGGCAGGTTTGGGTTCAGCGGGCATCATCTTAAGCTAGAGATGGTGCCGGCCAATTTCAACTGGCGGCGGTGCCGCTGCCATTGATGCTGGGATTGACGGGAACCGCCGGCTTTTTGCGGCCGATCTTCGGCTCGGTGCCGCTCAGCAGGCGGCCGATATTCTCGTGATGGCGCAGCCAGACCAGGATCGCCGCCAGCGTCGCCAGCAGGATCTGTCCCCAGGTGCCGAGGAAATAGGCATAGAACGGCGCCAGGGCGAAGGCGAGCAGGGCGGAGAGCGAGGAATAGCGGAACAGGAAGGCGGCGACCAACCAGGTAAGGCAGGCGGCGATGCCCACCATCCAATTGACCGCCAGCAGGGTGCCAAGCCCGGTGGCAACACCCTTGCCGCCCTTGAACTTCAGCCAGACCGGGAACAGATGGCCGACAATGGCGGCAGCACCGGCGAGTACCGAGAGGGAGACCGAGGTGGTGATGGCGACAGCATCGGCCGGGCTGGCCGTGGTCTGGGTGGCGGCGGCAACGGCCGGCAGCAGAACCGGGGTGAGCGCCCTGGCGATGAGCACAGCTGCAGCGCCCTTGCCGCCATCCAGCAGCAAGGTCGCCAGAGCGAGCTTCTTGTTACCAGTGCGTAGCACATTGGTGGCGCCGATATTGCCGGAACCGATCTTGCGGATATCGCCGTGGCCGGCGAGCCGGGTGAGGAGGAGACCAAAGGGAATGGAGCCCAGCAGATAGCCGCCCAGGAGGACGACAATCTGCACCCAGCCGAATCCGCTTGCGCCAAATCCGGCGGCCGCCTCAGTCGCAGTCATCCCCATACTCCATGCATCGTTCAGGCATCCGCAGCCCCTGTCAGCTGCCTGACCCGGCGATCCACCGTCTGGCGGGTGGTCTCGGCCGCCTGCCTGATCAGACGATCCGATCAGGCATGCGTATCGGCGGCAAACACAATCCTGCCGTCGACGAAGGTCTTCAACACCTTACCCTGGACAGGGCGGGCATCGTAAGGGGAGTTCTTCGATTTGCTGCGGAATTTCGCCACGTCGATGCGGTGCGGGCGGTCGATGTCGAACAGGACCATATCAGCCGGGGCGCCCTTGGCGAGGCGTCCCTGGGGCAGGCCGAGAATATCGGCCGGCCGGCTGGTCAGGCAGCGGACCAGGTCGATCAGCGGCATCTGGCCCTTGTGGTAAAGCTCCAGGCTGACCGGCAGCAGGGTCTCTAGGCCGATGACGCCGGGGACCGCCTGGGCGAAGGGTACCCGCTTGCTCTCGACATCGAGCGGTGCATGGTCGCTGGCGATGCTGTCGATCACACCTTCCGCGACAGCAGCGGCAATGGCACGCCGGTCGGCCTCACCCCGTAAGGGTGGCGACAGCTTGGCGAATGTTCGATAGTCACCGACCTCGGCTTCGTTGAGCGAGAAATAAGGCGGCGCCGTATCGCAGGTGACGCGCAACCCTTCCTGCTTCGCCTGGCGGATCTTCTCCACGGCGGCGGCGGTCGAGACATGGGCGACGTGGTAGCGGGCGCCGGACATGCGGACGAGATGCAGGTCGCGCTCGATCATCATCACTTCGGCGCAAGTCGGGATGCCGGAGAGGCCGAGGCGGCTGGCGAGCTCGCCATTGTTCATGGCACCGCCGGCGGCGAGCCGCGGTTCCTCGGGATGCTGCACCACCAGGAGATCGAAGGTGCGGGCGTAGGACAAAGCGCGGCGCATCACCTGGGCATCGGCAACGGCGGTCAGCGCATCGGTGAAGCCGAGGGCGCCGCTCTGATGCAGCAGGCCCATCTCGACGATGTCCTTGCCTTCGAGCCCCTTGGTCAGGGCGCCATAGCAATAGATCTTGGCGCGCTTGGTCTCGCGGGCCCGGCGGGCAATGAACTCGACACCGGCCACGTCATCGATGATGGGATCGGTATTTGGCAGGCAGACCATGCTGGTGACGCCGCCGGCCGCCGCGGCGAGGCTGCCGGTCTCGATCGTCTCCTGGTGTTCCTCGCCGGGCTCGCGCAATTGCACGCGCATATCGACCAGGCCCGGCGCCAGCACATGGCCGCCGCAATCGATGATCTCTGCCTCTTCCGGCACATGGGCACGGCCGATCTGCGGGCCGAGATCGCGGATAATGCCGTCATCGACCAGCAGGCCGCCGATTTCATCGCGCTTCGAGACGGGATCGACCAGGCGCGCATTGACGAGGGCGAGCGGCCGCAGCTGCCGTTTCGGTGGACGCTGCAGGGTCATGACCGGCCTCCGTTCTGAAGGTCGGCCGGCTCGTTCTGCCCGGACCCGTTATATCCGGTCAGGGGGCGGGTCAGGGCATCGAGGCAGGCCATGCGCACGGCGACGCCCATCTCTACCTGCTCGCGGATGACCGAGCGGTTGATGTCGTCGGCGACTTCCGAGTCGATCTCGACGCCACGATTCATCGGGCCGGGATGCATGATGAGGGCGTTGGGCTTGGCCAAGGAGAGCTTCTCGTAATCGAGGCCGAAGAAATGGAAATACTCGCGGACCGAGGGCACATAGGCGCCCTGCATGCGCTCCAGCTGCAGGCGCAGCATCATGACGATGTCGACATCCTTCAGGCCCTTGCGCATATCGGTGAAGACCTCGACGCCGAAGCGGTCGATGCTGCCGGGCAGCAGGGTCGTAGGGGCGATCACGCGCACACGGGCGCCCATCTTGGTCAAAAGCAGGATGTTCGAGCGGGCGACCCGGCTGTGCAGCACGTCACCGCAGATCGCCACCAGCAGGCCGTCGAGATGGCCGAGGCGGCGGCGGATGGTAAGGGCGTCGAGCAGTGCCTGGGTCGGGTGCTCGTGGCGGCCGTCGCCGGCATTGATGACGGACCCATCAACCTTTTGCGACAGCAGGTTGACGGCACCGGAATCGCCATGCCGCACCACCAGCACATCCGGCTTCATGGCATTGAGGGTCATCGCCGTATCGAGCAGCGTTTCGCCCTTCTTGATGGACGAGGTGCCGACCGACATGTTGATGACATCGGCGCCGAGCCGCAACGCCGCTACCTCGAAGGAGGTACGGGTGCGGGTCGAATCCTCGAAGAAGAGGTTCATCACCGTGCGTCCGCGGAGCAGGCGGCGCGCCTGCTCGTCATCCTTCGGCAGATCGGCGTAGCGATTGGCGAGGTCGAGCAAACGGGAGATTTCGGATGGGTTTAATGCCTCGATCCCCAGCAAATGCCGGTGGGGAAAGAAGGCCGACGGGCGCGATGTCTGTGTGCTTGTCATTAAAGCGCCTAGTTACGCGCTGAGGCCGTCGCGGTCAATCGATTCTCGATGACGATTGCGGCAATCCAGGCATGGCAGAAATGCCGCGCTTGAAATTCGACCAGCCGGTCAAAAGAACGGCGGGACCGGCGACAGGCTGGTCCCGCCATCGCACGCTCCTACCGCGTCTTCACATTCTGGTTGAGGCTGAAGAAGTTTGCCGGGTCGTATTTCGCTTTGACCGCGGCCAGGCGTTCATAATTGCTGCCGAAAGCCGCCCGGACCTGGTCGGTGCTTTCATCGCTGGTGAAATTGGGCAGGTAACGGCCGGTGGCATAGGGTTGCAGGGCGTCCCAGGCCGCCCGCACGAGGCGGATATGCTTGTCGCTTTCCTTGCTGTCGAGCCACTGCGCCATGATGCCGATATTGTATTCCGCCTGGCGCTGTGCGAACGCCGTTGCCGCCGGCGCGACCCGCCCGGCAGCGCCGCCGTAGAACTCAAGCATCAGGCCGCTCAGGGGCGATTCCATGCGATTGGCGTAGTCGATGGCGATATCGATGACATCGTTGCCCAATTCCTTCAGGAAAGCCGATTTCCAGTAGTTGTGGCTGCGGTCCGGAAAGGAGGCGTCGAACATCCTCTGCATGGCGGTGAAGGGCAAAGGCTGGATCATATCGGCCATGGGCGAGCCGAATTTGCGCAAGGGGGCGAGGACTTTTTCGCCCGTGGCGATGTCACCGCAATAGCAGGCGACGATGGCGGTGGCCGGTTGGCCCTCCGGGGTTGAAATCAGCCCGGCATAGACCGTCAGCTCCTCCGGCGCCGTCGCCATGAAATCCCGGTAGTGCCGCAACACCGCCTGGGCATCGGCTCTCGGATAGAGAATGGGACCGCCGAGTACCGTGGTGACTGGATGCGCCCGGAACAGGAAGGAGGAGACGATGCCGAAATTGCCGCCGCCGCCGCGCAGGCCCCAGAACAGGTCCGGATGAGACTCTTCGCTGGCGGTCACCAGCTCGCCCTCGGCCGTGACCACTTCGCAGGCGATGATGTTGTCGCAGCTGAGGCCATGTTTGCGCACGAGCCAGCCGACGCCACCGCCGAGGGTCAGGCCGGCGATGCCGGTGCGCGAAATGACGCCGCAGGGAACCGCCAAGCCGTAAAGTGCGGTTTCCCGGTCCATGTCACCCAGGGTCGCACCGGCCTGGACCCAGACCGTGCGCTGTGTCGGATCGACATGAACGCCCTTCATCAGCGACAGATCGATGACCACGCCGTCATCGCACAGCGCCCGCCCGGCGACGTTATGGCCGCCACCCCGGACGGAGACCAGCAGCTTGTTCTCGCGGGCGAAAGTGACGGCCTGCATGATGTCCGCAGTGCCGAGGCAGCGGGCGATCATGCCGGGATGCCTGTCGATGCTGGCATTCCAGATCTGTCGGGCCTGCTCGTAATCGGCCTCGTCCGGCAGAATGATCTGTCCCTGGAAATCCTGCCTGAAGGTGTCGATCAAGGCCGGATCGACCGCGCCGCCATCATGCTGCTTGAGCTTCACTCTTGCCATCTTCTTTCCCTTCCCAATGAAACGCGCCAGGGAAAGATGGCATGTGCGGACTGCCCGACAATTGCCGAGTTGCTGCAATCGGGCTACCGCTGTAACGAAGCGCGACGGTCAGATCACCTTCTTCGCGCGCAGGACCTCGAGATCGTGGTCGCTGAGATAGAGCATCTCGCGCAGCACTTTATCGGTGTCCTGGCCGCAGGTCGGCGGGGCGAGGCGATAGTCGACCGGCGTTTCTGACAGCTTGAGCGGGCTGCCGATCAGATCGACATGGCCGCTGGCCGCCGCCGGGTAGGGCATGCTGATCTTCATCCCCCGGTGCAACACCTGGGGATCGGAAAAGACCTGATCGATATTATTGACCGGGCCGCAGGGAACGCCCAAGGCTTCGAGCCCCTCGATCCAGTGCTGCTGCGGTTTCTGCGCGGTCAGCGCGTTGATCATCTTGTAGAGCTCAACGCGGTTCTGCACGCGGGCGGGATTGGTGGTGAAGCGCGGATCCTTGGCCCAATCGGCGACACCGGCGAAGCTGCAGAATTTCTCGAACTGGGAATCGTTGCCGACCGCCAGGATGAAATAGCCGTCGGCGCAGGTGACGACCGAATAAGGAACGATATTCGGATGTTCATTGCCGAGGCGGCGCGGCACCTCGCCCGAGGTCAGATAGTGGAGGCCGATATTGGCGAGATAGGCCACCTGGGAATCCAGCAGGCTCATATCGATATACTGGCCGCGTCCCGTGGCGTGGCGATGATGCAGGGCGGCGAGGATGCCAGTGGTCGCATAGATGCCGGTGATGATATCGGTGGCGGCGACGCCGATCTTGACCGGCGGAGTCGTGGGATCGCCGGTGACACTCATGATGCCGCCCATGCCCTGGGCGAGGAAATCATAGCCGGCGCGATGGGCATAGGGGCCGGTCTGGCCGAAGCCGGTGATGGAGCAATAGATCAGGCGCGGGAAGTCGAATTTGATCTGGTCATAGGCGAGGTGATACTTCGCCATGTCGCCGACCTTGAAGTTCTCCACGAAGATGTCGCAGCGGGCGATCAGCTGCTTGGCAATATCCTGGCCTTCCGGCTTGGCGACATCGAGCGTCACCGACTTCTTGTTGCGGTTGACGGCGAGATAATAGCCGCTTTCCGTCGTGTTCTTGCCATCCGCATCCTTGACGAAAGGCGGGCCCCATTTGCGGGTATCGTCGCCGGCGCCGGGTTTTTCGATCTTGATCACCTCGGCGCCCAGGTCGCCGAGGATCTGCGTCGCCGTCGGCCCCGCCAGAATCCGGCTCAGATCAAAAACACGAACGCCCTGCAATGGTGCCGACATGAAATCCCCACACTGATATATTTATCGCCAGGTTCATTTATCCCTGGAGTGTGCGGCACTCTTGCGGCCCTGCCTAGCGAAATCAAGTGCCGAAAGCGCAAGGGGCCATGCGGTGGAATGAAAGGCCCGTCAAATCACGGCTTTTTGCTTCTGCCAGAAATCCAGCGCACCTTGCAGGATGAAGGTGGCGGCGGCGCGGTCGACCGCTTGGGCGCGCTTGGCGCGGCTGAGATCGGCCTCGATCATGTCTCTTGTGACGGCAACAGTAGACAGGCGTTCGTCCCAGAAGGCGACGGGCATGTCCTTCAGCTTCAGGAGATTGCTGGCGAATTGCCTGACCGACTGGCAGCGCGGTCCTTCGCCGCCATCCATGTTGCGCGGCAGGCCGATGACGAGGCCGCCAACCTGGCGTTCGGCGATAAGGCGCAGCAGCTCCTGGGCATCGAGGGTGAATTTCTTGCGCCGGATGGTGACGACCGGCGTCGCCACATGCAGGCCGGGATCGCTGACGGCAATGCCGATGGTCTTCTCCCCGAGATCGAGCCCGAACAGGCGTTCATGGCGGTTGAGGCTCGAACAGAGAGTGGCGATATCGTCGAAAATCATGAATGATCCAGTCCGCGTCGGAAGGCGAGTATAGAGGCTGGCGCGCGGCCTGTCTCGCCCCGGCGGTGGAGCCGACAAGCGGCCAGACCAGGCGAAGGTAGGGGAGATATGGATATTCTGCGCATCGCAGCTTTTTCCGATGGCGATACGGGCGGCAATCCGGCCGGCGTGGTGATCGGCGCCGAGATACCGGAGGCTGACATCATGCAGCGTGTTGCCGCCGAGGTCGGCTTTTCCGAGACCGCCTTTGCAGCTCCCGTGCAGCCGGGTCAGAACAAGGCTTGGCGGGTGCGTTATTTCGCACCGGAATCGGAAGTACCGTTCTGCGGCCATGCGACCATCGCATTGGGTGCCGCCCTGGCAGCGAAGGTCGGCGACGGCGTCTTCGATCTCACCCTCAATGCGGCGACCATCACCGTTGCCGGAGCGCGACAGGGCGAGATGTTTGCAGCAGCCCTGCAATCGCCGCCGACCCGCAGCCAGGCTGCACCGGAGGCAGCCATCGCCGAGGCCCTGGCGCTGTTCGGCTACAGCGCTGCCGATCTCGATCCCCGCCTGCCGCTGGCGATGATCCATGGTGGCGCCGATCATATGTGTCTTGCCCTGCGGTCACGGTCGCTGCTCAGCGCCATGCACTACGATCTCGCAGCGGGCCGCAGCTTCATGCAGCAACATGGGTTGGTGACGATCATCCTCGCTTTTGCCGAAACGCCGCAGCTCTTCCATACCCGCAATCCCTTCGCGTCGGGCGGCGTCTACGAGGATCCGGCAACCGGTGCGGCAACAGCGGCCCTCGCCGGCTATCTCCGCGACATCGATTGGCCGCATGGCGGTGCCATCAACATCGTCCAGGGCCAGGATATGGGCATGCGTTCGAAGCTGCGGGCGGAAATTCCCGCAGCCAAAGGCAGCTCGATCCGCGTTTCCGGCACGGCGCGGTGGATGATGGACTGAATGTTCGGTCAAAAGCCGGCTGGCGCGGTCATCTTGTCGGTCGCCATATCGTAGTCGATCTTCGGATTGATTGCCCGTGCGGCGGCCATATCGGATTTGGCGAGGTCAGTTTTTCCCTGAGCTGCATAAACGACACCACGCCCGAAGAATGAGGTGTCGAGTTTCGGGTTTATCTTCAGCGCCGCATTATAGTCTTCAATCGCCGCATCGAGATTGCCGGCCTTGAAATTGGCGTAAGCACGGGCTTCCCACGCATCCGCATCAGTCGCGTCCATCTGGAGTGCCTTGTCGCAATCCGGCAAAGCAGCCTGTCCTTTGCCCAGCATTGCCAGTCCGTAGCAGCGGCTGTCGAAATTGGAAGCATCGCCGGAATCAATGGCGATCGCCTTATCGAAATCGGGGATCGCTTTATCAGGCTCTCCTTTCTGGGCGTAAGCCATGCCGCGATTGGTATAGGCATGCGCATAGTCGGACTTAACCATGATCGCGTCGCTGTAGTCATTGATCGCAGCATCCAGATCGCGCAGATGCCGATGGGCAATGCCACGATTATTATAGGCGTAGGCATAATCAGGCCTCAGCTTGATCGCTGCGTCGAGATCGTTAAGCGCGTTCTGCCAATCCTCTTTATCGAGATAGCCACGGGCGCGGTTATTGTAATCAATCGCCAGATTTTCCGTCGTCTCGCCGCCGGTCTTGATGAGGCGGTCGCAGGCCGCCATCTTGGTTTCTTGGCTATAGGCCTTTTTCAGATTGGCGCAGCGATCCTGGTCACCCCATTGAGATCCTTCGGGCTGTGCGCAACCGGCAACAAGCAGGACACCCGCCGCGGTGGCGACGGCCAAGGCAGTCTTGAATAGCATCGTATGATCCCCCAACGCTTGAGGAGATCAACTTTAAAGACTGCGTTCCTAGGCGGCAAGATTGACGAATTGTCATCGGAGATTTCGGCCACGGTCTGCCTGGGCCGAGTGCGGTGGTTGCGCCGATGAAGTTACCTTCGCCCGGAACCTGTCACGGAGACGGGCCGAAGGCAGATTTCATCGGCGCAAGCTCATGGCCGCGGCATTGCCCGCACCTGTCGCCAGAACCGCCAGGCGCAATAGAGGATGAAAGCCGAGCCGAGGGCGCTGGCGCCGAAGACGGTCAGCGGCACCGTCGGCGGAATATCACTGGCACCAAAGCCGCCGAAGCCGGCGAGATTGCCGAGGAGGCCGGCGGTGGCAGCACCGAAGGCGGCGCAGATGCTCTCCAGGGTGGGGATGGCACCAGCGGTCACGTCGCGCTCGCTTTCCGGGGCATGGGCGATGATCTGCTCGGTGAAGAAGGCGTAGCTCAGTCCGAAGCCGGAGCCAATCACCACCAAGGCAATGCCGCTGAGCGGCAGCGGCAGGTGCTGCCAGAAAGTCAGGGCCGAGAAACCCACGAGCAGGCAGCTCGGTCCGGTCAGCAGCATTGCCCGACCGAAACGCCCGCCGCGATGGCTGACGGCGATCGCCGACACCGACCAGGCGAGCGCCGTGATGGCGGCGAACTGTCCGGCGAAGAAGACCGAGGTGCCATGTCCCACCTGCACGAAATAGGTCATGTAGATGGGCGGGCCGGAATCCGCGGCGAACATGAAGCCGAGGATCCAGATGCCAAGCGCCGAGACCCGCCGCAGTGACAGCAGATGCTGCGGAAACAGGCGCTGGGCGCTGCGATGATCGAGACGGAAACAATAGAGGATAAGGGCAAGGGCGGCAGCAAGCAGCACCACGGCGAAGGCACCTGTCTCGCCGGCACCGGCAACCGAGACGGCACCGATTGCGAGGGCGAGGGTTGCCAGCCGTCCCAGTGGCAGCCCGGCCCTGTCGCTCACTGCGGGGCGGGCGATGCGCCTTTCCGAGGCGACGAGGATCAGCAGCAGCACAGAGAGAAGCAGCATCGGCATAAAGGCCATGCGCCAGGAGAACCAGTCCGTCAGCAGGCCGCCGAGGCCGGGGCCGATCAGCGTGGCGACAGCCCAGACCACCGCGAGGATGCCGAAAGCGGGGTTCATCTCCTGTGGCTCCAGGGCCTCGCTGACGATGATGTAGCAGAAGGCGAGCACCATGCCGTCACCCAAACCCTGGATGGCACGGGCCAGGAGAAAGACCGTCATATTGGGTGCGACGAGGCCAAGGCTGGTGGCGGCGATGACGGTCAGCGCGGCACCCATCAGGACCGGGCGGATGCCGAAACGGTTCTTCAGATAACCGGCGCTGGCGCTGCCCGGAATCGACAAGGCGAGGAACGCTGTCGTGCCCCAGCTCAGCAATTGCGGTTTGCCGAGCTGCAGGATGACACTGGGCATGATGGTCGAGACCAGGAACCAGCCGAAGGCGTGGATGGCGCAGCCGATGGAAATGGTCCAGGTGATGCGCGCCTTGCTGCCGAACAGGAGATCGATCCAGCTCACCTTGCGCCGGTTCTCCTGCAGCTTCTCGTCACTCGCAACTTGCATGTTTTGCTCCCTCACCAGGATCAGTGCTAGAGCCTGAAAATTTAATAAGCAAATACTTTTCTTATTAAATCAGCCATGCCACTATCGACCCATGACGCAACGCAGCACAGCTCGCATTCTGCGCCTGTTGAAGACCAAGGGCGCGCAGAATGCCGAGACCCTCGCCAAATATCTCAAGGTGACGCCGGTCGCCGCGCGCCAGCATTTGTCGGCATTGCTGGAACGTGGCCTCGTGGCTCATGAGGACCGCAAGCTCGGCGTCGGCCGGCCCAAACGCTTCTGGCTGCTGACCAAGGCGGGCCATGACTACTTCCCGGAGAACCATGCCGGCCTGACGCTGGAGCTGATCAATTCGATCCGTGCGGTTTTCGGCGAGGATGGATTGGAGCGCGTCATCAGCCATCGTGAGATCAAGGCGAAGAAGCAGTATCGTGCCGTGGTCGGCGAAGGCTCGCTCAAGCAGAAGACCAAACGGCTGGCGGCGCAGCGTTCCGCCGAAGGCTATATGGCGGCGGTGGAAGATTTGCCCGATGGCGGCGTGCTGCTGGTGGAGCGTCATTGCCCGATCTGCGCCGCCGCGGCCACCTGCCAGGGCTTCTGCCGCTCCGAGCTCGCCCTTTTCTCCCATGCGCTGGGGGCAGATGTTACCGTCACCCGCACCGATCACATCGTCAGCGGCGCCGACCGCTGCGCTTATGTGGTGAAACCGCGCTGAAAAAGAAAAGGGCGGGATGATCCCGCCCTTTCCATGCCTAACGCTTGCGATCTGCTCAGACGCCGAGATCCTTGGCGGTGAGATCGAGCGCCTCCTTGGTCAGCTTCATGAAGTCGTCGATATCACCCTTCTCCCACGTGAGCGGTGGCGAGATCAGCATGGTGTCGCGGGTCGCCCGCATGACGAGGCCGAGACGGAAGCAGTGATCGCGGCAGATCACGCCGGCATCGCCGACCGGCTCGAAGGTCTTGCGCGTCTTCTTGTCCTTGACGATCTCGATGCCGCCCATCAGGCCGACATTGCGCACTTCGCCGACCAGCGGGTGGTCGAGCAATTCCTGCAGGCGCTTGGCAAGATAGGGACCGGTCTCGTCATGGACGCGTTCGACCAGCTTCTCGTCACGGATGATGCGGATATTCTCCATGG
>Ga0209148_1000670_pt1 | contig 29009 bp, 35 predicted proteins | sample AraplaCol_mMF_r2_2_FD_184288 | JGI IMG/M metagenome (GOLD analysis project Ga0209148, IMG submission 184288) | Arabidopsis root microbial communities from North Carolina, USA - plate scrape CL_Col_mMF_r2 (SPAdes) (version 2) | ecosystem: Host-associated > Plants > Roots > Endosphere | place... | reverse complement strand
TGTCAACGCTCATCATGGTTCGGGATGCCGTGCGAGCCGGCGTCGGTGCAGGACGGCTTCCCATTTCGTTGGTTGCCCACGACCTCGCTGACGGCACGCTGGTGAATTGGGGGGATATTGATGGCTCCGAAATCTCACTATGGACGCTCTACCCATCGCGGCGGCTGCTCAGCGCGCGCGTGTCGGCGTTCCTGGGCTTTTTGAAACAGGCCTTCCCGAATGGCACGCCGGACGAACTGGCCGCCTATATTGGCAGGGGATGACTTAGGGTCTTTTCGCGCCGCCCGACGATTTTAGCCAATAAAACCCTGAAAGCCGGTGAGCGCGCCTCGCCTTGGCGTGTCGCTATCCGCGGCCAGGTCTAGCCGTATTCAAGGGCAGGCCGAGGTGGTGCGTCAGGGACAGTGACCCGCAGAATTGAGCCGGGTACTGGTGCGGCGCACCCATGGACGGGACGGAACGAATTGCATGGAACAATCGCATCGGCGGACCGTTCTCAGGCGATCTTCAGGCTCAGGATTTTCTCGTGTTGCAGCCACCGAACGAAACCCATGACGAGGCTTCGCAGACGGTAAGCGATTTCGCAGAGCGTGAGGCGGCGTTGGGCGATCGACACACCACCAATGATGCCAGATCGCGACGTCTGGTTGTCGTCTCGAATCGGCTCGGCAACGTACGCGATCTGGCACAAGCCGGCGGGCTTACAGCGGGCATCCTCGACGCCTTGGCCGAGCGTGGAGGGCTGTGGCTAGGAGCAAGCGAAGGACACCATGGTTCAGCCGCGGGCGACGAACCACTCATCCACCTCGAACGCGTCGGCAAGATCGAGACGGCCGCACTGACGCTGCCGCAGCAGGAGTATTCGCTCTACTACAACGGCTATGCCAACAGTACGCTTTGGCCGCTCTTCCACTATAGGCTCGACCTCGTACAGCACCGCAGCGAGTTTCTGCACGCGTACAGGCAGATCAATGCGCGCTTTGCCCAGGCACTCGCGCGCTTGCTGTCAGGCAATGATGACCTGATCTGGGTTCATGACTACCACCTTATCCCCCTGGCTGCGGCGTTGCGGCGGCTCGGATTGGGAAATCGGATCGGTTTTTTCCTCCATATACCGTTCCCGCCGCCGGACCTGTTTGTCGCCACGCCTGACCATGCAGAACTTATCGCTGATCTGCTGCAATACGACGTGCTGGGTTTCCAGACCGCGACCGACGTAACGAATTTTCGACGCTCCGCTCGGGCGACAGGTTCGACCACCTTCGACGCCGGCGGCATAGCCCAAAGCAGCGGCCGGACCGTCCTGTCGAGAAGCTTTCCGATAGGCATCGATGTCGACGCCTTCGCACGCATGGCAAATGAGGCGGCAGAGGATGTTCAGATCGATTCCATGCGCCGCCAGATTCTTGGTCTCAAGCAGATCATCGGCGTCGACCGGCTGGATTACTCCAAAGGACTGCCCGGCCGCATGCAGGCTTTTGCGCGCCTTCTCGAAAAGCACCCCGAACACGAGCGGGCGGTAACCTATCTGCAGATAGCGTCGCCCACGCGAGAAGAGGTCGCAGCGTATGCAGAAATACGCGCACAACTCGAGGCAACCGCTGGCTCCGTGAACGGAAAATACGCGGATTTGACCTGGACGCCGATCCGCTACATCCACCGCACCGTTCCGCGCTCGCGCCTGGCCGGTCTGTTGCGCGCCAGTCAGGTCGGGCTTGTCACGCCCCTGCGTGATGGAATGAACCTCGTCGCAAAAGAATACATCGCCGCCCAGGATCCAGCCGATCCCGGGGTCCTCGTGTTGTCGCGTTTTGCCGGCGCGGCTGAAGAACTCGCGCAATCCTTGATCGTGAACCCCTATGCGGTCGACGAGGTTGCTGACGCGATAGCAAAAGCGCTGGCCATGCCGCTTGAGGAAAGAATTGCAAGACACGGTGCTCTGATCGCACGCATCCGGCGCAATGACGCGGCACAATGGCGGAAGTCATTTCTCGAGGCGCTGGCGAACAGGAGCTAGCCCGGCCTGGCGGGGAACCGACCGGACATCCTCATCGCGCACCGGTTCCAGACTCTCTGGCGAGATTTTCTTCAGCGGCATGAAACGAGTGCCATTCTGCGACGTTGCCGCTGCAGGTGAAGATATACGGGAGTAGCGCCGTGAAGCTATCGCTTTTGCAATTTCATGAACTTGCAGCGCCACGCGGAGAGGGGTTGCATCCGATTTTCTTGCAGCCCCGGTTGACCAATCCGCCGGACCTGGTCGCGCTGCCGATTGTTGAGGTTGGCCAGGAACGGACCCCACGCCCCGTGCTCCGCCTGGTCCGACCTCAGTCGGCAGACAGCTGAGGGAGCTCGGCTGGCCGTGGCGTGCGGCTGGGATTTAAGGTGGAGGTAAGTATGACCATGACACGCCAGGACGTTGTCTCGGTCCTCGGACCCGTCGACGACGCAACGATTGCCGAAATCATCGCGTCCGGTGCCTCGCTCGAGGAGTTGAGAGAGGCATGGGCTTGGACCTCCGGGGATGAGGCGTTGATGAGCCAGGGACGCCCATTGCCAGGGACACGGGTAGCAGGCTTGATCGACCTGATCGAGCCCGATGATGAAGGCGATATCAGGCCCAGCTGAATCCGGACGCCGACGAATGATCAAGGACCGAATGTATTGCCGGGGTTCGGCCGCACCGTTTAAGGTCTTGATTGTCTCGCAGATTTGGTAGGCCTCGCCCGCTTGAGCCGCCGTGCGATCGGCCGGCAGTGCAGGCCGCCCGTTCATACACCAGGGCGGCCTCCACCGAGTTCATCAGGCAGCCAGTTCCTTCAGCGCCTTTTCGGCATTGGCCTTGCTTGTATATGTCTTATTGCCGGCATCGGTCAGTTTTGTGCCGTCCGGCTTTTTGCTCACAACCTCGCACTTCTTGGTCGCCGCATCCTGGCGCGACCCGATCCGGCCGGCTCGCCGTCGTTGGCTAAGGGGTGGCCCCGACTATCTTGGCTCGTTCGTCATACTCAGGTAAGTTGGGTCAAACTCAGCCATTTCGGCGAGCAGTCGCCAGTCCACGATGGTGACCGTGTGGCTGGCCCAGTTGACGGCCGCCGACTTTCTCAAGCTGCCAATGACTCGATTCATGTGGACCACGGACAGTCCCAACACGTCCGCCAATTCGGCCTGTGACAAGGGCAGTTTGAAACTCGTTCCATTCGTGTGCCCGACGACCTGCAGACGTATAAACAATTCGCAGATCAGATGTGCCAAGTGGGAGACTTTCGATCGGCGTCCCATCGCGACAATCCACTCCCGGTGGATGGCCGCGTCAACGAGGGTGTCCAGCCACAGCAACCGACCCAGGTGCGGCGCCTTCTCCGTGATGACGCGGAGCTTGGTGTGGTCCGCGAACATGACGCGGCACAATGATAAGGCCACAATCCCATGGTCCATGGTTTTGAGCAGGAACGCGTGGAGGTCCACAAAGTCTCCGGGCACCTGCAGGGACGTGAATTGCCGGCCACCGCTCTCCAGAACTTTGTAGCGCGCTGCTAAACCCTCAACGAGCAACGTGCTGTAGATTGGCCGGGAGCCCTCAGACACCAGGTCCTGTCCGACCGAAAATTCCTTTCCGCCCGATACGACCTGCGCCAGCATCGACCTTTCGGCATCAGAAAGAACATCGTGCTGGGCAAGCTGCAGGTACAGCGGTTCAAGCATGGTCAATCCCCGGGGCCTGATTTTGTGAATCTGCCTGCATTTCGCGTAAAATGCCAGCATAACGAGGAACCAGACCGAAGAAGGGGTATTGATCTAGGTGCTCAGCCCAAGCGAGCGTTGAATGGACCGGTATTTCTTTGACATCTACAACAGCGAGGGGCAGGTACTGGACGAGGAGGGCCAGTTGTTTGCCTCTAAGGAAAGTGCCAAGGACGAGGCCTTGCGTGTCCTCCAGGATGTCGCGCGCGACGAGATGCCCCACCGCGATCTTTTCACACTGACCGTCAAAGTGCGGAGCGAGAATGGAGCAAAGGTGTTTGAAGCATCCCTCATTTTGACCTCTGGCTGGACCGCCAAGCAGCCGTAGGCGCGTTAATCGACAAGTAGCTGCCTCAGTAAAACAGGTCGGTCTCGATCTCGCTTCGGCGGGGACCAATAGCCCGCCAGGTTTCGGAGCGACGTTAGGTCAACGGCGCCACAGAGCCAAAGAGCAACCGGACCTGAGCCGCGTGCCAAAGCGTTCGCGCTATTTCAGATCAAGCTTGATTTCCTAGCCATCCAGTGCAGCCCTTCATGCTTTATGTCTGCCATCACGTCCGCGCCACCTCCGGCGACGGCGCGGCCGACCAAGGCTCACGGCTTCATCCAGCGCTCCAAGGAAAAGGGACGCGATTCTGGTTCCAGGAAGGTCCTTGGAAAAGCCAACCCGTGCCCCAGGGAGCGGATCTGTTAACTCATGAAGACGACGGCTGGGCCGAGCGCCGGACGGTGTATGCAAACATCCTGTGTTCGCCGTTGAGCTCTGTCACCCTGATCCACTCATTTTCCTGGCGACGAAGCGTAACTGGCTTCTAAGCATGCCGTTCGGCGGCTTTAAACGGCAGTGCCGCCTCCACTGTCGAGGATGAAACGACAACCGTCCCGGATATGACCTCGACCTTGAAGGTGCGCATACCGGTCCCTTGGGGCTGACCTCTGTATTTTCGTAGCGCACGATAATGCGGCTACGGGGGCATCTTGTGAAGCGGCTCCAGGCTCCGATTCTGGAAATTGAAAACGCAGTTATCTCCGCGCCAGCAAGCCCGGCCGGAGCTGGGCGGGCAACTGTCCCGGACGGATGCGCCAAAGAGCTCTGACGGACGTCTCCTTTTGCCGCCAAGACCAAAGTCCGATTCAGATGAGCAAAGGTCCGAGGTCGGGAAACTTTCGCCCGCTCCGTTGGTTTTGAGGGCCGGCCGCTGAGCGGAAGAGAAAACCCATGCCTCTATCTCAAGAATTGCGCGATATTCCGATCGAGTTTCGTTGTCCGATCTGTTGCCATCCCACTGCCAGAAAAGGCTCATGGCTGATAACGATTGGGAGGTTCAAATGCGAGGGCTGCGGAGCAACGGTGCGGATTGGCTACGAAGAGAAGATCGCTATTTTTGAAAGACATCGCATGAACAGGGACCCCCAACAGAGAAGCGGGAGCATGAAAATATCGTCCACAGCGCTAAACGGCGGTGCGATGCGAAATAGGGGGACTTCCGTCAGCCGAACCTAAGGTCGCCTGCTCCCGAACCGGCCGGGGACGGAAGTCCACCTCCTTCGGCAGGGGGTGGCAAAGGCTGCGCAATGGTCCGCCCAGCGGCCTGATAGAATGCGCCGTGGCGTGTGTGGGCGTACAAGGCGTTCCGAATTTAGGAATGCGGTTTTAGGCCGTCCCAACGTACAAGCTTCCGCTGCTTGCCGTGGTTCGTATTCCGGCATTCGGTGACCTGACAAATTGGGCATGTCGCTATGAGGGACCACTTGTGACTGCGTTCCCTCTGCGTCGTGCGAATCTTCGCGGTCAGCCTCAGCAGTTTCCAAGGCAAGGTGGATAGGGGCGAGTGAATTCGCGTCCCGGAGGTCTGCCGTCTTTCTCCTGCTAGCCTAAGCGAGCGCGCATTGAATGGCGTCTTCGATGTGGCCAATTTTTCGGCCTGATGGCTTCGTCAGCGTCAAGCTTCAACTGCTGGGCCATTGTCAGAAGAAAAGCCCGCTCCTGGGGGGAGCGGGCAAGTCGGATAGGAAGGCGCTGTCGCGGCGGACAGCACTGTATGCGGATGCCATTAGATTCTGAGGCGTTGCGAAAAGCACGCGCCGGAAATTGGCGTCGGGCGGATTTCTGATTGATTCCAGCTACCAATGGTTCCGTCGCCGCCGCTAAGACGCGTATCTCCCAAGCTGCCACCACAATATCGAAAGCTTTAGTGCCACAGTTTCTCGCTCAGCCATTCAAGCAGCTTGTTGCCGCCAATCGTTCTGCGAACCCGTGCGGCCGCCCATTGAGCCTTAAATGTCGTGCCGACGTGGCAACTGCATACGATGCTGTGCAATTGCCGGTCGGTCAGTTCGAAGAACCGCTTGGCTTCTCCATAAGAATCATCCCTCAGGCCCAGCTCCCGCAATACCGGATCCTCAAACGCCACGGTGATGGGCGAGCCCTCACAGCGTGCCGAATCACGGGCCTCCCGCTTCAGGTGCTCGGTGCCTGTAAGAGCGCCCAGGCACCGATCTGGGTCTTTTTCCAGCAGTACTGCCCAACGTTCTATGCGCTGTTGGCGAGTCATGAACGGGTACGTCGACAAAGGCTGAATCCTCGCGACTGTGTGCAGTTGTTCCAGGGTTTGATGTTGCATGGTGGGCTCCTGTGGCTTGAGGTCCCCTACTCTTCAAAAATTATCGCGCACCGACGTCCTGACAAGACCCGGCCACGGTGCGTATCAGCGACGAAATTGGCATAGCGCGCTCGTTGATGCGGCCGCTGTCATTGCCGGCGCTGTGAACGCTCGTGCTTGATTATCCCCACGTCAGGCGCACTTCCAGCGGCGCCGGCCGGCATCGAGGCGGCACGACCCTAACGGCAGATCGAATAGACCTTGGCGCGTTCGCTCAACGGACCATGTTTGGAGCATATTTTTTTCAACCGGTGAAACAAACCGCGCAAATCTCAGTTTCGGCGTTGGCATGGCCGCAAAGACGCCGGCGTGGCCAACAGGAGGTTCAGCATGCTTGCGAAGAAAAAGTTCTGCGTTGGGCTGGTGCTGGGAACTCTGATGATCCCGCCCGGTTTTGCTCCCGTCTCAGCTCAGGAGATCCCGAACGATTTCAGCGCAATCGTGCAGCAGAAGCTACCCGCTGTCGTCGCCATCACGACGAAGCAGCTTATCGACGATCAGGCGTCGCTCAACGATTTCCTCGACCCTTTCGACAGTCGCGGCTCGGGCACTGCCCAACCGCAGGTCCGAGAGGCGTTGGGCTCGGGGTTCGTGATCAGTCCACAAGGTTACATCGTCACCAACAATCACGTCGTGGCCGACGCCACCGAAGTTCACATTGTGTTTTCCGACAAGGAAACCAAGCCTGCTCGCCTTGTCGGCCGCGATCCGGGCACGGATATAGCGGTGCTGAAGGTTGATCCGCGGCCCAATATGGCAACGGCTGCGTGGGGCGACTCCGACGCCGTGAAACCGGGCGCCTGGACCATTGCGATAGGCAGTCCCTTCGGACTCGGCGGGTCCGTCACCGTCGGGGTGCTTTCTGCCCGTTCCCGAGACATTCAGGCCGGTCCCTATGACGATTTCCTGCAGACAGATGCATCCATAAACAAGGGGAATTCCGGCGGGCCGCTGTTTAACGCGCGCGGCGAGGTGATTGGGGTCAATACGGCGATCGTCTCGCCATCCGGTGGAAGTATTGGCATCGGCTTTGCCGTGCCCTCTCGAACTGCGCAGAGTGTCGTTGATCAGTTGATCAGCGCCGGTCACATCGAACGCGGCTTCATCGGAGTGCATCTTCAGGAGGTCACGCCCTCACTTGCCGAGGCGCTTGGCATTACAGGCACCAGGGGTGCGCTAGTCGCCTCGGTAGAGCCCGGTAGCCCGGCCGACAAGGCAGGAGTGCGTCCCGGCGACGTCATTACGAGGTTCAACGGCAAGGACGTTCAAAGCGTCCACGATCTCACTCTCGCAGTCGCCAACCAGAAGCCAGGATCCAATGCGACGCTAACAACAACCCAACAAGGCCGAGAAAACGAACTCAACCTGACAGTCGGCAAACGCAAGGATGAGGGGCTGCGGACGGGTACCGTACCAAGTTCGGGAGCAGCCGAGCAACACCTGGGGCTCTCTCTCAGCCCGATTCCAGAAGAGGCGCGCCAGCAACTCGGCCTTCAGCCGGACGCGACAGGCGTGTTTATTCAAGACGTCGCCCCAAATAGCCTCGGCGCTGAAAATGACCTTCGCCGTGGGGACGTAATCGTCTCGGCCAACAATCGCGATGTAGCGCAGCCGTCAGATATTCAGGAGGAATGGGTAAAATCCCGGCAGAAGAACAGGCCTATTCTGTTGCGCATAAATAGACGCGGACAATCGCTTTTCGTCGCCATAGCTTCTCCCTGAGGCCTACTATTAGGAATGAAAACCGAATATCGGCGGGTTGCGGATGATTTTAGTTATTCTTGCGGGAAAGTTTGCACGGTAACCGAGAGAACAACAAGCCGGTCGTCGTCCCTGTGTTTCTTCCAGGTTTTTTCACCTAAGTTCGAATGTCAAGGTACAAAGGAATTCCAGCGACCGGCCCAGCTATGAGCGCACTACCAGCGGCACGAGCCCTTCATGGCGCTCGTCGAGATAACAAACAATGTGGTCGCCGACGCGCTCGAACGTGAGATCGACTTTCGCCTCCCCAACCGCCAGGTGACGAATGACGATATTGTCGATGCCTATTGGCAACCGTGGCCGATCGACCTCGATCGCACGGTTCCACCCGTCGATCCGAATTCCCAAACAGGCCTGCAGCATCATGAAGGCCGAGCCGGCGGACCAGGCCTGCGGCAGACACGCGACAGGATAGGCAACCGGTGCATCGCCAATCGCGCGGGTGAACCCGCAGAATAGCTCGGGGAGCCGCATGTTAAAACGAACCGCGGCCTCGAACATGCTGCTCATGAGTCTCACGACGCCGGCACGCTCTTGGTAGCGGGCGAGCCCGGCGGCACAGATGGCAGTGTCATGCGGCCAGATCGAGCCGTTATGATAGGACATCGGATTGAATGGCACCTCGTCGTCGGCCAAGGTGCGCACGCCCCAGCCGCTGTTGAGGTGACCCGAAAAGAGCTGCTCGGCTATTGACGACGCCCGCTCCGCCGACGCTAGCCCGACATAAAGCAGGTGCCCGGCGTTAGAAGCGCGCACCGCGCATTGCTTACCTTCCCCGTCTATTGCCAAGGCGTAGAAATTTTGGTCTGGCATCCAAAAATGCCTCTCCACTGCGTTGCGGATACTTTCCGCAAGAGCGCTCCAGCGCGCTGCCTTCACCGGGTCGCCGCGTCTGGCTGCGAGTGCTGCCATGCCCTGGTAGGCTGCAAAGGCATAGCCTTGCACCTCAACCAGGGCGATGGGTCCCCTCGGGATCGTGCCGTCGGCATGGAATATGGCGTCGGCACTATCCTTCCAGCCTTGGTTGAAAAGCCCAGTGTCCGCCGCCCTGCTATAGGTCACGAAGCCCTCGCCGTTGCGCGTTCCGACATCCTCTATCCATCCGATCGCCGCACAGAGCGAATCCCACATGCGATTGACAAACAGCTCATCGGCAGTGCGATCGGCGTAGGAGCAGGCGAGGTAGACATAGAGCGGGGTCGTATCGACGCCGCCATAGTAGCGGCCGAACGGCAGTTCGCGCAGCACCGCCATTTCCCCCTTGCGCGTTTCATGCATGATCTTGCCGGGCTCGGAATCATCGAATGTCGAAGTCTCAGTGGACTGATGGCGCGCAAGGAATGCCAGGACCCCGCGGGCAAGTGCCGGGTTGAGCCAAAGCATCTGAAGGGCCGAGATGACGCCGTCGCGACCGAAAGCGGTCGAGAACCATGGAATGCCGGCGTAAGGATACGGGCCGGTCTCAAGATCGGTGGTCAGCAGTGCGATGTCGGCGCGCGTGCGCGTAAGCCAGTCATTGAACACGCGGCCGGAACTGAAGACGGTGGCGCCCTGCCGCCGCTTCGAGCGCATCGCAAATCGTGCTCGGGCCGCAGCGGCTCGAAAGCGGTCGCTGGAGGGGGCTTCTTCGTCGTGACCAACCTCTACAAACAGCGCCCTTGCGTCACGCCTGCCCACTACAATGAAGAATACGGCGTGGTTGGACTGGATCTCGTCAGGCCGCGTCGAGAACGAAATATTCGACTGGCGCGCCAAATTGTCGAGCCCTTCGTAGCGAAACGTGACGCTTGCTTCGCCGATCAGCGCGTCATGGGCGTGACCTCGGCGGCTGCGCGTAGTGCCACGGACCTCGAACATGTCGCGAAAATCGGCGTCGAAGTCGAATCTCACAGGCAGGAGCACTTCGCGCCCAGAGTAATTCGTGAAGGTGACCCGCTCGAACATGCGATTTTGCCAGATGAACCGTGTCCGCTCGACGTGGACGACACCCGGCAGCGTTTCACGACCGCCTGGACCCGTGGTGGCCAAGTTCGTGAGATTGGCGGTGAACAGTATGTTGTCCTGGGACAGCGAGGCGCCAAGCAGGGAAGGAATGCGCCCGCCGATGAACAGACGGAAGCGCGAAAGCACGCGCGTGTCGTCGCGGAAAAGACCGTCGCCGGTGCCACGTATGTCGCCGTAGCTGTCCGAGACGATGAAGCAGTCCTCATGCTTGAGCGCAAATTGCCTGTGAGGCTCGCGTGGCGCCGATTCATCGATCGCCGGCAGCGCCACAGCTGGGTCAAGCTTGCGATCTTCGGTTTCAGCGATCATGTCAGCTCTCCCGTTCGAAAGAGACTTTGCCCATTGAGGGCACATGCTTGTCGATCGTCGCCGACATCGAATTCGTCACCACCGCCCGCCTCGGCGCGGCATGGTCCGAACGCAAAAGCGTCGTTCGACTGGAGGTGGTATGATTGGCGAATTTTGGATTTTGAGCAATCAAACTTGATATCCAGCCGATCGCTTACGCCGCCGGTTCAGTCGCCTGACCAGCTATGTTTCCAGCATAGCTACTACGTCGGAAGGAACGTTGCTTGTCGCCCGTGAGCGAGCGATAGATCGCCATATAGTCGGCGCACATGCGCTCGGCGGTGAACCGCTTTTCAAAAGTCCTCCTCACCCGAGCGCGATCGAGGTCACCTACGCGATGAACGGCCTTCACGGCCTCTGCGATATTCTTCACGATAAATCCCGACACCCCATCATCAATGACCTCGGGAACGGCGCCACGATTGAACGCCACCACCGGGGTTCCGCAGGCCATCGCCTCAATGGTCACGAGGCCGAACGGTTCCGGCCAGTCGATCGGGAATAGCAACGCTGCCGCATTGCCCAAGAACTCCGCCTTTTGCCTCTCATTAATCTCGCCGATGAACTCAACATTTGAATTTCGCAGCACCTGTGGTTCGACGCTTTCTCTCCAAAACGAGCGGTCAACCGCATCGATCTTGGCCGCGATCTTCAGCGGCATTCTTGCGCGGGCGGCGATTTCTATCGCGGCCAGCGGTCCCTTTTCCGGTGAGATGCGGCCAAGGAACGCCAGATAGCTCGAGGCCTTCTCACGGAAGGGCAGGATACCAGGCGGCAAGCCGTGATAGACCGTTCCGAGCCAATTGACCGGGGGCATCGGCCGGCGCTGATCATCGGAGATCGAAACCAGTGGAATGTCATCGAACATCGCATAAAGCCGTGCGAGGTCCGGGAGGTCAAGCCGGCCATGAAGGGTCGTAACGGTTCGCCTGCTAAATTCTCTAATGATCGGAAAGTGCAGAACGTCGACGTGGAAATGCAGCACATCGAAGGCTTCCGCCCATCTGCGCACCTGCTCAAGCATCGAAACGTGACACGGCACGGGGTCCCTTCCCTTAGGGCTCAGGCGTAACGCGGCGTCGCAACACGCCACAAGTTCGGCCGACGTCCTTGAGTCGCCGCTGGCGAACAGCGTCACCTCGTGGCCCTGTCGAACCAGTTCCTCAGTCAGATACGAGACGATGCGCTCGGTACCCCCATAGAACTTGGGAGGGACGGACTCCATTAGAGGTGCAATCTGGGCGATCTTCATTGTAGGTGCGTCCGCGACTGACTTAAGACTCGACAAGGCCGACGGCATGCGAGCGCCGCTCCTTTCGCCCGCAAACTTTCGAATTGCTAATATGTTCCCGAAAGACGTAACGGCTGACGGTCTGACACAGGGGAACCGCACACAAGGGCTCGGCCGCGGGTGCAGCACTTCAGGCAAGCCACCAGGTGTTCGGGCACGCCTGAGTATCTTTCAATGTGGCCCAAGCCTGCATTGGTTCGCTTCGAACCCGGAGGGGCCGCGCCGCCGGTCCGGCGGTCCGGAGTGGGCCGGCCCGAATGGATTCCATCGAATGTGAGGCCAAACCGCGATTGGTCACGGTCATCTCGATGGCTGGGGAGCCAAAGACCCATAACGGTCAGGTTCCTCAGCCTCGATAAACAGGTCAGGTGTAGACCCGATTTTGGGACCAAAGTCCGACTCTGGAACGGTTCGACGCCCTCTGGGTTAGATTTGTGAGCGCCGGCGAGGTGCTCTTCAACTAGCCTTGAAGGAGAAAATCATGAGGATGCATTTCGGTGCCGCCGCTGCGGCTTTCTTGCTCATAGCCGGAATCGGTGCGGCCGCGGCAGAGGATGTGGTCATCCAGCCTGAACAGGACACGGTCATCCGGGAATATGTGAAAAAGCAACCGTTGGCTTCGTAAAGCTTCCTGGCGTGGAACTTAATGTTGGCACAGCTTTACCTGATACCGTTGAGCTGCATGAGGTTCCCAACGTCAAATACCGGTACGTCGTGATCGACAACCGGACCGTCCTGGTCGATCCGGGCACGCGCAAGATCGTCAAGGTGTACGATTAAACGGCAGACGGCAGACGTCGATCGGGCGGCGGAAGTCGAAGGGGTGGCAGCAGGCTTTGCAGTCTTTGCGGCCACCCCTGCCGCTCTGGCCCGACCTGTCCAACTGAAGCCTACCTCGCAAGCAACGCTGGCTCATTTGCCGCTACGCCTTTCCGCCCCTAGCGCGACAACACCCGGCAGCGCGTGGAACAGATCAAGCTGTCGTCCTTTAGCCAGATCCATCCGTTCGAGAGGTCGTTGGTGCGCACTGTGAAGCGACGGGGGAGGTAGCGGCAGCATTGGCTTTGAGACAAGCGTATCGGAAAAAAACCAGAAGAGAACGTCAAGACGGAAAACACAGTTCGCCATTGCTCGAACCGTGATCGGCGCAGGCAAGTCGTTTCAGGGTGAACTACTGGGGTCGGGCAACGCCGTCAGACCCATGCCGACAATCACAACTCCGTAAAATCGTACATCGATTTATTATTGAGAGCCGACACAAGGAGAGTGAGATTCGTCGCTTCGCCCGGCTGGCTCAAAGGGCCGGCGCGGCCCGGCTAGTCATCCTGTGTCAGCCTGAAGGCTGGGCCGGGCCACTTGCCACGACTGATCGCCTCGAAAATCACTTCGGACACGCTTCTGCCACGAGCATGCATTTCGTCAAGCCCGGATTGTGGTGCACAATATGCGGCATCAACGTCCCACCGAGCGCAAGTTCTATTGATTTGGGCTATCCTTTGCCATGACGTTGAAGAGTACGAGGCACGCCAGCAGGGACACGACACCGCCCAGCAGGTCGTTGCTCGTCAGACCGGCAAAATAGACCAATTCAAACGCCAATACGGACATCATAGCCACCCGGGATTCGGAGGTCTCCAACCAAATTAGAACCGCTACGCGGTGCTAATGTTCCGCCCATGGGCTGGGGATTCACATTTCCGCAGATTCGACCACTCCACGCTTGTTCGGTGGCAGGGTTGTCCCCTCCATCCAGGCCTTGTCGCCGATCATCCCTGCCTACGCTCCGATACACATTTGATATTGAAACCGGCCGCGGGCGAGCCTTATAAAAATCGATGTTTTCCCCATTGCTTTCTAAGGAGCTTGCGATGGATAGCGTGACCGTAAGCCTCAATGATCAGGTCAGCCCTTGCGTTGAAGTGATCGAAGTCTGCGGAGAATGGTTCGTCCGCGTGGTCGACGGCGACGAGGAACTAACCCGATCATTCCAATTGGAGCCGTTCGCCCTGGCCTACGCAGAGGGCCAGCGAATACGTCTCGGGCTTACTGATTTCGATCGGCTGTAGCGGTTAACGCCCGTTATTGCTGGGACGTTCCACACACACGCTCATAGCCTCCGTCACCCAGATCGGCTGGCGCACACCATGACGCCGGGCATCGGCACGATATGGCTAGGAGTTCGAGGGGGTCGGCTCAGATACGCCAGTCACGTTCGCGTCATCTGGTGCGCGAACATCCTCATAATCGACTGTCGCGACGACCGCCCCGCTTGCATCCTTAGCCCGCACCGCCCAGCCGACAGGCGCGTCACCACGCGAGCGCGCGTCCTGCCACAGGTCGGCCGCAGAACGTCGGCATTCGTCCAAGACCGCTTGCAGCGTGGGAAACGAGAGGCCTGCGAGCTCTCGCACTTGACCCTTGTCTTGATACTCGAGGGTATAAGACGCGGCGCGGCCTGATTCCAGCTGACTTCGCATACTGGCGTCTGCGGCGCCGCTGTCTTCATCGAACGCGGCGGCGTGCAATAGCAGCACCTTTGCCTTTGCAATCAATTGCACGTCATCGAGGGCGCCGTCATAGGCCAGGGAGACGGAAATCGCCTCACCACCTTCGCCCACGAAGCGGACTGTCGGGAAAGGTCCGTTCTCGACGACCGTTTCAAGAATCTGCATGGGATACTCCACCGCTATCGGTCTTTCGGGTCAGTCCTTGACATACGCCCCAGGCTGTCGCCCGCTCTTTGGCGCCTTGGCGTCCTTGGAATGCTCGGAAAGGGCGGGCCCGGCGCCGGAGACCTTCTGGGTGGACGGCGATGGCGTTGCAGGCCGTGATGGAGACTTGGATTGAGGGGCCTGAGTGTTCTTGTCCGAAGTTGTCATGTCGTTTTTCTCCCATGTCATGAGTCAGGAATGAACTAACCATCGACTTGGAGGTTCCCCCGTCGTCGCGTTTCCAGAGCCGCTTAGTTTGCGAGAGCGAACCGTCGGCAATGATCAAGATACGCAAGCTCATGCGTTGCGAGCAGGTCAATGACGCTCGTCCATAACCACGACGGTGTCTTAGTGTTCGCGCCAGTCGCGTGCGACAGTTCGCGGGTCCAACTGCGCCAATCGGCGACGTCCATCTGGCGAGCGTGTGCTTCGCCCACAATCGAACCGAGGTGGCGGGCAAGCGCCTGCGTCTGTCGACTTGTCAGCCGGTCGATTTCGAGTTTCATATCGCGTGGCGATATAGCCCTGACAAAGACCGGCTTCCCCTCAATCTCACCGCACACCATGCGATCGCCAAGGTTTGGAGACATGGCGCGCGCGCCTGCCCGGACACGCTCAGCATGATTGCCCGGCATCTGTGCCCGCCGTGCCGAGGGAGCGGCCGCAGCAGTCGCTTCCTTGATGTCGAGCAGCGCCATGCGGCGATGCTTGCCCCGCATGAGGGCCGCAAAGCGCAGATGCCCGAGCGAACTGCATCCTTTGATCCAGTACGCCGCGTCCATGAATTCCCAGCCTTTCTTGCCGTGCTGTTCCGTCTCAGGAGTTAGGCCTGAGATATCCAGAACTTGGCAGAAGGTGCGCACCTGGCTGCGCTCGCGGTGATGCAAGGGCCAAAACCGACGGTTCCGCGGCAACTGCTTCTGTTGTCCTTCAAATCGCTCAAGGGCGAGGTTGTGCCAGCGGCGATGCGCGGCGCGTTTGAGCAGCTTTCGCAGGTCCTCGGATCCCCGCGCGCCTGACGAAGGCGCTGCCTTGATGTAGCCGGCGAGCAGGTTGTCGAGCATGTGCGCTGTTGTCACGCCCGGCAGGTCGGAACTGCGGATGGCCGAAGCCAGCGAGAGGCCCAGCCGCACGAGGTCATCTGCCGGGTTGCCGATGACGGTCTGGTCAAAATCCCGGATCTGGATCGCTACGCCGCCTTCCAGGTCCGAGAGCGCTCCCAGGTTGCCAAGATGGCAGTCGCCGCAGATCCAGGCAGCGGGGCCTTGCGGCAATCCTTCATCATGCTTGTTCAGCCAGTCATAAAACAGCCATGCGCTGCCGCGCACGAATGCATGCTGCGACTTTGCCATTTTGCGGAGGCGCAACCGCTCCAGATACCTTGGCCGATCCGAGAAGTTCATGGCTGCGTCTCCCGCCATCGGCGCAGCAGCGGCCAGACATGCCAAAGGCCGACCAGCACAATTATTGAGACGGCGGCGGCAAATACGCCCGCTGCGGCTATCCCCGTAATCTTGCTCACCACGACGTACATCTCCACGGACAGTCCGACCGCCAGGAATACAGTTGCGGCGAGGACCAGCCTGCTCGCCACGGTGTAGAACGCCGGCGCCGCCTCTCCGCCATAGACGATCCTGTGATAGGCCGCCGGCGTCATGAGCAGGACGGTCGACAACGCAACGCACGCCAGGGCAATCCCATGAGAAGCTTTGTCAAGCGGCGGCATGGCGGCGAAGCCTTGAGTGACCACAATTGCCAATTGAAAGCCCAGCATGGCTTGTGCCCCGGGCAGCACAATGCGGCTTTCGGTCATCGCATACTCGATTTTGGTCTCGGTCGACGTTTGATGCATGGCTGATGCTCCCTCCTGTCGCCCCGCTCTGAAAACCATCGGGCCGTACCAGAACGTCAGCGCCAAAACGAGCCCCGCAGTCCCGGCACCGAAGGCGACAGAGACTCCACCGGTAACCTCCCCGGCGATAGCAAGGTCCAGGGCCATCGCCAAAGCGAACGGCGCGAGTGTGGTTTCGGCGGCTCGGGTAATAAAACGATCAACGCGCGGTCCAGCCGCGCCGTGTTCGACAATGCGATGGTAGGCGCTCGGCGTAATTAAAAGCCCGACAACGAGGACCATCAGGCCTAACGCGATGACGTAGATCACTTTGGCATCGGACGGCAGGGACGAGAATGCTGTCTGAAAGGGTCCCTGTAGCTGGAAGCCGAGCAAAATCTGCGCGCCCAGCATCAGCGTCCGCGATTCATCCAATGCCAGCTTGGTTCTCTTGTCGGGCGTCACCTCTTCTCAACCTCGGATGAGTTGTCCAATCATAACAACGGCCCCTGCAGCCATCACGACTGTTGCGACCCAACCCACCACGCGCAGCCCCAGAGGAACGGTAGCCTTTCCCATAATGTCAGGCCTCGCGGTCATCGCCATCATCACGGCCATAACGGGGACGGCAACCACGCCGTTGACCACGGCGCTCCAGTACAGGGCTTTGATTGGGTTGATAGGCGTGAAATTGAGGCCAACCCCTACGACGGTCGCGGCAGCGATCGTGGCATAAAAGGCCTTGGCTTCGAGCGGCCTGCGGTCGAGACCAACCGGCCACTTTCGCGCCTCTCCCAAGGCGTAACCGGCCGAGCCCGCGAGCACGGGTATTGCCAGAAGCCCTGTGCCGATGACGCCAACGGCGAAGATTGCGAAGGCAAAGTTGCCCCCGACGGGTTTAAGGGCCTCCGCCGCCTGACTCGTGGACTGGATGTCCGTCACACCATGAGCATGTAAGGTCGCGCCGGCGGCAATCATGATGGCAAGCGCCACGATGTTCGAAAAGGCCATGCCGACATAGGTATCCAGGCGGATGCGTTCGACCGCGTTTTCCGTTTGCTCCGGGGCGTCCTTCAGTGGCTGGCGCTCTGGCTTGGCTTTCTCGTCTTCGACCTCCTGCGACGCCTGCCAGAAGAACAGGTATGGGCTGATGGTGGTGCCGAGTATCGCCACCACCGATGTCCAGAAATTGGCGTCGGCAGTGAATTTGGGGATCAGCACTCCCTTCGCGACGTCGGCCCAAGGGACGGACACCACCAGGACCGTGGCGAAATAGGCGAACAGGGATAGGGTCAGCCACTTCAGAACGGAGACGTACCGCGTATATTTCAGGAAAATTTGAAGGATGACCGAGATGGCACCGAAGGCCACCGAATACGCCAGGGGCGGTCCTCCGACAATCAACTTCAACGCGTCGCCCATGGCACCGAGATCGGCGCCGATGTTGATGGTGTTGGCTACGAGCAGAAGGAGGACTACCGACTGAAGCAGCCAGTTCGGATAGTATTTGCGCATGTTACCGGCGATGCCGCGTCCGGTCGTGCGACCGATCCTGGCACTGATCTCCTGGACGACCGCCATAAGCGGGTAGCTGAACAGCATAGTCCAAGTCAGCCCAAAACCGAATTGGGCTCCCGCTTGAGAGTATGTTGCGATTCCGCTCGGATCATCGTCGGACGCGCCGGTGATGAGGCCCGGTCCGAGCACTCCAAGGAGGCGTGGTTTCGACGGTCTGATGACCGGGCTGTTCTTGACCTTGTTCATGGGCTGTCGCCTTGCCTTTAACGAGCTACCTTGAGCAAAGGTCCGTAGGCCCAATAAAATCTCGCTGCATTAGCAAAAGTTGCAGATCTCGGCGCACTTGCCCTTGGTGAGCCAGGACCAGTCTACCCATCTGCACCGGATCGAACCTCAACTTCGGTCTCGAGTTGGCAGATGCTGATTCTCTACCGGCTGTGGGTAGCCAGACCCAGGAACACGCTCAAAAGCGCCGGCCAGGGCCTGGACGGCTTGACGACAACACATCCGAGCGGCTGGTTCAAACCGCGTCGCCCGCCGTTTGGCTTCGGTCCTGGCCTTCGAGCGAAGCGAGGGATGATTGCACGCATTTCTGCTGGATCATTGCGCTTGAGCGGTACAGCATGCGTTGCAACATGAAGCCCGTCGCTGACGCGTATAGCTACCACCAGCATGAAGCGCTAGAACTCCGACGCTGATCGCATCGTCTACCGCCTCAGAATGCAACGAAAAGCCCGCCACCACGGGGGCAGTGACGGGCTTGCTTCTCATGCTCGGGGGGAGGAAACCGAGCGCTTCTACAACCTCGTCAGCGGCTTTCGGTTCCAACAAAAAAAGACCGCCGGCCATACCCAGCGGCCCCACTTTTGAACGGGAGGTTCGAAACGTCGGTGTGGGCGGCAGTCATCAAATCAGGAGTTGGCGGGGCATGTAATCGCAGAATACTGCGCGGCTTACAGAGCGGTTGTGCAGGCCACGGGACGGGCAGTCGTGCTTCAAGGTTTTTACCGCGACCTTAGAAGCCTGTGACTGCCGACATCGGGGGTACTTGCTTTGACAGAATTCTGCCGGGTCACCCGGCTTTGATCTTGATCCGCCATTTCAAACCGCCAACCGCATTGACCATGTGATCGAGCCTTTTTGGTTCGGATCGCCAAGTCTGGCATCGCCAGGCTCGCGCCACGGCAGGGATCTCAAGTTCAATTCGCTCGAGCGGGCGCTTTTCTGCACGAGCTGCGATGGCGGCGGGCAGGTTCGGCTTGAGGTCCAGAGTCTGCCGCGAAACCGAGGAAGTCGGAAAATGCATGGCCACGCGACAACTCGTGAAACTCTTCAAAGTTGCCGGGAAAAGTGTGGGGCAGGTAGCGCTAGACCCTGGAGTTATCCATCAGCCGGTCCAAATAACGGGCGGCCGCGACCAGCTCCAGGGTGACCGATCTAAGTCGCTCCACACGCTCAGAAATTCACTGCTTCGCCTGCCAAGTTCCGGCGTCATCTCTCCCAGTTGCTCTTCATACACGTTGGCAATCATCGCCGGATGGAAACCCTCGGCCAGCAGCGGGCGCGGCGTAAAAGCGATAAGGATCTTTGCGTGTGTGACTGTGACCCGCTGCATGGCGACCATCAGGCGGGAAATTTCCAACTGGCTGGCGGGGAGCACATGTCGCAGCAGGCCGAAGATTTTCACCTTCACAGGGTAGTCTTGGAGGAAATCGAGGACGTCCGGGCAATACCGCTGACGGGTTGACGGCCTGCGTTCTTGTTAAGAAAGGGCTTGCTCGCATAGGGCTCGGCGCCCCCGGCGTCACCGCCATGGCCGCTGCCGCCCTGGCCTCACTCGTTACCGCCTATTGGGGCGAATCCGGCGCGTGTTGCGAGACGCGTGAGAAAGTCAGCTCGCTCCGCCTGGCTTAACGCTGGCTGCCCTTAAGGTCTTGGAGCAGAGCCACCCCGAGGCTGTTGCACCACGGCGACCGTTCGGGCTCCATCACCTTCAATATGAGTGTTCCGGCTATTCGGATTGAACGGATTGACAGTCTGCGAAAGCATGTTGGTATTGTTTGCGTCACTCGCCGCGAGAGTGACGCCATCGTAGTGATGCAAGTAATCGGCGGAGCAGCCCGAGATCGATACGGCGCATAGGGTTGCAATGGCGAAGTAGAGGCGCACCAAATTTCTCCATGAATCTCGAGTACTATGGGCCAATGGTTGATTTTTGTCGATTCATCCGTCCGAAATTGCTCACGCTGGTCGACCTATCTTTTGTTTTCTCTCTGCTCCCCGCTTTGAATGACGTATTTGAATCATACGCTGTACTTTTTCGGGTCAATGGAGTAGCTGGCGATTTTCGCAGCGAGATCGAGTGCTGATGGTTACAAAATGTTTGGTACTTGGCGGCGGCGGCTTCATCGGCTCGAATATATGCCGGCGCCTCAGTGCTGATGGCTTGGCGGTGACTGCATTTGGTCGCCGAAAAGGTGTTGCACCACTGCCACCTGAAGTCGCCTGGTTCGAAGGAGACTTCAGAGACAAGTTGGCGGTGACGTCGGCCTTGCAAAATCACGACACCGTCATCCACCTTGTCCATTCCGCATGGCCGTCGACTGCAGATGCGGACATTGCAGCCGATATTCGCGACAGCATCATTCCCTCAGTCGACCTGCTCGATGCCTGCGTTGGATCTGGAGTAAAGCGGGTAATCTATTTCTCCTCTGGAGGGACCGTCTATGGGGAAGTCGACGAGATTCCGATTAAGGAGGACAGTCCCACCTACCCCGTCGGGGCCTACGGCGTTTCGAAACTAATGATCGAGCACTATGTTCGATTGTACGAGCGCAAATACGGCCTGAACTGTTTCATCGTGCGGTTGGCCAATCCATTTGGGCCATGGCAGATTGAGGCGCACAATCAGGGCCTGATTGCCTTTGCCGGGCACCTGATTCAAAGCGACCGGCAAGTCACTGTTTACGGCGATGGCAGCGCTCGCCGCGACTATGTTTATGTCGAAGATGTTGCCGATTTCGCCGCCCGGCTCATCAATTACAACGGCGCTAAGCGTACTTTCAATGTCGGCGGAGGTGGCAATGGTCAATCGATTCTCGACGTCATCCATGCGATTGAAGCATCGTTAGGCAAGAAGGCCACGATCAAACGCGAGCCATCAAGACCATTCGACGTGCCATCCAACGTCCTGTCTATCGAGCGCGCCGAAAGGGAACTTGGGTGGAGACCGGCGACATCGTTCCTGGACGGGATTGATAACACCCTATCCTGGCAGCGAGAATTTTATGCAACGCTGCGCACGCCCTGATCTGACGACCGGCCAACCCGGCGAAGAAGCGATCGGGCGTGCTTGCATGCCGTGCCACTGGGCGGCTGAGGCGGCCACTTGCGGCAGGCATGCCGCGAGCGTCAGTTGCCATCCACCATCAATTTGTCTTTCCCAAAATATTGCATGTAAAAGTCAGCAGCCCATGCTGAGGGCAGCTTGGTACTTCCTTTCTCGTACATGCCCTCCAGAAAATAGAGCTCACCCCCACCAGTGATCTCGCCAGGCTGGTATTTCTTCAGCACGATGGTTGAACCGGCGTCGAGCCGATGATCCCATATGTAATCGTTCTTCGCCCTGATCTCGAAGAATCTGGAGTAGTTGATGGCCAGCGGCCGAGCCGTCAGCAATATGGACGGCACGACCGAGAGCAATGCGGCTACACATATTGCCTGATAGCTGGCGCTAGTGGCCGGACTGAGGCTGAAAAAAGTTGCGACAAATCTCGCGGCAGCGATGATCGCTACCCACAGTAAGGCCTGCTCCATTGTTGTATGCCGACTGCAACACTCGCCCCCGAATTGGTAGTAGGTTATGAACAATACAAAGAATGCGGCGCCGGAAGATGAAAGAAACAAGACGGCCGACAATATCCGGTCGCCAGTGGCGGTGCGAATCGTCCTAAAATAAATGAATGAGCATGTAAAGAATGCCAATTTTGGCAAAATTCCAATGTAAATTTGGTTTGTCTTGAGAGATTCGTGGCCGAAAGAGCCAACAACATTATTTCCGTAAAACAAGGCATCGATTACGATCTGCTTCATTGTTGCGAGCAGAGAGCTGGAGAAAATCCTTGCCGTCGCGGACCCGGCTGAGGCCTCAGCGGAAAGGCTCAACCTCCCCATCATCAAGAAAAAGAAGACCACTCCGGAAACTATCAATGCGGGGACGAATATCGCTGCCACCGAGCCGGATACGGGAACAAAATGGCGTCTAGATATGGCCCAGTACGAAATCATGAGGAAGCTCATTATCCACGCAAATATGGCCCCAATCTCGGAGGAAAGGGCGCCAATAATGAGCGCGCCGACGGCCAACCAGGCTTTCTTGGAAATGGAAATGTCTGCGAACAACAAAACCGACGCAACAAAGAACACGGCAGCGAGAGTAGGCATGTTTGGCAGCGCTGCTTGGACCCAGTAGAAGACCTCAGAATTATTCCGACCGACAACGCTCAACAGCACGACTGCGGACGCGAGCAACAGGGGGACAGTTCTGTCAGAGGATGTTCTTTGAAAAAGAATTGGAATCAGGGCCGCCGCTATCATCGCTGACCAGTTTGCAAACAGCAGGACGCCGATGTGCCTTTTCCCGGTTACCTCAACCATGTGGTGATACAGGTACGAGATCAGCTCGGAAAACGGGCGCGGCGCCCAGGCCGTAATCTCGTGAAGTAGCGCATTTATGCCGTCTGTTCTGTAGACGTACCCGAAGTGAAACTCGTCGGCCTGCCAATGCCCGAGCGGCGTCAGGAGCAAAAAGGAAATTATCGACAAAGCTATCAATGTGATGGTGAAGCCATACGTGATCTTGTTGGTCAGGCTATTTTGCATTTCGTGTTCCATCTCGTCCTGCAGCCGCATATCCCCAGACGCGCCTTGGCGGAGCTTGTAGACGTTCGACCGACGCGCCGAAAGGCGCTGCCTGACTTTTTCGTTTGGTGGGTTGAACGCGACATCGCTGTTGCGTAATACCGTTTCCTACTGCCCTCAGACAGCGTCATGCCCAGCTCGGATAGAGGCTGCGGGACAATGCCGACACCGGTCAGGCGGATCCGCGGGGACATGAACAAAAAGGTTTAGAAATGGCCGACAGCGAGTTCGATGCCTACAGGAAGACCTACGCAGACACCGTAAACAGCGCGATCTCGTTTTCTGGCCTCGATGTCGACTTCTTCACGCGTGCGAAAGCGGTTCGGCTGATCGATATCCTGAAGAGAGAAGTCGGGGCGCCGGATGGGCTGTCCGTTCTCGACGTGGGTTGCGGGATAGGGAACTACCACGGTCTCTTGCGCGGAAAGGTCGGGCATCTGACAGGGGTCGATCCTTCTTCCGAATGCATCGCGGAGGCCGAGATAAGGAATCCGGATGTCGCCTATGCCGTGTCAGACGGCAACGTTCTTCCCTTCCCGGACAGCAAATTTGATGCGGCGTACGCAATATGCGTCATGCATCATGTCCCCCCAGCCAAGTGGAAGCTCTTTGCTGAAGAACTGGTCCGCGTAACTCGCCCCGGTGGGATGGTGCTCATATTTGAACATAATCCTTACAACCCCGTGACGAGGCGAATTGTCTCCAATTGCGCTTTTGATGAGGACGCTGTTCTGCTCTCGAAACGGCAGGTCATGAGGCACCTGGAAAATGCCGGCCTTCACGATGTCGGTGGGCAATATATCCTCAATGTTCCGTCGATAGATGGCGCCTTGAGGCGGATAGACGATGCGATGGGGTTTGTTCCCTTAGGGGCGCAGTATTACGCATCGGGCCGCCGTTGAAGATTACATTCGAGAGAGCCCGGCGGATCTCGACTTTCGCCATGGTAGGGTTCTTCAACACGGCCGTCTATTTCGCGCTGGCCAACATCCTTGTGAAGTTTGGCGTCAGCGAAACGATCGCGGCGTACGCTGCCTACGGCGCCCTTATGCCAATCTCGTTCATTGGCCACCGCAAGCTAACCTTCCTCTCAAAAGGCCGGCTCGGCGTCGAATGGCTGAGATTCTGCGCTGTGCAAATCACAAACATTACGATCATTTTTGTCGTAACGAACCTGTCCAAATCCGGCTATTTCGCGGGATGGCTGACATTTGCAATCATCAGCGTCCTTATTCCGATGCTAAACTTCCTGCTATTTCAGCTTTGGGTTTTTGCGGTACCGCACCAAAAAACCGAGGACCGCTAAACTCTTTGTGTGGGCGCCCGCACCTGGGCTTTTGCAGCATCTTCTGGATTTGAGAAATAGCGCTTTATAGCCTCATCTGACGACCGATCGATGAGGAAAAAGAGCGGCTTTCCATGCGCCCGTAGGACCAGTACCGAAAGAAATTCCAGGACGACAGCGATGAGCATCATAGTCAAGCCGCCGAAGAGAACGATGGCCAGGATGAGGGATGTCCATCCCTTCGCGTCCACAGCAGCTGGGAAGATGAAGTGAACCAATACCAGGGCTGCACCGCCAAGTAGTGCGGCAGCGCTGAACAAAACACCGAAAATGCCGGCGAGGCGCAAAGGTTTCGCTCCTGCTGACATAATCATGCGCCTTGCATGCGAGACCAACTTGCTCAATCGGTACCCGCTGACCTTACCTTGAATGAACCGCTCGTCCTTCAGGCGCATCGAAACAGTGTCGACTCGCTGTGTGAACCACGAAAGTGCCATATCGAAATACGTATCGTGGCCGCATGCAGCAGCGGCAGCCCTGGCGATCTCCCCTCGCAATAATCGAAAACTGTTGAACATTCGGATGTTCGGATTGCCGCTGGCCCGTTCAACGAAGGCTTTATATCCCCTCGACCCAAGGTCCCGTATCAGGCTCTGATGAACGGCACTTTCCGCGTTCGCGTACACGATGTCGCTTCCACGCTTTGCAACCATTTGGAAAAGATCGTTTACCGAACTTGGTGGGTGCTGAAGGTCTTCATCGAGCGTGACGATCCAATCCCCAGTCGATCGTATGATACCGGCCATTGTTGCGGGATGTTGGCCAAAATTTCGCGACAGGTGGAAAGCGCGCACCAGCGGATTTTCGACAGCGAGGGTATCGATCAGATCTCCAGACCCGTCGACTGCGTTGTCATCGACTAGGCAGATCTCCCTGACTTCAAACGGAGCATTGGAGGCACTCCATTGAGCCCCTAGGGACTCGATTTCCGCGACGAGGCTCCGAAGATATTTCTGGCCGGAATAGACCGGGACGACAAACGATACAGATATCGGCGTAGCGATCACAATTTTCCCCATCCGTCGACTCCGTGGGCGACCGTGATAGCCCTAGGTTCATCAACGTCATAGGAGGAAATCTCCCAAACACCAAGATGGAACGGTGCTGCGAGGCGTCGAGTCCGAGTCTGGCAAGCCGGCCTCGCCTTGATGGCCGATCGGGCGACCGGCCGCCGAGTCGGTTCGACCTTCGTCAACTCCAACCAGGTTCTTCGCGACCACTCTGGAAGCGGTTCGGCTGGCGACGCAGTGGGTGAAGCCCGGCATCATCGGCCGCGTGAAGCACTTGCGCGGCGATGAGGATTTGCGGCACCCTTCGCTGCAGGATTTCCGGGAGGAATGAGATATGGGCAGCTCTGATGATCGACCCATTGAGCGACGTGCTCTTCCTCGAACGGCTGTCCTGAAGGATGGGGTCATCATTGCCGAGGGTGTCAACATCAACTGCTCCGTCAGGAACCAGCACACGCATGGTGCGGAGTTACGAGTTCATCCTGGCGTGGATATTCCTGACAGGTTCGTCCTCCATATCCAAGCCGACGACGCTAGATATCGGGTCGTGGTTCGGTGGCGAAAGAACGAGCGCCTAGGCGTTCAGATCTATTGAAAGAGAAGGCTGACGATGGCCGTGGCTAAGAAGGACCAGGAGCGTGTGAACTACGCCTGGATGTATGGCGCACAGGCGCGCAAGGACAACAAGAAACGCGCGGTCCCAGATTTCTGGCAGGAGTTCGCCGACGCTTGGCTGCAGGGTTTTGACGATGTGCCTCTGGCGGGTGCCGGCAAGGTAAACTCAGTCGGCGACCAGATGGAAGCCGAAGTTGACGAGACGGGCGTCAGCGATCCACCCGCCGGAACCTAACACCTCCGTCGAGCTTTTTGCCCAATGAGCACACGCGGAATCAACTTCCTTGACCAATGGATCGCCAACAACGTCGCTGAGACGACGAAGGCGGATGTCATCTCCGTTGACGAACTGACGCACAAGTTGATCGGCGACGCCAAGGCGCTCGGCATCAAGCGCGGCGAGATCGACGAAGAGGTCGATAGCCTCTACCGCACGATCCTCGACGCGATTGTGCATTACGACCCGGGCCTGCCCGAATAGAGTTCTTTCCGGCGAAATTTGGCTCAGCAGCCGCTGTTGTCTTTGTGACCGTCTGGCATTGTTGTGTCGCAAAGCTTGGCTTCGGCCAACTGTTTTGCGTCCAAATTCATCGCGCCGGTGAGATCGGTCTTGTTCAAATCTGCGCCTTTAAATTTCACATATTCCAGATGGGCGTCACGAAGATTGGTGCCGATCAGTACCGCCCCCGTCATGTCGGCGCCATGAAGGGATGCATTAGACATGTTCGCGTTCGACAGATCTGCCTTGGAGAAGTTGGCGTTCGTCAAGACGACCCCGGATAGATCGGCCTCAACCAATTTTGCACCATTGAAATTGGCAAAGCCTAGGTTGGCACCTTTCAGATGGGCGCCCTTCAGGTTTGCGTCGGTCAGGATCGCTCCAGGCAGATAAACGTCCGCCAACATAGCGCCGGACAAATCGCAGTTTTGGCATGTTTTTTTCATCGTGAGCAGGTCAACTGAACTCTGGTCGAAGGCGTTGGCATCGGTCAGGGCATTGGCGAAAAGTACCCAAATGCAGCCGAATTGCACAATTTTGGAGTCCACGGTCCTTCTCCTTCTTGAGCGAGGAGAGCTTGAATAATGTGGGATATGAATAATCGCTGACATTAACAGCCTCTGCTCCATTCCCGGCTTTGTCCATGCCTTCGACACGCGAGCTTCCGAGCGCTCCTCACGAAGCGCTGCTGAAGACGGTCAAGGATATCACGGGCGACGATGCGCCTTGGTCGGACATGGATTTGCGGACACAGTTGACAGCCCCTGACCTCCAAAAATAATTGGTTTTATTGTGTTTTTGGTGAGCGCGAGTGTAAGCGAACCTGCGATCCTAGGTTCAAAAAAACTCGGCTTGTTGCAAAAGTAGCGCAGACTCTCTGCGAAAAAATGAGCAAAGCTGAACTTAGTGAATATGGAGACGAACGTGTTGAAACTCGCTCTCATGTGTTCCGCTGCGTTTCTGGCAGCCTCGTCTTCGGTTTTGGCGGCCGACCTCGTTGAGCCCGTGGCCGCCATGCCATACTCATGGACCGGCTTCTATGTCGGTGCTCAAGTTGGAGGGGCATGGAACAACAGCCGTTGGTCGCCAGTAGGCGCGCCGGGCTTCGATCCTTTCAATACAAACGGGTCTGGCGTCGTGTACGGCGGCCAGGTCGGTTACAACTACCAGATCAACCAATTCGTTATTGGCATCGAGGGTGACTTCGCCGGCTCCGCCGTAAAGGGCGAGAGTCAATGTCCGGCCACGCCAGGGTCGGTCTGCCAAACCAAGCAGGATTATCTGGGTTCGGTGCGCGGACGCCTTGGATACGCAATCGATCGAGTCCTTATCTATGGCGATGCCGGCGTCGCCTTCAGCAAGTACAAGTTTGCGGAGACGCAGCTTTTGCTGCAATCTTTTGGCGGTGGATCTCGGGTCGGTTGGACTGCCGGTCTCGGAGTTGAATACGCTTTCAATGACCATTGGACCGCTGGCGCCGAATGGAACTACTACGATTTTGGCTCGAAAGATGGCGCGAGCAGCCTGAATCCGGCATTCGCAATCAACGCTCGCGAGACCGAGAACACTGTCGTCGCCAGAATTAATTACAAATTCTAAAAAGTCCAGGTAGATTAGGTCGTAGATCTGTAATTTGCAGAGCTTGGGCGGTGTACCCCTTGAGGGTTTCAGAATCTGTCCGCACTGGCCGAGCCGGAGCTGGTCGTGCTGGATCGGGTCTCACAAGGCCGGACGTTGCATTGACTCGAAGCGGGCTGTCGGGCCCATCTGACTACCTTCGCATATCGTCCGTCCCTGCGTTCCCTCGCGGGACACCGCCCTCGGATCAGCGCTGGCGCTTCACCACTGGCAAACTGTTTCTACCTCATCTCAAGCCTCGAACAAAGTGCCGTCGCGCAGCATGGCATGCATGATGACAGCGAGACGCCGCGCGAGTGCCACTCGGGCTTTCTTCAGGCCGCGGCGCTTCGAAATTTTCAGCGCCCAAGTCTTGAGCGCGAAGCTCGCCCGGCTCCGGGTCAGGATTGAGTTGGCTGCTTCATAGAGAAGCTTGCGGACCATGCTGTCACCTTGCTTGGTGATCCGGCCGGTCCAGTCGAGTTCGCCGGACTGATGACGCCTGGGCACCAGGCCAAAGTAGGCACCCGCGTTTCGCGATTGTCGGAACCGGCCGGCCTCATCGATGGCCGCGGAGAAGGCGGCTGAAGTCCGGATGCCAACACCAGGTATACTCATGAGGATCTGGCAGGCCCGCGACTGAGCGGCGAGCATACGCAGCTTGAGATCCAGTTCCTTGATCTGCTCGACCAGATGCACGCGCACCGTCAGCAACGAAGTGATCGCTTCGCCAAGACCAGGGATGTGGGATGCTTCCATGATGCGTTCGATGAAGGCCTTTCCCTGCCCAACACCCGGCCTATAGCCGAAGGTGGCGCACAACCCCACGGATCATGTTGTCGAGCCGGACACGGACCTCCACCAGATGACCGCGAGCGGTGATCATGCTGCGTACACCGTGTGCGCCCGGCGTCAGGCGGTAGAGATGGATCTCCGACCATGTCAGATATCGGGTGTAGCGGCCGCACATGACATATCCTCGATCGACAGGCTTCCCGATCCTTCGGTGCAGCTATCCTGCCGACAGTGAACGAAATGAGAACGAAATAGTCAAGCGCCTCTTGACCGGACAGGAATATGTTCCTTATTCCTGATGTATCTGAGCAGGAAAAGGGCCATGGGAAAGCGCCAA
>Ga0209148_1000669_pt1 | contig 29070 bp, 28 predicted proteins | sample AraplaCol_mMF_r2_2_FD_184288 | JGI IMG/M metagenome (GOLD analysis project Ga0209148, IMG submission 184288) | Arabidopsis root microbial communities from North Carolina, USA - plate scrape CL_Col_mMF_r2 (SPAdes) (version 2) | ecosystem: Host-associated > Plants > Roots > Endosphere | place... | reverse complement strand
GCGCTTGACAGCGCTTGCCGTGGCTCGTGGCCGTCTCATAGATATACTTGGCTATCGGGGTCGAGCCGACGAAGCTCACCGCCACGACATCAGGATCGGCCAATATCGCGTCGACCGCTTCCTTGCCGCCTTGAACGACGTTGAAGACGCCGTCGGGCAAACCCGCTTCCGTCAACCATTGGGCCAGCAAGAGCGAGGCAGACGGATCGCGTTCCGATGGCTTCAGGATGAAGGTGTTGCCGCAGGCGAGCGCCACCGGAAACATCCACATCGGGACCATCGCCGGAAAGTTGAAAGGAGTTATGCCGGCTACGACGCCGAGCGGCTGGCGGACGGAGTGACTGTCGACGCGGGAGCCGACGTTTTCGGTGATATCGCCCTTCAGAAGTTCCGGCGCACCAGTCGCGAACTCGACCACCTCCATTCCGCGTTGAATCTCGCCCCTGGCGTCCGAGAGCACCTTTCCGTGCTCGGCAGTGATCACTGCGGCGAGCTCGTCGATGCGGTCCTCGAGAATCCGCAGGAAGCGATTCAGGATGCGGGCGCGGCGAAGCGGCGTCGTCTTGGCCCAAGCGGGGAATGCCTTGTGGGCAGATGCCACCGCGGCTCGGACGTCCGCAGTCGACGACAATCCAACCAACCCCGATTGTTCGCCGTTGGCGGGATTGAAGACGGGAGCCGTCTGGTCGGTAACGCAGGGGACAAGTTTGCCGCCGATGAAATTCTGGATGGTCGCGGACATGGGCTGTTCTCCTTCCAAGAAGCTTGATCCATCCCCACAGTGCGGTGCATAAATATGCGTATCAAGGGTCGTTTTTGCGGATCCGTTGTGCAGAAAGTGTAGTCAATGGATTGGGAGAAGGTTCGGATATTCCTTGAAGTCGCTCGCGCGGGGCAGATACTGAAGGCCTCCAAGCAGCTGCGTTTGAATCACGCGACCGTCGCACGGCAACTCACGGCGTTGGAGCGAAGTCTGAACGCCAAGCTCCTCGAACGGCACACGTCAGGTTGCGCTCTCACGCCGGCAGGCGAGGCCCTCGTCATCGCAGCCGAGCGCGCGGAGAGCGAATTTCTAAAGGTTGGATCGACTATCGGCGGCACGACGGAAGCGATCACCGGCACAGTGCGGGTCGGCGCGCCGGATGGTGTCGGCAACTACTTTCTGGCCGAGCGGCTTGGCTCGCTGGCCGCCAAACATCCTGGTCTGGTCATACAACTCGTGCCCTTGCCGCGTACGTTTTCGCTGTCCCGAAGGGAAGCAGATATCGCGATCACGCTGGATCGCCCTAAACAGGGACGTCTGATTCTGTCCAAGCTGACCAACTATTCGCTTAGCGTCTATGCTGCGGACAGCTATCTCGCGCGCGAAGGGCACATCAAGAACGAAAGCGATCTCGCCGGGCGTCTCTTCGTCACGCAAGTGGAAGATTTTGTATACAGCCGCGCGCTCGACTACGCGGCGACGCTCGGACGATTGATGTCGCGTCGCTACGAATGCGGCAGCGTCGTCGCTCAGATGGAGGCCGTGCGGGGCGGTCACGGGGTCGGCATTCTTCACGACTACGCCGCGCAACGGTATCCGGAACTGCGGCGCTTGCTCCCCGACGTGCGGTTCGTCAGAACCTACTGGTTGACCTCGCATCCCGACACGCATGAGACGCGAAGAGTGCAGGAAGTACATCGTTTCATCGTCTCAACGGTGAAGGCCGCTAGATCGACGTTCGAAGCGGGCTGAATTCGATCGACGTTGCGATGCGAAGGCGTATGCCGGTCACTATCGGGACCGAACTGAAAGGAAGGTGAATTTGCAAGGGTTGTAGCCGAACATGACGCCGCGCTCCTGATCGAGGGAGGTGCCTGCAAGCAGCAATAACCGTGGGGCTTAGACGCCGGATGCGTGTCCGACTTTTCGTTAGCCGCCAGTCGTCGACATGTGGCGAGCAACTGAGGGCGCTGCTCGTTTTGCGATGACGAAGTCGTGCCCACGAGGCTTTAGTCGAATGCCGTTATGTATGGCCCGATCCAAGGGTTCGTCGTTGGTCGGATGCTCTCTTAAGATCGTTCGAAGATCGACCGCGTCGTCCTGGCCGAGGCACATGAATAGCGTGCCGGTGCAGGTTACGCGCACGCGGTTGCAACTCTCGCAAAAATTGTGAGTCATTGGCGTTATGAAGCCAAGCCGTCCTCCGGTTTCTTCTACCCGCACATACCGCGCAGGTCCCCCCGTTTTGTCGGGTAGTGGCTTAAGAGTGAACCGCTCCTTAAGATTCTCGCGAACCAGGGAAAGCGGCAAGTAGAGAGCCGTGCGGTCCTCTTCGACGGCGCCCAAAGGCATCGTTTCGATCAACGTCAGATCCATTTCCTGCGCGTGTGCCCACTCGATCATAGAGGTGATGGCACCTTCATTTACTCCCTTCAAAGCGACGGCATTTATCTTGATGCGCATACCTTTGCGGCGGGCGCATTCGATACCACACAGAACCTTATGAAGGTCTCCGCCCCGGGTGATCTTGTTGAAGGTTGCCGGGTCCAGCGTGTCGACGGACACGTTTATCCTAGTGATGCCCGCGTCAGCCAATTCTTGAGCCCGCTCGGTGAGAAGACTGCCATTCGTCGTTAGGGTAAGCTCCGAGAGGCCTGCCGCGCGCTCTCCAGAGAGCAAGCGCAGCAGTTCGCCAAGATCGCGGCGAACGAGCGGTTCGCCGCCGGTGACTCGGATCTTGTTTACGCCCCTCTTGACGAATGCGCGACAGACACGGTGAAGCTCCTGCACCGTCAGAAGATCGCGTCTGGGCAGGAATTCCATCTTTTCCGACATGCAGTAGACGCATCGGAGGTCGCAACGATCGGTGACCGATAGCCTGAGGTACGTGATCGGGCGCATGTAGGAGTCGACGAGCGCCGGTGGCTCGGGCGGTTCCGCGTTCGATCGCACGCCCAACATGCAAAATTCTCCATCGCCATTCCGCTGAAGCGGGGCGCGCGCAAATGGTTTGATGCAAGTGGTAAGTTCAGCCACTTTCGATTAGGATTATCTTGGCAGGCTAGGCTAACTAAAAAAGGTCCGCTCCGATGATTTCATTAGGAGCCATGGTCTGCATTTCCCCGAAGCGACCTCTTGCTCGTCGAACCAGGACGCGCGCCGAAGCCTTTGTAACTAGGGTCAAAATGATTGCTGGGACTAAGGCACGGCGGCTTCTGGTGCGATGGACCCTAATGGAAACTGCTGGATGGCGCTTTGTGACGGTACCCTGTCTCCATAGTCTTTTGCGAACTGCGGCGCGAACTTCATGAGAAAGCGCGCGTGGCAGGTTGGATCATCCACCAAAGGGGACCATCGACCATGACCATCACCGTATTTCCGAAAATGCTTGAAGCGGAACTGCCGGCTCTAGATAGCCCGCATACGAATGCGCGATTGAAAGATTTCGCCACGTCGGCAAATCCCAATGCTCCTCTGACGTTCGGTCTCTACAAGCAGGAAAAAGGCTTGCCGCTCGAATACACGTACGAATTCGAAGAATACAAAATGCTGATCTCGGGTGATCTGCAGGTCAAGGACCGCGCCGGCAAAGTCTATAGTCTCAAGCCCGGCGACGTCATTGGCTTTGGGAAAGGAGACAAAGTCGTATTCTCGTCGGAGTCCTCAGCGCTTACCTTCTACGTTGCACAAAGATAACGCTGGCTTTCAGTATCAAGCAGGGCAGGGACACTCCGTCGCGCCTTGCGTTGCTGCGGGGTGTCCTAATTATAAGTTCCTCAACGGCCGGTTTCTTGTAGCGAAAACCCTTGATTTGGCATTAAACTTGCCTCGCATTTGAGACGCGAGATGGAAACTCAATCCACATCGGTTGAGTGGCGGTTTCCTGTGGAGACAGGCGCTGCTTGTCCTTTTCGTGATTTCTCAGTCCGATGACGATGGCAAGCGGGCTTTTGTCGAAATCGGATACCGGAAGAAAAGGGGGCGTGGATGTGCTTCGTCCTGGAAATGGCGTTACGCGGCGGATCGGAAAAACTCCACTCTCAGATTGCTTCCGAGATAACGCGCTTGATTGCTGAAGGGCTGATCGGGTGCGGCTATCCGTTGCCCTCGACGCGATTGCTCAGCGAGCATCTGGGCGTTTCGCGGAATACGGTGCTCCGAGCCTACGAGAACCTGGCCGCGGAGGGGATCGTCGAAATGCGCCCTCCGAGAGGGACCTTCGTAAGCGAAAAATTGCCGGCCGACATTCCTGCCGCGCCTTTCGCGAAATTGTTTAAGCAAACGCCAAAAAACCTTGAGGGAAGGCCGAGCGGCAAATTGGAGTTCCCTGCTGGCGCGAAAGAGACCAAGTATGACTTTCAATACGAACGCATAAGCAAAGACGTCGTACCAAGTGCGATGTGGCGTCGCATTACGTTCGAAAAAATGCGGGCTTTGCCGAATGAAATGGCGAAGGCAGATCATCCCGCCGGATCTTGGGACTTGCGATGCGCCATAGCCGAATATCTTGGCCCGTCGCGGAGCATCAAGATAGCTCCGGAACAGGTAATCGTCACGGCCGGCCTGCAGCAGTCGATTTCGGTCGCTGTATCGATGTTCTCCGGCCCACGACATCGCGCGGTCGTCGAGCAGCCGAGATATAGCGGGTTCGACGCAATTCTTGACAACTTTGGCTACGAGACTTTTCCAGTCGAAGCTGATCGTTACGGATTGCGGACGGATTTGCTGCCAGAAGTTTCGTCGAGCCTCGTATGCGTAACAGCCGGCCGTCAATTTCCTTTTGGGGGAACTTTGCCTCACGACCGAAGGGAAGAACTCTACCTTTGGGCGAAGCGAAGCGGGGCGCACATTCTGGATGCCGAAATCCAGAACGATTATCGGTACGACGGTTTGCTGCCGGCAGCGCTCATGCGGGACGATCAGTACGGCCGAACAATGATGGCTGGCTCCTTCACCAGTTCGCTCGGTAGCGGAGTTCGACTGGGGTACCTTGTCGTGCCGATGGATGCGATAGGTCGGGCAGTCCATGCTGCCGCAACCTTGGGAAATACTTGCGGCTGGTTGGATCAAGCTGTCCTGGCGAACTTCATCAAGACTGGCGGTTACAAGCATCATCTGCTGCGCTTGCGAAAGACCATGATGGCACGGAAAGATGCTGCCATTTCCGAAATCTCGGAGCGCTTTGGCGACATCGACATTGTGGGCGCAAACGGCGGTAGTTTCTTCATCTGGCGGCTTCCGCCTGGCTTTCCTGGATCTGACGAAGTGGTGAGAATCTTGAAAGCGGCCGGCCTCGTCGTCAGTAGCTTCAACAGCGGCCTGGTCAGTTGCGAGGGCAGCATTCTGTCCGATCAACGGCACCTCATGGTCGGGTATGGGGGCATGGCTGTCGACGAACTCCGACGTGCCGCAGCCCAGATGGCGGACGTCTTGGAAGCCCGATTTGGCAGCCAAAGGGTACGCGGGAATCAGGTTTCGGTGCCATCCGATACGGTTTTGCCAGCTGACTTGGGTATGGCTCCCTGAGGTATCGGACCTATGGACCTTTCCTCGACTACGACCGAGTGCACAATAACGTCTTAATGGCGCGAAGCTCGGATATGGCCGATCTGCGCACGCGCGCCGGATCACATGGTCAACGGCGAGGAGTCAGCCATGAATGCCATTACCCAGCAGAAGATCAAAGGCGCCTGCCCTCACGATTGTCCCGACACGTGCGCGATGATCTACACGGTTAAGGACGGCAAACTCACTGACGTGAGGGGAAATCCGGCCCATCCGATTACGCGGGGTGGGCTTTGCATCAAGCTCAAGGATTTCGCGAAGCATCACTACAATCCCGACCGAATACTCTATCCGATGAAGCGGACCGGACCCAAGGGAAGCGGTCAATACAAAAGGATTGGTTGGGATGAAGCTCTGGCCGAAATTAAGGAGCGCTGGACCGACATCAGCGATCAATATGGCGCCGATGCCATCATGTCCTACAACTACCTGGGACACGAAGGCGCTTTAAACGGGCTGACGGTCGGGGATGCGTTCTTCAACAAGCTCGGTGCGACGGTCGCCGAGAAGACATTCTGCGCTTCCGGATCATCGACGGGTTACCTGATGACTGTCGGCCCGACGGGGGGCGTGGATCCGCTCAGCTTTGTTGTGTCGAAGTACATCATTCTCTGGGCCATCAACACGATGACGACAAACCTTCATCACTGGCCGATCATTGAAGAGGCCCAGCGGAACGGGGCTAAGGTCGTTGTTATCGATCCGGTTGCGACACGGACGGCGAAGGCTGCGGATTGGCACATTCAGCCCCGGCCGGGTACCGACGCCGCATTGGCCCTCGGAATGATGAATGTCATCATTTCGGAAGGCCTGGTCGATGTCGATTACGTGAGCAAATACACGCATGGATACGACGAACTGAAGGCGCGTGTCCTCAATGAATATCCGGTCGAGCGTTGCGCGGAGCTTACGGGGGTCGATGCCGACGTGATCCGGCAGTTGGCGCGCGAATATGCAACCACGCCGGCGCAAGTTATTCGTATGGGCGTCGCGCTGGAACGCAATCGCAACGGCGGTCAAGCCATTCGTGCCGTAGCAAGTCTACCCGGTTTGGTGGGCGCATGGCGTCACCCCGGAGGAGGCCTGCTGGAAATGCCGCTCTGGGAATTCCCGCTCGACTTCAACCATATCTGCCGCCCGGACTACATAAAGGAAGGGACACGCGTCATTAATCTTACTCGAATCGGCGCGGCTCTGACGGACGAGACAATGACACCCCCGCTGAAGTCATTGATGGTCTACAACGCGAACCCGATGTCACAAGCTCCCGAGCAGAACAAGATCAAGGAGGGTTTGCAACGCGAGGATCTTTTCGTCGTCGTGAGCGAATTGTTCATGACGGATACGGCAAAGTACGCCGACATCGTTCTTCCGGCAGCGATGCAAGCCGAACAAGAGGATCTAATGTTCTCATGGGGACATTTCTTCTTCACATACAATCATAAGGCCATCGATCCTCCAGGCGAGGCCGTATCGAACACTGAATTGTTCAGGCGCCTCGCAAAGATGATGGAGTTTCCGGAGGACCATTGGTATCGATCGGACATCCAACTGATCAACGATTATGTCAAGTGGGACTCTCCGCTGATGGAAGGTATCACGCTCGAATTGATTAAGTCGGAAGGATTTGCCCGACTAAACATCGGCGACATCAAGACGCGCGCTCCGCATGCAGAAGGAAATTTTCCAACGCCGACCGGCAAGATTGAGTTTCTTACGACGCAAGCGGACGATGGAAACTGGGTCGCGCCGCCTTGGCGCTCCATGTACACCGCCATGCAACCGGGCGAGCCGGTCGACAAGCTTCCTTGCTACAACGCGCCCTTCGAGTCCGTCGGAAGCGCGCCGGAACTTGGTCAGCGTTACCCATTCAACATCATATCGCCGAAGTCGCACGGATTTCTCAACTCGCAATATGCTAACGAATCGGTCCAACAGATGCGTCAAGGCGAGCAACAAGTGTTGCTCAACGAAGAGGACGCGCGGAGTCTTGGCATTTCAGAAGGCGCAATGGTCCGTGTGTCGAACGATCGCGGCGAATTCGTCGGCCGTGCGAAAGTAGGCAAGGACATTCTCAAGGGCGTGATTGCGGCTTCGCTTGGATATTGGCCGGGACTCAGCTTGAGCGGTACCGCGGTCAATTGCATCAGTTCCGATCGCAACGCAAATTTGGGCATGGCGCCGACTTTTTCGGACAATCTCGTGAAAGTCGAACTGGCCCATATGGACAACATGTATCCCCAGGCCCGAAAGGCGGCCTTGCCGGCGACATGACCAGACGGCGTGGTTGCCTCTGCGCGCCAGTCAGCTTGCTGTGATGCGAACCTGAACGAGGCGGCCAGGCGCGAACGCCTGGCCGTCATCGAAACCAAGGGTCGGAAAGAACGTAATGACTCACGTTGTAACGGAGAATTGCACGGATTGCCGTTTCACCGACTGTGTGACGACTTGTCCCGTGAGCTGCTTTCATGGGGATGATGAACGTATATACATCGATCCGGACGTGTGTATCGATTGCGGCGCCTGCGTTCCGGCCTGCCCTGTGCAGGCGATCGTCGAACTCATCGATGTTCCGGCGGAGCAGGCAAAGTGGATTCAGATCAACGCGGAACGAGCGGCCCAACTACCTGTGGTTAGGACTAAACAACCTCAACTTGCGTCGGCCGAAGCCAGACGTCTCGAACTTGGCCTGTAGCCGGCCGTCGTAAGGGGGGAAGGAGTCTGATGACCGCCAAGTTCGCGATCGTCGGCAGTGGTCCGAGCGGATTTTACGCGGCCGAGGCGCTCTTGGATGCGCTTCCGGACGTTGAGGTAGATGTGCTCGAAAGGCTGCCGGTGCCGTTCGGGCTCGTCCGTTACGGTGTCGCTCCCGACCACCAGAAGCTCAAGCAGGTCACGGCGGCATTCGAGAGGGTCGCTGGCGATAGCCGCTTTCGGCTCTTTGCCAACGTCGACGTCGGGAGCGATGTACGAGCGAGTGAGCTCGCAGCCATCTACGATGCAGTCATTTTTGCGACAGGAGCGGCTCTGGACAGGCCTCTTGGCATTCCAGGCGAAGGCCTGCCCGGAAGCCACTCCGCCACCGAGTTCGTATCGTGGTACAACGGCCACCCGGAGCACAGCGGCAAGAAATTCAACTTGTCGTGCGAGAGTGCGGTGATCATCGGACAAGGTAATGTTGCGATCGATGTCTGCAGGATACTGGCAAAATCCGTGGATGAGCTTAAGGATAGCGACATCTGCGAGCACGCATTGGATGCACTTGCGGAAAGCAAGATCAGAAGGATTCACTTGCTGGGGCGCCGGGGACCGGCCCAGGCGAAATTCACCGCCAAGGAACTCCGCGAACTCAGCACTCTCTCGCGAGCTTCGGTCGCAACCGTGCCGGCTGATCTGGAACTCGCGACGAATTGCCTGGCCGAGGCCGAACGCGATCCCGCGATCGCGAAGAATCTGTCGATCTTCCGATCCTTCGCCGGATCGAGGCGGGCCGCTCCCGTAAGCATCGACATCGATTTCTTCGTGTCTCCGACTTGCATCGTTGGCGATGCCGCGGTGGAGGCTGTCGAACTTACCCGTAACCGACTTGAGGGACTTCCGGGCCAACAGCGAGCGGTTGCTTGTGGGGAGCCGATTCGCCTCGCAGCCGGAGCGGTCTTCCGAAGTGTGGGATATCGCGGTTCCCCTATTGAAGGTCTCCCGTTTAACGAAGTCACAGGAACGGTTCCCAATCGTGCTGGAAAGGTCATCGACGATCGCGAAGACGCACTCGGCAACGTCTACGTGACTGGCTGGATAAAGCGAGGGCCGACCGGAATCATAGGCACCAATAGGGCCTGCGCATTCGAGACGGTAGATGCGCTTCTCGCTGAACTCGCGAAGGCCAAGGGCAAATCGGCTCCCGGCCAGGAAGCGCTGACGCGCTTGCTGCGAGAGCGTAAGGTGAAAGTGGTTGATTTCTTGCAATGGCGCGCGATCGACGAACACGAGCGTCGTCGGGGCACGCAGGTCCGAAAGCCGCGCGAGAAACTGACGTCGGTGCCGGAGATGCTATCGATCGCGCTGGCGCGCACGGCTTGAATGGAAAGTAAAGATCTGGGAGCACGATAGCCGGTCGCGCTGCATATGTTGGAATTGTCAGGGCTCGTTGTTTCGCTTCCCAACGGACCGATTATCACTCCAACCCCGGACGACCCGCAACGAGAACAAAGCGCATGGCCGGCGATTGAGCAATTACCGCGGCGACGACTGCCCGATTCCATATGCACTTGCCCATTTTAATCCCGCTAACGTCGAGTTCAGCGGCTTATACTCGCAGCCGATCCAGCCTTGGTAGCCGAGTTCATCGATCAGCTCGAACAGATAGGGATAATTGATCTCTCCCACGTCGGGTTCGTTTCGACCGGGCACGCCCGCAATTTGAATGTGCTTTACGATATCAATCGTCTCGCGAAGCGTCTCCGCGAGGTTACCGTCCGTCAGTTGCATATGATATAAGTCAAGATGCAGCCGGAGGTTCTCGTTGCCCACCTTTTCCAATATGCGGACCGCATCCTTGGTGTGGTTCAGGAAGAACCCCTTCATCCCGTAGGTAGTGTAAGTTTCGCCTCCCCGGATGAGATCCCGGCCTCCGTTGATCGGTTCGATGACCGCAGTTATGCCGAAGGCCCCGAGCCGATCGGCAGCATATTTCAGGTTCTCGACGAACACCGCCTCTGCCACGCTTCGCTCGGTACCTGCGGCCAGGACGCCGGCGATCGTATGCACGGTATCGCAACCGAGCTCGCGGCAGTATTCGATGGTCGTCTCGAGTTCTCGCCTGAACTCCTCTTCGCGCCCGGGGAGAGCTGCCGTGCCCCGTTCGCCGGCATCCCAGTCGCCAGGCTTCGTATCGAGCAGAACCATCTGAAGGCCGTGCCTTTGCAAATGGTCTTTCAAAAGCTTCGCAGGCCAGTGGTAGGGCACCTGAAATTCGACGGCTCGGAAGCCGACGTCGGCGGCCAAGGCAAATCTTTCGAGAAATGGCACCTCATTGAACATGTAGTGCAAGTTCGCAGCGAATTTGGGCATTGGTCGTTTCCTTGTCCGGCGATCACGCCTTCGGTTTGATCATGAGTGAGACCGAGATGGTCGAGATGAGCGCGGCGACGGCGAGATAGGCGCCGACGGGAACGGCAGTGCCAGCGGCGGCAACCAAACTGGCTGCAACGATCGGAGCTAGGCCGCCGGCGATTGCGCCGGCTAGACTCACGCCGAGAGATACCCCGCTATAGCGAAGCTCCGGCGGAAACTGCGCGGAATAGAGACTGGGCTGAGGCCCATACATCATCGGATAGATGATGCCGAAAGGTACAACGACCGCGCACGCCATCCACCAGATTGATCTGGTTTCGAAGAGCAGGAACATCGGCACAGCGCTGATGGCTAACAACATCGCGCCAATCAGGTAGATTCTCTTTGGCCCGACACGGTCCCCGACATGTCCCCACACCGGCATCATGATGAGCGATACAAATGCGCCCGCGACGACGATGTTGAGGATTTCGGCACGAGGAAGCCCCAGCGCGCTCGTGCCGTACGACAGCAGGTAGACCGTGATCAGATAGAACATCGTGACCTCGCCGACCTTGCCGCCTGCCGTCAGTATCACCGACTTCGCCCTCTGCCTGAAGAGCTCGACAATCGGGACGCGATGGATCTTGTTTTCACGCTTGGCCGCAATGAATTCGGGGGACTCCGAGATCTTCCAACGGACGGCCAAACCGAACGCGACCAGCGCAATGCTCGCGAGGAAGGGAAGGCGCCATCCCCAAGCAACGAACTCGCTCTCCGGCATCTTGGTCGCGAGTGCGAAAGATCCAACGGACAGCAGCACGCCTGCCGGCGTACCGAGTTGGGGAAGAGATCCGAAAACGGACTTTCGTTCGTGTGAAGCATGTTCTACGGCCAAGAGTACGGCGCCGCCCCATTCGCCCCCGATCGCAAGTCCCTGGATGATACGCAGAGCGACCAGCATGATCGGGGCCCACACGCCGACGCTTTGATAGGTCGGTAGCATTCCGATCAATGCCGTCGGAATCCCCATCAGGAATAGCGTGAGCAGCAGCATCGACTTTCGCCCGATACGATCACCGAAGTGACCGAACAAGATGCTGCCGACGGGGCGGGCAAATAAGCCGACGGTCACGGTCAGCAACGAACTGATAGTCGCCACGAACGGATCGGTTGCAGGAAAAAACAGCCGTCCAAAGACGAGGGCTGCGGCGGTACCGAATATGTAGAAGTCGTACCACTCGATCACGGAGCCAAGGACTGCAGAGAGCAGTATCCATTTCCGGGCAATCTTGTGGGGTTCTGCCTTCGCGGTCTCCGCGACGGCGCCGCGGCTGGTTTCGCTTGCAATGGACATTCATAACCTCCTGGTTGCGAGCCGTACGCATTGCGAGAAACGTGCCACTATAAGAGAATAATGGAACAATATGATAATATAGTAGAATAGGAAAGAAAAGGGGGGAGGTTGGCCTGGAATGGTCCGAAATTGGCGCGAGAATTGGCAGACGGTGCAAACCGAGCGAGCAGGCGAGGCCTGATTACTTCGCGGCCGTGCTGTCGATGACGATGAAAAACTCGGCCGGTTCGTCGCCGAGATTCCTGAATTCGTGCTCGGAATTGGCTTGGTAGAAAAGCATGCTGCCCGAACCGACTTCGAACACTTTGCCCGATGCACGCACCTGAAGGTGACCTTTTGCCACGTACAGATACTCCTCAACGCCGTTGTGGTGCGGCGGGAAGATGACATGGCGCCCAGGCGGCAGCGTGTTCAGAACGAAGTCGACGGATCGGTCTGTAAATAGGGGCGACAGAGAGCGGCGCTCCAATCCGCTGTCTGGATCCTTAAAAACGGGTTGCTCGCCCGGTGTGACAAGCAGCGCTTGACGCTGGAGTTGCCCGCCGAGCAAGCGCGACAGCCCGATCTCCAGTCCGGCAGCCAGTTTGCCCAGTACCGTCGCGGTCGGAATTGAGACGCCGCGTTCGATCTTCGAAATCATCGCACGGCTGACGCCGCAGCGGACGCTGAGTTCGTCAAGCGTAAGTTCTCGCTCCTTCCGCAACTCACGAAGATTGCGCGGTAGATTTTCCAGTTGAGAGCCGGCATGTTGCCCATGCGATGGCTTCCGCAAAGGTGCTATCACGGGTCCCCTCGAAACTGCGCTACCGCGGAGAGGCTGGTCGTTTTCCGGCGGCGTCAGCCAAGCCGTAAGCCTTCTTTCTCCTATAGGCAATCCCATTCCGGACGGTTGACCGACGTCGTAACTCAGGAGGACCGGCTACTCTGCTCGGCGATACGGAAGAGCGCCGAGTGGTCCCAGTTCGATCCACCTTGATCGATGGCGTCCGAGAAGAGCCGTTCGACGACCTGCGTCGCCGGGATCGAGGCGCCGAGTGTTTCCGCGGCGCCGATCGCGAGCCTCAAATCCTTCCTGTGCAACGCGATGCGAAAACCCGGTTCGAAAGCGCCGTCGATCATCCTCTGTCCGTGCACCTCCAGGACCCGTGAGCCGGCAAAGCCGCCCAGCATCGCTTCGCGAACTTTGACCTTATCAACGCCGAAGCGCGACACGAGTGCGAGAGCTTCGGCGACGGCTTGGATATTCAGCGCGACGATCATCTGGTTGGCGACCTTGCAGGCTTGGCCCGCCCCGTTCGCTTCGCCGATATGGGTGATGGATTTCCCCAGCACTTGCAGGACGGGCTTGGCCCGCTCGAAAGTGGCTCCCGCGCCACCTGCCATGATGGTCAGCGTACCGGCTTTGGCTCCGATCTGGCCTCCGGACACCGGCGCATCGAGATATTGACAACCCGCGGCGATGAGTTGTTCCGCGATGGTCTTCGTCGCTTGCGGACTGATCGAACTCATGTCGATGACGAGCTTTCCCTCGAGGCCGACCGCCGCGACTCCGCCGGATCCAAACAACACGTCTTCGACGTCCGGCGTATCAGGTAACATGAGGACGATGACGTCCGACGCCCGCGCGACCCCGGCGGCGTCCGAGCATATCGTCGTGGCCGCGCGAACATCCGAAGGCAAGCTTCGGCGCTCCGGGACGGCGACCTCGAAGCCGGCTTTCACGAGGTTCAACGCCATAGGCGCTCCCATCGTACCTACCCCGATAAAGCCGATACGCGGACGAGCGGTTTCGATCTCTGACAAAGCTGGCCTCCAAACCAAAGCGATGCTTGTCTTTAGTTTCTACTATTGTAGAATGTCAAGTGAGGTCGGGTTTGGTCCCAGCGGAGACGTCAATGAAGCTTATGTTTGTCGGCGCAGGTGCCGTCGGCGGCTATTTCGGCGGCCGCCTCGTCCAATCCGGCCACGATGTCAGCTTTCTGGTCCGCGCGAACAGGGCCAACCAGATCGAACGGGATGGCCTGCGGATAAGCAGTCCGCTCGGTGGTTACAGGACCGCGCCGCGATACCACCTGCTCGACAGCATCGATCCGGCTACGGACGTGGCGATCTTGTCGTGTAAGGCCTATGACCTCGCTCGGGTGGTCAATGAATTGGCGGCTCGGCTTCCAGCGAGGTCCTTGATTCTGCCGCTTCTGAACGGACTCGAGCATTATCAGCTTCTGGATACCGTATTCGGCGCGGACCGGATTCTAGGAGGACTTTGCCACATCGGTGTGACTCTGACGGACGACGGCGAGATAGTGCATAGCAACACGTTGCAGTTCTTCGCCTACGGCCCTCGCTCGGAAAGCCAACGCCAGGTGTGCTCCGCGCTGGATGCGAATATTAGACACACAAGCTTCTCGCCGAAGCTGAGCCCCAACATCATGTGGGACGCGTGGGAGAAATACGCGATGCTTGCAGCGTATGCCGGTGTGACTTGTCTGATGAACGCGTCGATCGGCGAGATACTCGCGCTTCCAAGCGGGTTGGATATCCTCCTTGAGGCGTTCGACGAGACGTCTCGCGTCGCGGCCGTGTCGGGTTATGCGATCCGACCCGGCTTCCGCGACGAAACGATCGCGACTTTTTCGGACGCCCGGTCGCAGGGAACGTCTTCCATGCTGCGTGACATGCGTGCGGGCAGACGCGTCGAAGCCGATCACGTACTCGGCGACATGGTGCGCAGGGCCGCTGCTGTGTCCGTCCAGGCGCCGATCCTACGCGCCGCGTACGCTGCGGTGAAGCGTTACGAGTTCGCAGCGCGCGAAACGGCGGACGTTACTTGCTAAAGACAACTCGAAGGTTGAGGCGCTGCAGAGGTCCAGGTCTTAAACAATGCAGTCCGTGCGGATTCGACCGAAAGCGACTACGTTGCGTTTGAGCGGAGGCACATAGTTAGAGGTCGATTTCCAAGTCGGAGATCGGCACGCTGGAACAAAGTAGTTCTTGCCCAGGACGGATCCTTGCAACCGTCTTGCGTATCTTCGCGGTCTCACCCCTGTTGACCTGCTGGACGCACTTCCCGCACATCCCCGTTCGACACGAATACGGCAACTCCAGCCCCAGAGCTTCCGCGAAATCGAGCAAAGACCCCGCTTCCGGAGTCCACGTTGCTGTTTTTCCCGACCGCTTGAAGAGCACTTGCCGGGGTTCGAGAGGCGGCAGCGGAATTTCGTTCCCGGTCAATTCCGCGAGCTCGTCGTTTTGGCGTCCTCCCAAGCGCTCCGCATGCACGCGAGCCGTAGCGACGCCCCATGCTTCGAGTCCGACGACCATCCTGTCGACGAAATCGTCGGGACCGCAGATGAAGAATTCATTGTCTACCCCCGCCGTCGTTCGACGCAAATATTCCATCTCCATCTCGCCACGCTGATCGAAATCCTTCCCTTCGCAATCCGTCGGCCCTGGATGGCTGTACCATGTCCGGAACGAAGCGTTCTGGAGGTCCGCGCGCAGCGAGTTCAGCTTCTCTTTCAACGCGAACGTCGAGCCTCGGACCGTGCTGTGAAAGAATTGGAGCGGGTGAAGTGGAGCTCGGATCGCAAGTTCTTCTGCGATAGCGGCAACGGGCGCCTCGCCGATGCCTGCAGATATAAATATTAGGGGATTGATGAGCGTCTGCGGCAGGTGAAAGCCGCCGGCGGGCCCGGAGGCCTGCACCTCGTCTCCGTTCGTCGTGTCGAGCCAGTAAGAGTCGCCGTGCTTGCCTTCACCTTTTGATGGACCAGGATGTCTAACCGTTATCCTGTAGATCCGCGGATCGGCAGAAAACGAAGACAGTGCATAGGCTCGCTCGCCTACCTCCGGTATCTGAAATGTCAGATGCTGGCCTGCATGAAAACGCGGGAGAGCGCGATCGTCCACGGGACCCAAGTAGATGGACGTAAGCACGGGGGTCTCTTCGACCTTGCGTACGACTTTGTAAGTTCGCGACTGCATGCGCAGGCTCCAAATTGTCCAAATGTTTCTTATCAGGAAACTTTTGAGGCATCAATAATGCAGCACGCTTGGTTTTTTCAGCCGCTCGGATGTAAATGGGCAGGACACGATGCCGGATGAGGATAAATGGACATCATGGTCTTGGAGGGTGAAGTCGTTGAGCCGGCTGGGGAAACGTTGGGAAAGCGCATCAAGAAACTGCGCAAGAGCCAGGATCGCACGCTCGAATCACTCGCCCAGGAAGTCGGCCTGACCAAAGGATACCTTTCGAAGATGGAAACCGGGCGTCAGGTCCCGCCGATCGCTACTTTGTCGAAGATTGCACATGCGCTGGGTACCGATCTTTCGACCCTGCTGGACACCAATACGCCTGGCCAGGAAGTTGAGACCAATGTCGGCGTGTCGCTGGTGAGGGCCGAGGAGCGCCGACCGGTCGTGAGAGGCGGCTCTTCGTTCGGCTACGACTACCAATCGCTGATCCAAAGTGCGACTCATGGGCAGATGTCGCCGTTCATCTTCACCTTCCCTCAGCAGATCCTCAAAGAGGTCCACTTTGAACATGCAGGGGAAGAGATCATTTTCGTCCTGAGCGGCATCGTCGAGTTCGAAATCGATGGGCAACGCTACGAACTTAGGCCAGGCGATTGTCTCTATTTCGACGCGCGGCTGCGACACCGAGGGAGAGGCAAGACCGGTGAAGCGAAGGCCTTGGTGGTGATGCTGGAGAACTCGACCCGAAAGATCTAGCCAACCAAAAAAGGCGGGCCGCGTCGCGTCCCGCCCAAGTCTTGGGAGTTGACAGATGTTTGCCCGGCTACTTCGCTGCGACAGGTTCCTTTTTTGAGCCTTCGACGCCGAACCCGGCCTTGTCTCCGAAGACATTCGGCTTCCGATAAACGGCAAGTAGAATCGCGCCCTCGTCGCTGCGCGTCTCATGATAGGATCCCGGCTGTCGCCACACGAACTCGCCAGCGCGGCAAATCCCGTCGTGGTCATAGAACGATCCCTCGAGCACGAAACTCTGCTCGAGTTCGGGATGCTGATGGAAAGGAAGCTTCGCGCCGGGCTCCCACTTCAGCAGGCAGGTCAACTCGCCAACATCAGGGCGCTCGTAGAGCACCTTGATCTGAATGCCTTCGAACTGCGACGGCTTCCAGTCGATATCCTTTGGCTTAACGTAGACAGAGCCATTCGGTGTGGGCTCTTTGGTGACGAAGCGCGGATCCATATTGAACCTCCTTGGCAATAAAAGTATCCTATTAGGATACAATTTCCAATCCTTGTCAACCGTCGCACCAATCCTGGTTGCGGCTCGGCTATGCGGCTGCGTTGCGGCCGCTGCCGGATGGCACGTCTGAGAAGGCGCCTCCGTCGGGACTCCACGCGTATTCAATGATGCGGGCGGTCTCGGCCGCGACGTCCTTGCCGCGGAAGCGCGAAATAAGATGCAGCGTGGTGTCGACGGCCAGGACCACGCCACCGCCGGTGATGATCTTGCCTTCGTCGACATAGCGGGCTTCGGTCGTCCGCACGCTGGGATGGTGCTTCGTCATCAGATCAAGCGGCGTGTCGACACCGCGCGGCGCAAATCGACGGGTGGTCGCCGTTTTTCCGTCAAGCACGCCTGAGCCAGCCAAAATCAGGGCGCCTGTGCAGACGGATGCTACTGTGCCACGAGCGCTGAACGAGCGGATGAATTCCAGCGTGGGCTCGTCCTGACTCATCTCGGGCCAGGTTGCGCCGCCCAAGATCATCAGGACGTCGCCTCTCGGAGCGTCTTTGAGGCCGTAATGGGCGACGATCTCGAGGCCATTCGCCAACCGAACGGGGCCCGCTGTCCTGGCTACGACGGTCATATCGATGCCGGCATCGATTCTCTTCGCCATGGACAAAACACCGAAGGTAGCGCCGACGTCGATGGGTTCGACGTCGTCGTAGACGTGGATGATGAAGCTGGTGGTTGACATGCCGGGTTCCCCTTTTTGCCGAAAACAATCCCTCAAAAAGTATCTCATAAGGAAACTTAGTTGACAATATCGGTGATTTGCCTCAGTTCTGTTGCCGCAAGAGGCGCTCAAAAGCCCCCAATCTGTCAACACGGAGGAAACATATGGCTATATTGGAAGCCGTCACGGGGGCCGACCGTGCGTCGCCCACAAACCTACGTCACATCGTTCTCGCAAGCGTCCTTGGCACCACGGTCGAGTGGTACGACTTCCTGATTTACGGGGTTGGAGCTGCGCTCGTATTCAACAAGCTGTTCTTTCCTAGCTTCGATCCGTTGGTAGGCACGCTCGCGGCCTTCGGCTCCTATGCGGTCGGGTTCGTGGCGCGGCCGCTGGGAGGCGCGATCTTCGGTCACTATGGGGACCGCCTGGGCCGGAAGGCGATGTTGACCTTGACCATGATCATCATGGGCGGGGGCACGTTTTTGATAGGCTTGCTGCCTACCTATGAACAGATCGGAATCTTCGCGCCCATTCTTTTGATAGCGCTGCGTTTGTTACAGGGCATCGGCATCGGCGGGGAGTGGGGCGGCGCCGTCCTGATGGTGATCGAGAGCGGTGATCCGAAAAAACGAGGCTTCCTCGGCAGTCTCGTCCAAGTCGGATTTCCACTCGGAATGGTGCTCGCCACGATCGTCTTCGCTGCCGTATCCAAGCTGCCCGAGGGCGACTTCCTTGCTTGGGGCTGGCGCGTTCCCTTCCTGATCAGCTTCTTGCTCGTCGGGGTCGGCATGTTCGTGCGCCTCAAGCTCGTCGAGACGCCGAAGTTTCGTGAAATCCAAGACCACGACGAGGTCGCCGAGATGCCAATCTTCGACGTGCTTCGCAGGGACTGGAAGAATTTCCTGATCGCGGTGGGACTGAAGCTGACCGAAGTTGCTTGGGTCTACGTCCTCACAGTGTTCATCGTGTTCTACGCAGCTACTCGGCTCGGTTTGTCGCGTTCAATCATCCTCGATGCGGTTCTGTACGCTGCGCTTTTGGAGCTGATAACGATCCCGCTCTTCGGAATTCTCTCGGACAAGATCGGGCGCAAGCCGATGTATGCCGCCGGCGCGGTCTTCTCAGCGCTTCTCGCGTTTCCGCTGTTTACGCTCCTGGACACCAAGGACACGCTGACGATCACGCTGACCATTGCGGTTGTGATGAGCCTCACTCACGCTCTGATGTTCGGCCCGCAGGCCGCTTTCTTGCCCGAACTCTTCGGCACGAAGGTTCGCTACAGCGGGGCTTCCCTCGGCTGCCAAGTTTCCGCAGCGATCAGCGGCGGGTTCGCTCCTTTGATCGCGACCGCCTTGCTTACTTGGGAGAATGGAACCCGATCCATTTCGCTGTACTTGGTCGGTCTTGCAGCAGTGACGCTTCTGGCCGTGATCGCTTCGAAGGAAACGGCGTTTCGCGACCTCTGAACCACCTCATCGGCGACCGACCGGCCACCCGGGCGGTCGCGTAAAATCGATCGGGAAAGCTGCTATGTCGACCTTGAACATACTTGTACTTGGAGCCTCCTATGGCTCGTTGCTGGCGTCGAAGATCCTGCTGGGCGGTCATTCGGTCAAACTCGTCTGTCTTCCCCAGGAGGCTGATCTCATCAACTCCGAGGGCTTCCGGGTCAGGCTACCCGTCCGAGGACGCGCCGACCCTGTCGAGCTAGACTCTCGACGCCTTCCTGGCCGTGTTTCCGCGACTGGCGCAGACGGGATCAACCCGCACGAGTACGACCTGGTTGGTCTCGCGATGCAAGAGCCGCAGTACGGCTCGCCAGGTGTCCGAGAACTCGTCGATTCGATCGCGAAGTCGGGTGTGCCCTGCTTGTCGATCATGAACATGCCGCCGCTCGCCTACATGAGGAGACTCAAAAGCATCGACGCAAGCGGCCTCAAACCTGCCTACACCACTCCGGAAGTGTGGGACGGATTCGATCCCCGCGCGATCACACTCTGCAGTCCCGACCCCCAGGCCATCCGGCCGCCAAGTGAGCGCCCGAACGTCCTGCACGTGACGTTGCCCACGAATTTCAAGGTTGCTCGCTTCGATTCCGAACGAGGCAACGAGGTCGTGAGGCGGCTGGAGAAGGAGATCGACGCGGCCCGGTTCGACACGGCAGAAGGAAAAATCGAGTTGCCCGTCAAGCTTCGCTTCTACGATTCGGTCTTCGTGCCTCTCGCCAAGTGGGCGATGTTGATGGCGGGAAACTACCGCTGCATCACCGAAGGCGGATTGCGCACGGCCGCGGAGGCAGTCCATAGCGATCTTGAGACCTCCCGCTCGATCTACGATTTCGTCCTCGACGTTTGCGTCGCGCTCGGCGCGACGCGGGGCGAGCTCGTCCCGTTCGAAAAATACGCGGCTGCGGCCGCTGAACTCTCTCGGCCGGCCTCCGCCGCCCGCGCGCTCAATGGCGGCGCCCTCAACATCGAGCGTGCCGACAAGTTGGTTCAACTCGCGGCTCGACAAGTGGAAATGCAGCACCCGGTCCTGGATGGCATAGTCGATCTGGTGGATCGCCGGCTCCAGGCCAATCGGAAAGTTGTTAGCTCCGCCGCTTAAATCGGGAAGCGGTTCTGCTCCCAGGGCGTTACATCCGCTGGCCCAGGTAGGGCGGAACTCGATTTCGGCCACGCCGATCGACCAAGGAGAGGAGCATCGATAGCGCTTACCACGTTAGTGAGAAACTGTTTTCCAATTTGACTAACTACACAAAGATCGTCGAAGGACACAGATCATGATCCGTCATCTCGATGCGGACAAATCGCCGCTAGTAGGTGATCATTCATCAAAGATTGGATCATGAGCGACCAGCAGACTTCCAGCTCACGTTTGCGACTTATGCTCAGGTCCTCACCATACGGAAAGATAGAAACCCATGAAGACCTTCGCTCTCTCGGTCGCGCTGTCGGTGGCCTCCATTTGCCTCTTCTCGCCGGCATCGGCCCAGGTGAACACCAGCGGCTATTACGTGCCGGTAAAGCTGGCGGGAAAGGCAGCAGAAGCCGCTTTGAAAGCCTGCGCCGACCGTGGATATCCCGTGAACGCATTCGTCGTCGACACGTCGGGCCTGGTGATTGTCCAGCTCCGGGGCGACCACGCGACTGTGCACACGAAAGATTCGGCCTTTCGCAAGGCTTACACGGTTGTGACCATGGGGCCAATCTTCGGATTGGAGAAGACGAGCGAGTTCGTTCAACTCGTCGCCAAATACCCCAACGGGACCGGTGCCCAACTCGCGAGCGCCCCGAACGTCGTCGCCCTTCCCGGGGCTGTCGCGATCAAGCGGGGATCCGAGATCGTCGCGGGCCTCGGCGTCGGCGGGTCGCCGGGCGGAGACAAGGATGAAGAGTGCGCAGCCGCCGGCGTGGCGGCTATTTCCGCCGATTTGAAGTAGAACGACGATCAGATCGACACAAGGGGGAGGGCTGCCAATGGCGACGTTTGAGCAGCTCACCTCCTGTATCCGCGAAGGAAGCGGAATGATTTGCGGGTGCAGGGCCGCAAGTAGCAGTCGTGTCCGTGATGATTTCATAACTGCCACTGTTTCAGATGACGACCGTCTGGCCGAAGCCCGCCGTTCCGAGGCTGGGGGGAAGAGTGTTGACGACCCGCCCAGGCACTGGCTGAGGCGCTGCGTCGCGCCAGTTGTGTCGCTCACTTTGAAACATTTACTTCGACCGTTCCCACGTCTTGCAGGTCGAACCGGTACGCGGCGTCATCGGCGGGAAAGATCGTCTTAACGAGACTTCCGGTCAGAACCACTTGCCCGGCTTCCAGCTTGCGTCCTCTCGATCCCAAGTGGTTCGCCAGCCAGGCGAGTGAGTTGAAGGGATGCCCGAGAACGTCCCGTCCATGTCCCATATCGATTTCGATCAAGTCCTTTCGAACCCTGCCGGGCAGCGGCGCAAGATCGGGCCATGTGTGGCGAAACTCGGACAAGACGATACCGCCGTTCCAGGAGTTGTCGGCGAGTAGCGACAGGACATCGAGCCCCGTATAATCGGCGCCACGATCGTCGACGAGCTCGATGGCGGCGCAGATCGCGTCTACATGCGACACGATCGTTTCGGCCGAATAGGCGTTGCACGGGAGCGTCGTCTCGCGCCCGATTCGTACAGCGATCTCGAACTCCAGCCCAAGCCTACCGAAATCGGATATTTTCACGGCTGCGCCCGAACCCAACACCCGCTTCGAAAGGACGGCTCCGCTGATGGGTTGGTCGATACCGCAGAACTGCTGCATGGCAGGGGATGTCAGACCGATCTTGAAACCGACGATTTCGCCGTATCGATCGACGAGCTCCAGCACGAACTGGTCTTGGACATCGTACGCGTCGCCCAGGGTATTGATGCCATTGCTCTTGGCAAAGGGCTTGAAGCGATCGCCCCGGTCATGCTCGCGAACGAGATTTCTGGCCAGCGACAGTGCGTCCGATCGATCCATCTGAAAGGCCTCCCATTGTCTTGTTCTTTCCGCCGTCCGGGAACATGACGGCGGTAGCAAGCAGTTTCCAAGTGACAATTACCTAATATAGCTATACGATATAGCTAATCGTCTGAATGATCAACACGCAGTTCTAGGCCAAGTTCGGGCGTTTCCGCTGGATGCCGCCGGCGGATGGTCCGCGACACCGGCAATTCATCGCCTGTCGGCATGGATGGCTGCTGGAGGAAGGCGTATGGATCTGGGACTGAACGGTGTTCTGAAGGGTGTAGCTCCGGATTGAGGGGATATGACGATGGATCAGGTAACGGCAAGCGCAGATGCCGCGGGTCTCGGCAATGTCGAGGCGGCTCATGCTTCAACGATCGTTCCGAGCACGTGCTGGGAATGTGGCGCCATCTGCGGCTCACTGCTCACGGTCGAGGATGGCAAGGTCGTCAAGATAGTTCCCAATCGCTCGCACCCCGCATCGAAAGGAGCGTTCTGCGTCAAAGGCATGCGCGCGGCCTACGAATGGACGTACCAGTCGTCCCGGTTGCGTAAGCCCCTGCGCGGGGTGGGAGAACGCGGCAGCGGCCAGTTCGTCGAAGTGAGCTGGGGCGAGGCATTGGACGAGATAGCGAACAGGCTCGCCGCCGTCCGGACCGAATACGGCCCCCTGTCGCTCGCCGGTGCGGTCAGTGGAGCTTTCTTCAGCCGCGGGTTGGTCATGGCGCTGCTGATGCGCTCGCTCGGGTCTCCCAACTGGATGATCAATCAGGATCTGTGCGGCGGGTGCCGCGGCGTCGGCGAGAAGATGACAGGGCTCGACATCACGGGCGGCGAGGACATCGACAACTCGGCCTGTATCATGATTGTCGGTCGCAACCCGTCGATCGCCGATCCGATCCAGTGGATGGCGATCAAGCGCGCCAAGGCCAGAGGCGCGAAGGTTCTCGTGATTGATCCGTTCCAGACCTCGGCGGTCGAAATCGCGGATCTTTGGCTGCGACCACGGCCAGGCACCGATGCGGCGATCGCGCTGGCCATGATCAAGGTGCTGGTGGATGAAGGGCTCTACGACGCCGATTTCGTCGCCCGGTGGTGCCACGGTTTCGAGCAGCTCAAGGAGCGAGTCCGGACCTGCTCTCCTGACTGGGCGGAGCAGCTCACGGGCGTTCCGTCGGCGGACATCGTCGCGGCGGCACGCATGTACGCCGCAGGGCCGTCCTGTTTCGTCAGCGGTCACGGCATCGACGCATCCGCAAACGGCGTGCAGACGTTTCGCGCTTATTTTTCTCTGGTCGGCATCAGCGGCAATGTCGATCGCATCGGCGGCAATCGCCGTGCGAGAAAGCCGGCCGGTTTCAGGACCTATTTCGATGTGCTGTTCGATCCGGCCTTCCGCTTGTCGCCCGAGATCGAACGTGAACGTATCGGGGCAAGGGACTTCCCGCTGTGGTCTGGTCCTCTCGGCTATCAGATGGCATGTCATAATCCATCCGTGATCGACGCGATGTTGACCGGCAAGCCCTATCCGGTGCGTGCGCTCTATGCCAGCGGTGTTAACATCGCGGTCACTTATCCCGACACGGCGAAGACAATCGAGGCGCTCAGGGGGCTCGACCTGTTCGTCGTGGCCGCGCACACCATGACGCCAACGGCAGTATGGGCCGATTTCATATTGCCGAAGACGACGACGATCGAGGAAGAGCAGGTCCATATCCACCAGGGTGGTCCTTGCGTCACCTATACGCGGGCCGGTGCGGCGCGCGACGGCGACGTGAAGCCGGACATCGAAATTGCTCGCGGGATCATTGACCGGTTGGCCCCGCGCGGGGCCGCCGATCGCCGCTTCCTGCCATGGGCCGATGAGGCCGCCTTCAACGCCTATCTGCTGCAAGACAGCGATGTGCCGCTTGCCGACCTCAAGCGGGACGGATTCGTGACTTTTCCCTACGAGCTCGGAGATTTCGACAAAAGGCCGTTTCGAGGCCCCACTGGGAAGATCGAACTGTACTCGGAAAATATGGCGAGCGTCGCGCTCGATCCTCTGCCGGCCTATGTGCCGCCCAGCTATTCGGCGCGGCAACCCGATGATGGCGACGCGTTCCCGTTGATCCTGCAGACCGGCTTGCGGGAAAAGACCTATCACCATTCCCGCTTCCGTGAGCAGGCATGGGCTCGGAAGGTGTCGCCGGATCCTGTCGTCTACGTTCACCCGCATACGGCAGAGCGATATGGGATCGCGGAAGGATCATGGATTGCGGTGCGGACGCCCGGCGCTTCGGGCAGATGCCGTCTCAAGGCCAGGCTGACTGCCGATACCCTGCCTGACGTGCTCACCACGGGAGTAGGTTGGTGGCTGCCGGAAGCGCCGGCGCCGCACTTCGGAGCACGCGACATCAATATCAACGCTGCGATGTCGTATTCGCGCCGTTGGGACGCGGCGAGTGGTTCGGCCGATACGCGCGGTATCGCCTGTTGCATCGAGCAAGTGTCGGGCGAGCAGCTTGCATGATGCGTGCGGGCTTCTCGGTTTTCATCGCAGAATAAATTGAAGTGGTATACGATCCGGGTAATGTCGAAGCGGAAAACCACCGGTAGGAAACGAAGCGACGATGCCCGCTCGGTTGGCATCGAGGCGTTGCTGGCGGGCGGCGACGAGCGCGCCTTCCGCGACTTCATGTCCGATATCTTTGCCGCGGCGTCGACGATGCAGACGTTACGGCGCTTGACGGCAAAGCCGTTCGGGCTTTCGTCGACCGAACTTGCGGTCATCATAGCCGTGGCGAAGATGAACTCGAGCCCCGGTATCCGGCAGATCGCCGACCATCTCCATGTGTCCGCATCGAATGTCACCGCTGACGTCGGCCGGCTGGTTCGAGCCCGGCTGCTGAAGAAATATCCCGATCCGGACGACGCCAGAGCCATCAAGGTTGCAATGACCGACAAGGGAGCCGAACTGGTCCAGGACATCGCGCCAGCCCTTCGAGCCGTCAACGACCGCTTGTTCGCCAACATGTCAAAGCGCGATATGACCGTCTTGGATCGCTTGCTGAAACAGATCGTTGCTGAAGGCGCCCGGATCGTTTCGTCCGACCTGGGTGGCGATGCGTAGGGCTGCGGGCACGCGCGCGTCGTCAGGTCGAGCGCAGATTGGATCCCGGTCGGGCCAGGCTGGGGACCTATTTCTCCAAGGGTGCTCCTGAGCCGATCTCCGTAAGTTCGAAGTCGGCACGCGGGTCATGCCCGCTAGGTGAAAGTCGGCGATATGGCTGCCGCAGCGGAAAGCCGACCGAACGACTTTCCGCTGCGTTCGGCTTCGGTGCTGGCACCACGACCTTTGCGGCTGCAACAGATGTGCAACATAGGCGGTTAAGCGGATTTCATATGCCCCAAAACGGTTTCCTAATCCGTAGGTCGTCCTTGGGAGGAGGGGCTGGTGAGCCGGCCTGCGGCGCACAGTCCGGTGTGGTTATGGACGAGCGTCTTCGAACACCGTACCCAAAGAATCACGCACTAACTGCGATTGGCCATCGCGGAGTGTTTGACGGCAGGAGAGCTAAATCGCTTATGTGCCTCCGACCACCGTTTCGACATGCCGCGGAACCAGCGGCACGATTGCCGCGCGAGCGAGATCTTCCAAGGCTGTGGAAATGTATTTGGCGTAGTGCCGCTCGATCATTTTTACGGAAGTATTGTGCAGCTTAGCAACGTGCTGAATAGGTAGTCGGTTTCGCAAGCCGCGGACGATGCTGGAATGTCGCAACGCGTAGGGAATAGCTTCTGGTAGCTTTGCGCGCTCGCGGATAGAACGCCACGGGCGAGTGAGTTCTGCCGTTTTCCACGGACCACGTTTTGACCTTCTCCAAACCATGGTGCCGGCTTCCTGGTCATAGCTCCATCGCTCAAATAATGTTGCCTCTTTGGGGCGATCCAAAATTCCCTGCGACAATGTCTCAATGATGTCGTCGCCCACTGGAAACGGGACGGACCCACCGTTGCCGCCACGGCCCTTGTAGGAACCTGGCACCATCAGGCGATGCTCTTCTGCCTGAACATCGCCGACGCGCATCCGTCTTGCTTGCGCAAATCGCGCACCGGTTGCTGCCAAGCACACGACTAGGCGATACAAGTCGCCGTCGAATCCCTGCTCGCCGTCGATCTCGCGTGCGGCTCGAAGCAGGTTGCTGACCTGCGCATCTGTTAGGATCTGGTTGTCTCGCGCGACGGATATTTCATCATCATCGTCGATGCGTTCAGCTTTGAACCCGTCTTTTATGATTGAAGGGAATGCTGGGTTTAGCTTCTTCTGTTCAGCCGATAGGCGAGGCCAAGCCGCGTTCAGCGCAGCCTTCAGGTCGTTTATGAGGCGCTGCTTTGTCGTGGCCTTCAGCTCCACAGGAAGGTTCTCGCGCCATATCAAGAGGTCGTCAACTTGCAATGCGTGCAAAGCTACTGCGGCGAGGGAGGCTGCCTCTACGGCTCCTTGGCTGCCACGCTCTGCTTGACCTAGAACGTAGCGCCGCAAGCGATGACCAGCATCGGATCGTATTTCGCGACCAGCCCTACGACTGTCCCGGGCGTTACGCTCCCTGATGTATGTCTCTACAGCCGTTCGCACGGTGGGTGCCGGTCCAGCAGCTTGCGCAGCCGCTTCTGTTCTGCACCGATTGACGAGGTCTCGCGCTTGGGTAACGGCCTGTTCGAAGGTCAACTTTCCTTCCGCCACCTTGTCGTTGACGTCATTGGCAACCCCGACTGCTGCCTGCTTGTAGTTGGCGCCGTCATAGTGATTGCGCCAGCGCACGAACCAAATTCCGCTGCGCTTGCCTTTGCGATAGCCAAGGTGGGCCTCGGCATCGACACGGCGCCAATGCACGCCAGCCCCCAGCTTAGAGCGCGCCCTGGCGGTTGTGATTTGGGTCTCAGTGAGTGTTTTTGTCATGGCACTAGCTTGGAGTCGTCGAATATCTGTCGAATAAGCGCCCGCGCACAGGGGCGAACGAAGGCGAACAATCTGCGCTTAAGTAATTGATAAAACGAGATTGTGGCGAACGAATGCAGACTGCAGAACAAAAAAATTCCTGCTCTCTCAAGGCCGAAACAGGGGTTCGATTCCCCTAGGGAGCGCCAAAACTCAACGACTTAGAGCCACTGCGGAGAAGTCGTCGAATATCGGTTTCTCCAAAGCGAATGGACGAGCACTGAGCGTCGATGTCAAAGAGAGCTGCGCAGCGACATCGGCTCCCAAAACCTTACCATCGGTAGTGTTAGGCGAAGAGCGGCGTTCCGCTAAGACTTGGCTATTCATAGGCGACGCCGACCACAAGCTTCGCCTCGCCGGGCACAACCGCGGCGCGCGCCAAGGGTCAGCTTGCGCAGTTCAAGGATGACCCCAAGGCCTTCCGATTGTCGCGGAGAGCTGACAAACTGACTGTTTGTCTGACACCGCCATCAAGACGCTACGGCTCTCAGAATTTTTGATGCTTTCGGCAAAACGGCTTTTGCAATACTATCGAGTGCAGACCAGACATCGCTAGGTCGTCAGCTAAAGTCTGCGTTTTTGACCCCCAAAGACGTCGCGCAGTGAGCTACGTCCGGCTCTCATAGAAAACTTCCCCCATGTCCGCTCTGTGGCCCACCATATGAGCCCGCTCCCGCCGACGATGAACAGGCCCAGGGAAATCCATCCATAAATCCCTGCGGAAACGACCCCAATGCCCAACACGAACACAGGTACGATCATCGCAAGATAGTAGGGGCCAGTGTAGCGGCAGTGCGTGCGATTGCACCGCTTCGCGTTCAACAGGCACGCCGTGCCCATCCAGATAAGGGCGATGATCCAGATCACGGCGCGAGCAGACATAGGAACAAACAAACCGGCAAGAATGGCTACTTTAGGCATCCACCACGCCAGCAAGCTGGTGCGCACACTGCCAAGCCAGTCGCGCGAGGTTTGGATCGGCGTGTTGGTCACCGCCTGCTACGCACAACAGGAGGCAGCACCCGGTTCGCCCCCGCGCACTGCTTGAATTGGCGGACACGGCACCGAGCCGTAGGAACAGAACACGCAGCAATCGCCCGACTTGGGCTTCAGCTTTGTTCCGCAGCCGGTGCATTCATAGAAGAACTGACAGGCATCAGTCGGCATGATCTCCGTTTTCGCAACGGCGCAGTGCGGACAGGTGATGGTTGATTCAAGAAGCATCGGATCAGCCCTTGGGCGCGGACGGATAACCCGCCTTGGTGGTCGCCGATGTCAGTTGGTTCACGTTGGCTTTGGCGTCGTCATAGATGACCGTTGCCGTCTTGTCCTTGAATGATACCGCCACCTTGGCAACGCCGGGAACGGCTTCCAAGCTTCCTTTGACGATGGAAGGGCATGCCGCGCAGTCCATGTTGTTCACGGCCAAAGTGATCGTTCTCTCTGCCGCCATCACTGCCGGCGAAGCCATGATGCCGACCGCAAGAGCCGCGAGGGCGAGTAGCTTCTTCATGGGTAATTCTCCAGTCATGAGTTCAGAAAAAGCGGTGCGATTAAGTCCAGGCCGAGCGCGGCGACGACGAGGATCGTTGCGAGGATGAGGCTTGTCTTGACGATGCGGTTCGGCAGGGGGCGCGCGCAGGCCACCTCGCCATCGGCGCAGACGCGCGTTGAGGATCGATAAACCAGCCAATAGCCGTACCCGAGGAATGCCAGCGTC
>Ga0209148_1000668_pt1 | contig 29075 bp, 31 predicted proteins | sample AraplaCol_mMF_r2_2_FD_184288 | JGI IMG/M metagenome (GOLD analysis project Ga0209148, IMG submission 184288) | Arabidopsis root microbial communities from North Carolina, USA - plate scrape CL_Col_mMF_r2 (SPAdes) (version 2) | ecosystem: Host-associated > Plants > Roots > Endosphere | place... | reverse complement strand
GCGCCGCTGAAATACGGGCTCGCCCGCCTGATTGATGACGGCCAATACGCTATTGGTGGAATGCAGATCGATGGCTGCGTAAAGTGACATAGCTGCCTCCTGTCGCGAGCGACGTTGAAGCCTAAGGGAGCCTCTAACGTACCGCCAGCGCGGGAGGCGGCGACATGAGTATTCAGGGTGAGGCAACGCCGAACCCCAACACGGCGTGGAGGCACCGGAAATTGTTGGGGTTCGCGTTCCGCTCACCTACATTCGAAAACGTATGGCTTGTGGGGCATCCTCCCCTGTTCGCAGGGGAGGAAGGAGGTTCAGCCGAACGCTTCGGCATGCTCGATAAACCACAAGCCCGCAAACAGCTTCGGATCGATCGAATAACCGTCTTTCGCACGCGCCACCAGCCACGCGCCGGCTTCGCGCCGGGGAATTTCGTGCACGACGATGTTCTCGGTGTGATCGCCACCGCCATCGCTCACCTTGACCAGATCGTGCGCACGCACGAACGCGATGATCTCGGTGCTCATGCCGGATGACGATGGGCCTTCGTGCACGAAGCTGACATGGCTGCAGCGATAGCCGGTTTCTTCTTCCAGCTCGCGCTGCGCGGCGAGTAGCGCACTTTCGTGTTCCTGATCGGCCAGGTCGCCGACCAAGCCGGCCGGCATTTCGATGGTGAATTGCTGGATGGCAACGCGGTACTGCTCCACGAACAGCACCTTGTCTTCCGGCGTGACGGCAAGAATGATCACGGCACCGCCCGGGTTATTGCGTTCGGCGTATTCCCAGCGGCCACGGCGGCGCAAGCGTAGCCAGCGTCCTTGATACAGCGTTTCGACGGGAGCGTTGGCGTCTTCGGGTTTGCGGTTGATGTCGTTCATGTCGGTCTCAAAACTTACGCGCTATTGAGCGCGCGCAGGCGGTTGCGCGTCAGCGGGCCAAAGCGCAATTGCTCGCACAAGGCGTCGAGCGTAGTGGTACTGCGCACACGAACCAGCGTTTCCACGCCGCCTTCGAAGGGCGCGTCCAGGGCGATGCGTGTGAGGCGACGGTACAGTCTCGCCGACTCGGCGTGTTCGCGCAGTTTTGCCGCGCAGCTCGCCGCTCCGCGCAGGCGCAGGAACGGCACTTCGTCCACCCGATCGAGCAAGGCATCCAGGCTGCCGAAATGAGCGAGCAGCGCAGCGGCGGTTTTTGCGCCGATGCCGGGTACGCCAGGAATGTTGTCCACGGCGTCGCCGCACAATGCGAGGAAATCGGCGACTTGCTCCGGATGCACGCCCAGACGCTCGAATACGCCGGAAGGGCCCCAGCGCAGGTTGCGTGCGTAATCCCATTGCTCATCGTGCTCGCCGAGCAGCTGGCCGAAATCCTTGTCCGCCGAAACGATCACACTGCGGAAACCGTGTGCGCGCAGGCCCCACAATGTACTGCCGATGAGATCGTCCGCTTCAAAGCTGTGATCGATCATTACGCGAATGCCGAGTGCCTCCGTGATGGCGCGGCAAAGCACGAACTGCCATTCCAGATCAGGTGGCGGCAACTCGCGGTTCGCCTTGTACGCCGGATAGATGGCGTTGCGGAACGAGGTGGTGAGCGAGGCATCGAAGGCCACGGCCAGATGCGAGGGATCTTCGCGTTCCAGCAATTCGCACAGAAACCGCGTGAAGCCATGCACCGCATTCACCGGATGGCCGTCGACGTCGTGAAACTCATCCGGCATCGAATGCCAGGCGCGGAACACGTACAGGCTGCCGTCGATCAGATGTGCGGTGGGGAGGTTAGAACGCACGTGCTCAGCCCTTCCATTCGGTAAGCAGGTCATCGAGCGCAGGACGATCGCGATCGGGAATGTCTGCTTGCGGCGTGCCGATGTGCACGAAGCCGATCACGCACTCGTTGCTTGCCAGGCCCAGCAAAGCGGCCACTTCGGCGTCATAGGCGGCCCAGCCGGTCAGCCATTGCGCACCGAAGCCGAGCGCATACGCGCCTTGCAGAATGTTGTAAGCCACATTGCCGGCGCACAGTTTCTGCTCGATCTCGGGAATGCCGTTGTCATGATCGATGCGTGCGACCACCACCATCACCAGCGGTGCGAAGGTGTAGCGAAAACGCTCTTTCTCGCGCTTGGATTCAGGCAGCTCCGGATCGCGGCGAATGGCGCGTTCGGCCAGCAGTGCGCCGAACTTCAACTTGGCCTCGCCACGCAGGCTGATAAGCCGGAACGGCACGAGCTTGCCGTGATCCGGTACGCGAATGGCCGCTTCAAGCAACGTGCGCAAGGTGGCTGCATCGGGCGCAGGTTCGCCAAGTTGGCGCGAGGGTGCGGAATGGCGTTGCTGCAGCAGGGAAAGTGCGTCGAGCATGGGCGGAGGGGATTGGGAAAAGGCTTATCCTACAACCGTCTGCGTCAGGCCACGATGCCTTTCAGTCACGCAGACATCCACGGGCCCAGGGCATACGATCCGCGCACCCGTCCTAGGAGTGCGCTGTATGACGCTGCTACAAGGCTTGGTAGTGACCTTGATGATGGCGCTGGCACCTGTCGTATACGCAGGCGAGGCGGCCGCGATGGGCAATGGTTCGAGCGATGGCTATGTCAGCACGGACGATGGCGCGCGTATTCACTACCTGCAGGCCGGGCGGGATAGCGCGGCTCCGGCATTGGTACTGATTCCGGGCTGGACGCTGACGGCTTCCTTGTGGCGTGAACAGCTGCAACGATTTTCCGACCACCGTCGTGTGATCGCCGTGGACTCACGCTCCCAAGGTGCGTCATCGATCATGCTGAGCGGCAATACGCCGGAGCGCCGGGCGCAGGATCTGCACGAATTGCTTGCATCCTTGCATATCGATCGATGTGTGCTGGTGGGATGGTCGCAAGGCGCCCAGGACGTCGCAGCCTATGTGCAGCAATTCGGCACGGCATCGCTGGCAGGTGTGGTGTTCGTCGATTCGCCGGTGTCCGCCGGCAATAACGAGCTGGATCTGCGTGAGGCATTCAGCAAAGCCATTCTTACTGGCTTGTCGCGCTACGCAGCGGATCCAGCTGATTACAGCGCCGGCATGGTGCGCTCGATTTTTCTGCATCCACCTGCCGACATTGACGCTGTCATTGCACAAGCGCAACGCACGCCGCCTGCCGTGGGTGCAGCCATGTTGGTGTCGGATATTTTTGGCGCTGATCGCCGTCCAGCTCTGCAGAAAATCGATCGCCCGGCGCTGGTAGTTGCCTCAGCCAGCTCGCCGTTGCTCGATGCGCAAAAGCAGATGGCCGAAAGCATCCACGGTGCCGTTTTCATCACACTGCCGAATACGCGTCATGCCGTTTTCGTGGATGAACCAAAGGCATTCGATGGTGCTTTGAGCTCGTTGTTGCGCGCGGCGGATTCAACCCATATGTAAGCTGGAATGCAATCCCAGCATGGATGGGCATGGCGATGCTGGGATTTCATCCCAGCCTACGCGGTGGCGCCAGAAATCAGGCGAAATCCATCGGGCAGCAAGGCTTCCACCGTCGTCTGCCGCGTGGCACCCGCCGTATTGGCCAGCAGCACCGGCATGTCGGCGTGGCATAGTTCGGCCATGACCTGGCGGCAGGAGCCGCAGGGGGTGACGGGGTCGGGGGTGTCGGCAATGACAGCCATGGCACTGAAATCACCGGGCCGATAGCCGGCGGCCAGTGCGCTGAAGAGCGCCGTGCGTTCGGCGCAATTGCACAAGCCGTAGGCCGCGTTCTCCACGTTGCAACCTGGAAACACCAGGCCATCCTTGGTCTGCACGGCGGCGCCGACCTGGAAGCGCGAGTAGGGCGCATAGGCCAGGTCGCGCGCGCTGCGGGCAAGGTCCAACAGAGTGCTGCTGTCGATCTGCTCGAACACCAAGGATTCCTCGCTGTGCGTAGGTTGGGTTGGCGAAGCGTAACCCAACGTCTTTGCCACGGCATCGTCGGGTTACGTTGCGGCGATCCACGTTACGGGTTGGCCCGCGCTTCCGCTACGATGGGAAAACTCATCCGCAGGAGATAGCCGATGTCGATCACCGTGTCCGCATTGCGCGAAACCGCTGCCGGCGAACGCCGCGTGGCGATCACGCCGGAGGTGGCAAAGAAACTGCGCGGCAAGGGGCTGCGCGTGCTGCTCGAACATGATGCGGGCAAGGCGGCGGGCTTTCCGGATGCGAGCTATGCGGATGTCGAATTTGCGGACGTCGCTCAAGTACTGGGCCAGGCCGATCTGCTGGCGTGCGTGTTGCCTCCTGACGAAGCGCTCGCTGGTTTGCGCGAAGGCGCCATCGTTGTCGGCCAACTGCGACCGCATGGGGCGGCAGCGCGCGTCGCGACGCTTGCACAGAAAAAGCTGACTGCCTTTGCATTGGAATTGCTGCCGCGTACGACACGCGCGCAGGCCATGGACGTGTTGAGTTCGCAAGCGGCCGTGGCCGGCTACCGTGCGATGTTGATAGCCGCTGAAAATGCGCCGAAATTCTTTCCCATGCTGACCACGGCGGCGGGCACCATTCGTCCATCGCGTGTCCTGGTGATCGGTGCAGGCGTGGCCGGTTTGCAGGCAATTGCCACGGCGCGCCGGCTTGGTGCGCAGATCGAAGGCTACGATGTGCGGCCTGAAACGCGTGAGCAGGTGGAGTCGCTGGGTGCGAAATTCCTGGAGCTGGGCGTAAGCGCAGCAGGTAGCGGCGGTTATGCGCGCGAGCTCACGGCCGAAGAGCGCGCGGCGCAGCAACAAGCCTTGGCGGACCATTTGAAAGTCTTTGATGCGGTGGTTACCACGGCCGCCGTGCCGGGGCGTGCTGCGCCCAAGATTCTCACCACTGCGATGGTCGAGGGCATGAAGCCCGGCGCCTTGATCGTCGATCTGGCCGCTGAAAGCGGCGGCAATTGCGAACTGACCCGCCCGGGCGAACGCGTGGAGCATGGCGGCGTGACGATACTCGGTCCGCTCAACCTTGCCGCCGGCGCGCCGCTGCATGCGTCGGAAATGTATGCGCGCAATATCTACAACTTCGCGGAGTTACTGATCCGCGATGGCGCACTGCAACCGGATTTCAATGACGAGCTGGTGGCGAAGAGCTGTGTCACTCGTCAGGGCGAGATCGTGTTCAACGCCTAACGCGCAGATGGCGGCGCGTGCAGGCCGCCATCAATGCCGGCCGCGAGGCATGCCAAAGGCGTGCCCCGCGGGTAGGGTTGAATGCGGCCCTATGTGGTCCAGCCACTGCCGCTTCTGTTCGGGCGATTGCTCCAGCCATTGTCGTCGCAGCTGTTCGCGTTGATCGGGCGGCAGCTGTTGGAAACGCTTGAAAGCCTCATGCAATTGCTGTTGTTTCTCGGCTGGCAAGGTGTCGTACAGATGTTGGTTCTGGCGGGCCTGCTCGCGTTGCTCAGGCGTCATTTGCTGCCAGCGCTGGATGCGTTCACGGATTTCCTGTTGGCGTTCCGGCGGCAGCTTCATCCAGTCCTGCGTGCGCTGGATCATGTGCTCCTGCCGTTGCTGCGGCAGCGTTTCCCATTGCGATTGCAGGGGGCCAAGCAGGTATTGCTGCTGCGGGCTCAAGCTGCTCCACGGATGCGTGCTCTGCGCGTACGACGGCGCCGCGATCATCAGACCGAGCAGAAAAATCAGCAGCGTTGGCGGACGTACTCTTCGTAGCAGCATGGATCAGCGTTTGGTCTGGCCGCTGTCGTTCGCAGCGAGCCAACTATAGAAATCAAGGTTTTGATAAAGACCGGGGTCCGCTTTGTCGGCTTCCGGCGGCAGATATTCGTTTTCTTGTTGTTCGGCAGCCACCACTTGCTTGCCATCGGGTTGCGGCGAGGGCTGCCACACCATCAGCGCCGCCAACGCCATGGCGGCCAATGCGCCCACCGGCAACAGCACGCGCACACGATGATGCGGCGAGGCCTGCACGGTGGCGGCTTCGATGGCGGTACGACGTGCGGCGCGCAGGCGGCCGGCAGTCACCGGATCGATGCTGTGCATCGCCTCCTGGTAGCTTGCGCGAGCGCGCTGTTCGAATTGTTTGTCGGACGAGTTCATCGCCACTCCTCCAATTGCTCCCGCAGGTGTTGCATCGCCCGCGAGAGATGTGTTTTTACGCTGCCTTCCGAGCAGCCCATCGCCGTGGCGGTTTCCGCCACATCCAGTCCTTCCAGCACCCGCAGGATGAACGCTTCGCGCTGACGCTGCGGAAGTTTCTTCACTGCGGCGGCCATGTCCGCGTAGGACTGTTCGCCATACAGTTTTTCCAACGGATCCGGGCCGTTATCGGCCGGTTCCCACACCGGCAGTTCATCGCCGTCGTCGTCGTGGCCGCCTCCCAGCCAGCCCACCACGATGGAACGCACCTTGCGACGACGCTGCAGGTCCACGATGCGCCGGCGCAGGATGCCCCAGAACAGCGGCGTCCATTCCTCCGCAGGCTTGCCACGGTAATGCTTGACCAGACGGAGCATCGCGTCCTGCACGGCATCCAGCGCATCCTCGCGGTTGCCCAGATGCAGCTCGGCCATGCGGAAGGCGCGCCGTTCCATGCTTGCCAGGAACGCATCCAGGGTGGCGGGTGCGGCCTGGCCATCCGGCGCAAGAAGTTCCGCCTCAAAAACGGCCGAGACGCTGTTCATGGCGCCGTTCTCTGGATCGTCCGGGCGAGCATCCTGAGACTCCATCTGTTCGACTCTCGCCATCAACGCGCAGCGCCCGCGCGGGTTGACTCTACGGGGCACCCGCCGGCCATGCCATGCGGCGGAATGCCATGGATCACAGCGTCCCGCTCACCGTATGATGCGGTGAATGTGACCGATTGGCGGGGGAAGCACATGCTGGACGGGTTCCTGGCGCTCTATATCTTCATGCTGGCCGCGTTCACGGGCTACGAAATCATTGCGCGAGTGCCGGTGATCCTGCACACGCCGTTGATGTCCGGCTCCAATTTCATCCACGGCATTGTGCTGGTTGGCGCCATGATAGCGCTAGGTCATGCGCACACATCGTTTGAACTTGCGATCGGGTTTATCGGTGTACTACTAGGTGCCGGCAATGCGGCGGGCGGTTACGTCGTCACCGAGCGCATGCTGGAGATGTTCAAGACCAGCAAGCCCGCTCCCGGCAGCAAGGAGGCCAAGTGATGGCCTGGCTGCAAACGCTCATTGACGCTTGCTACTTCATCGCTGCGCTTCTTTTCATTCTCGGCCTGAAACGCATGAGCTCTCCGCGCACGGCGCGCGGCGGCATCGTGTGGGCCGGCTTCGGCATGCTGCTGGCGGTGGTGGCAACCCTGTTATTGCCGGAGATGCAGAACCGTGGGTTGATCATCGCTGCCGTGCTGATTGGCGTATCGGCGGCGTGGTGGTCCGGGCGGCGGGTGGCGATGACGGCCATGCCGCAGATGGTGGCGCTCTACAACGGCATGGGCGGCGGTGCGGCAGCGGCGATCGGTGCGTCGGAACTGGTCAGTCATGCGCAAAATATTGCGATTGTTGCACCCAATACCTTTCCGCTCATGCCGGAAAGCTGGTCGCCCCTGCATGGCGCCACCGCGGTCGCGCCGTTAAGTCCGGTGGCGTTGGCCCTGGGCGTGCTGGGCGCGTTGATCGGTTCGGTGAGCTTTTCCGGTTCGCTGATCGCGTTCGCCAAGCTGCAAGGTTGGCTGGACAAGCGTTTCGTCTTCCCTGGGCAGCAGGTGGTGAATTTGCTGGTGCTGGCGGGTGCGATGGTGATCGGCGTGATGCTGGCCACGGGGCATCTCACCATCGCCCTGGTTTGCGCGTTCTTCGTGCTGGCGCTGCTGTTCGGCCTGTTGATGACGCTGCCGATCGGTGGCGCGGACATGCCGGTGGTGATCTCGCTCTACAACGCCTTTACCGGCTTGGCGGTGGCGTTCGAAGGCTACGTGCTGCAGAACGAGGCGATGATCATTGCCGGCATGGTGGTGGGCGCCGCCGGCACCTTGCTGACGCAGCTGATGGCGAAGGCGATGAATCGCTCGATCGGCAATGTGCTGTTCGGCAGTTTCGGTGCGGCAGCGGGTGGTGAAGCACATGCCATCAGCGGCAGCCAGAAACCGATCGAAGCGGCCGACGCCGCGGTGATGATGGCTTATGCCGAACGCGTGGTGATCGTGCCCGGCTACGGCATGGCCGTCGCGCAGGCGCAGCACAAGGTGTGGGAATTTGCGCAGCAGCTGATCGCGCGCGGCGTGAAAGTGAAGTTCGCCATCCATCCGGTGGCCGGCCGCATGCCTGGACACATGAATGTGTTGCTTGCCGAGGCGGGTGTGCCGTACGACCTGATCGTCGACATGGAAGACATCAATCCGGAATTTCCGGTCACCGACGTCGCCTTGGTGATTGGCGCGAACGACGTGGTCAATCCGGTGGCGAAGACCGATCCGTCTTCACCGATCTACGGCATGCCGATTCTCGACGTGGCGGATGCGAAGCAGGTGATCGTGGTGAAGCGCGGCAAAGGCACCGGTTTTGCGGGCATCGAGAACGCGTTGTTCTATGCCGACAATGCGCGAATGCTGTACGGCGATGGGCAAGCGGCAGCCGGTCAATTGGTGACGGAGCTGAAAACGCTGGACGGCTAAATGCACGTAGGTTGGGTTACCCCGGATTCGATCCGGGGGTAACCCAACGTTTCCTGGTGGCATCGTTGGGTTACGCTGCGCTAACCCAACCTACGATGGCTCGAGCGGGTGGCAGGCGTACGCATAGCCGCCACGACAGCCACCACGATGCCGAGCAGGCTCCACACGATATCCATCCTGCCGACGGTAAATCGCGTGAAATCCCACAGCATCGAAAAACCTGCCGTACGCGCAGCATCGAGCAGGCCGTAATCAGTCATCGCGGAAATATTGACCGTAGTGATCAACACGCGGATGTAAATGCTCGCAATCGCGGTAGCGAGTGCCGCCAACAGCGCTGCGTTCCACTTCTTGCCATGCACCCACTGCCGCATCGCGATGCCGAGCAGCCAGCCTGCCGGTATGGCGAGCCAAGGCAGCGGGCGATGCAAGTACACGGTGGGCAGCAACCACACGGCACCGGCTGCCAAGCCCAGCATCACCGCGCAACACAGGGCAAAGCATTCGCCGACGATCTGGCGCACGGTCATGGGCAGTCACTACGGAGGATTGGGAACACGATCACGCCGGTCCTGCTGTCGAGCAAAGCGGGCATCTTAGCGTGACTGGGCCTAAATCACCCCGTCGTCCCTTGAGATTAGGCCGATTCAGCCTGATGTGAAGGACAGGCCCTACCGGAGGCCGGCATAATAGAGGGCCGGATTGCCGCTAGGCGGCTTTCGTCAACGATCTTCAAGAGACGGCATGAGCGGTTTCAGTCTTAGTAGCGAGCCCTTCACCCTGGAACGGGATTGCAACGCAGTCATGGTGCCCCAGGGCGAGAACGTGGTGTTGCCGGCCGGCCAGGTGGGCTACATCACGCAGGCGCTCGGCGGCAGTTTTACCGTGTACGTGGAAGGCAATTTGTTCCGCATCGCCGGCAACGACGCCGACGCGCTAGGCAAGGAACCGCCGCCGCCGCTGCAACTCCCGGATGACGCCACCGACGCCGACGTGGAAGCCTTGGTCTGGCAGCAATTGCGCACCGTGTTCGATCCGGAAATTCCGATCAACGTGGTGGAACTGGGACTGGTCTACGACGTCAGCCTGGAAACCACTACACCCGAAGAGCGCAAGGTGTACGTGAAAATGACGCTTACCGCGCCGGGCTGCGGCATGGGCGACGTGCTGATCGACGATGCGCGCACCAAGCTGGAATTGATTCCGACGATCAAGGAAGCGGACGTCGACCTGGTGTTCGACCCGCCGTGGAATCACTCGATGATGTCGGAAGTGGCGAAGCTCGAAACCGGCATGCTTTGAGCGGAATTGGGTCTACAACCCCAAACTCCTAAGAGTTGTCATTCCCGCGAAAGCGGGAATCCATTTGCCCTGATGCATCCTTGAAGATGGACTCCCGCTTTCGCGGGAATGACGGCACAGAGGCGGCAACCTATCAATTGCGCACTTCTTCGAAGCGATTCGCATCGCGGTTCTTGCGTACCTTGGCTGGATCCCACACGCGGCCGTTCATGGCGATGTAGACGCCATCGGGCAGCGTCTGCACGGCGGCAACGGCGCAGCCGATGTTGAATACCGCATCCGAGCCTTGGAATCGTGCCGGATTCAATGCGCCGGTGAGTACGATCACCTTGCCCTTGATCGACGCCAGCTCTTGCGCGGTTTCCACCATCGTGTCGGTGCCGTGCGTAACCAGCACGTGGCGGTTTGGCTGCGCTTCGATGGTGGAGCGGATCAGTACGCGGTCTTCTTGCGTGATATGCAGGCTGTCTTTGCGCAGGATCGGGATCACGTCGAACTGAAACGCGACGCCGAGCTGGCTGAGGATCTCGCCGATCTGCGGGGCGCCGATCTTGTAGTCCGACTTATCGTCGAAGTAGATCTTGTCGATGGTGCCGCCGGTGGTGACGATGGTCAGATGCTGCATGATCGAGGGGCCGCGAGAGGAACAGCTGCGCATTCTAGCCGTTCTGGCGTGGGCGATCATTCCAGCAGCAGGCGGGTATCGTCCCCATCGATATCGGAAAGGCGCAGCAGGCCATGGCCCAGGAAGCGGCGCAGCGCCGCGGCCGGGCGCTTGTCGCCGTGTGCGGAGCACCAGGCATCCTGGCGTGCGAGCAGGGCTGCTGCCGTGCAACGTGCCAGGGTGATGGCGACGCCACGTGCGCCGGCTTCCAGCGTGGGGCGATCGATCTTCTTGCTGTCCAGGTGCAGGGCGGTGGCATCCAGTGCTGCGTGCACAGTGAATGTCGCTTGCGTGTTGTGCGCAGGTCGCAACCATTGGCCGATCAGTTTGCGTAACGCGGCGAAGCTGTCGTGATTGCCCAGTGCGCGCAGGCTATCCAGCGACAGCACATTGGTGGTGCCTTCCCAGATGGCATACACCTGCGCGTCGCGCAGTAGTTGCGGCAAACCGGTGTCCTCGATGTAGCCGGCGCCGCCGAAACATTCCAGCGCTTCCGAACAAAGATTCACCGCCATCTTGCCGGTCCACAATTTGACCAGTGGCGTGAGCAGGCGCAGCGAATCGGTTTCCTGCGGCGTGGCGACGCCTTGTTCCACCCGACCAAGCAGATGCGCCACTTCGAACGCGAGCGCAAAGGCGCCTTCGAATTCAGCTTGCATGTCTGCGAGCGTCTGCGCGTGCAGGGGTTGTTGCAGCAATGGACGTCCAAATGCTTGTCGCCGCCGGGCGTAATCGCGCGCAAGACTGATCGCGCGCGCCATGCTGGCGACGGCGCCGATCGCATTCCACGTACGCGTGATGTTGAGCATGGGTGCCACCTGGCGCACGCCGTGCGCGAGATCGCCCACCGGCCAGGCGGGCAAACCTTCGAGGTGGATTTCCGCGGTGGGCAGTTCATGCGTGCCGAGCTTGTCCTTCAAGCGGTCGATGACCAGCTCCGGTTTGCGATCCTGGCCGTTCATCGTTTCCACGTAGAACAGCGCCAGCGCTGTAGCGCCGCTGTCGGCACTTTCAGGCCGGGCGAGGGCCAAGGCCGCTTCACCGACCACGGCGGAACTGAACCACTTGCGGCCATACAGGCGCCATTGGCCCTCGGCATCCTGCTTCGCCACGGTTTCGGTATTGCCGACATCGGAGCCGCCGATGTTTTCCGTCATCCATTGCCCGGATAGCCAGAACTGATTGGTGTCGCGGCTTAAAAAATGCGGCAAGGCGCGCTCGATCAACACTTGGTTGCCGGATGCCTTCAATGCGGTGGCGGCGCCGTCGGTCATGGCCAGCGGGCAGGTGTAGAACTCGCTGGCGACGTGATAGAGGTAGGCGCGCGCAAATTCCTCCAGACGGGCGAATTCATGCGCTTCATGCCCGGAAGCGAGGATGGCGTGGCGCGTGGTGAGTGCGGGGCCTTCCAGCCATGCCGTGGTCAGCTCGACGCGATCGACACGGCGGCCCCATGCATCCCATTGGGTCAAGACGGGTTTGCGGCGCGTGCTGCGATTGTTGCGTTCGAAGGCAAGCAAGGCGTAATCGGCAAGCGCGTCCAGATCGGCATCGAGCGCGGCGCGTCGATCTTTCGGCAACACGCGATCGAGCAGGGCGGTCAGCAGGCGGTCGCTGCGATACGGATGCGCCAGTTGCGGGGCGTCTTGCAGAAATCCCATGGTGGTTACCTCGGCAAGTCTGCGCTTAACGTATCAAATCCGGATCGTGCCCGTAGGTTGGGTTAGCGCAGCGTAACCCAGCACGTTCAGGGCGACATTGCTGGGCTACGCTGCGCTAACCCAGCCTACGTTCTACGTGTTCTGCGCTGTACGCCTGCGCCAAGTGCGCCGATCAGTACCAGCGCAAGCAGCACTTCCAGCAACGCGGGAATGCGTTCCTGTGCCGAACTCCAGCTTTCGGCAACGCCGTGGCAGAAATAGAACAAGCTGAGGATACCCACCCACAGCAACGCGCGCCGCACGTTGCCGATGGCCAGGAACGGCAGCAGCAGTGGAATCACGGTGATGGCAAGCGCCAGCCACACCGGCATATGTTGTGGCGGAAACAACCATGCATACCAAGCGCACTGGAGCAGGATCAGTGCAACCCACGCCACAACGCCGATGCGCAGGTTGATGCTCATGCGTCGGCAGCCAGTTTGCGTGCGGTATCGGCTAAACGCCGGCCGAGTGCGCGCGCGAGTTCACGCTCATGTTCGCTGATGCTGTTGTCGCCCTTGGGCCCCGCCACGTGGCTGGCGCCGTACGGTGTGCCGCCGCTTAGCGTATGGGTGAGCGCCGGTTCCGTGTAGGGAATACCCAGCAACAGCATGCCGTGATGGAGCAATGGCAGTGCCATGCTCAGCAAGGTGGATTCCTGGCCGCCATGCATGGTGCTGGTGGCAGTGAACACGGCAGCCGGTTTCCCAACCAATGCGCCGCTGGCCCATTCGGCGCCGGTGCTGTCCAGAAAATGCTTCAGCGGTGCGGCCATGTTGCCGAAGCGGGTGGGGCTGCCGAGGGCAAGGCCCGCACAATCATGCAGGTCCTGCCGGGTGACGTACGGCGCGCCTTCCTCCGGCTCCGGCGGCTGGGCCACTTCGGTCACGGGTGCCACGGGCGGTACCTGGCGCAGGCGTGCGCGCATGCCGGGAATTTCCTCCACGCCCCGCGCGATCAGGCGTGCCAACTGGGCGGTGTGGCCATTGCGGCTGTAATACAGGACCAGGATGTCGTTGCTCATCAGTTTGGGCGCAGGAACAGGATGGGGTAGTGTACGGGCGAGCTATAGGGATGTTGAGCAGCTGCACGTATGAATCTGCGTTTTGACCGCCACCGCACCACCACGTTTGGCCACTTTCTGTGGCGGCGCTTTCTCGACGACAAATGCTTCGAGACGGCGGGTGCGCTTTCTTACACCACCCTGGTTTCGCTGGTGCCGCTGACCGTGGCGGTGCTGGCGATGTTCGCGGCGTTTCCGATGTTCGAGGATGCGCGCGATACGCTGTCCAATTTCGTCTTCAGCAATTTCGTGCCGGCAGCGGGCGAAACGGTACAAAAGACGCTGCTGGATTTTGCCTCCAACGCCAGCAAGCTCACTGGCATCAGTATTCTGGTGATGCTGTTCAGTGCGGTGTCGATGATGATCAGCATCGAAGACCGGCTCAACCGCATCTGGAAAGTGCATCAGCATCGCCCGTGGGGGCCGCGCCTGCTGCTGTATTGGGCGGCGCTCACGCTAGGGCCGATCCTGGTGGTCGGCGGGATTGCCGTCACCTCTTATGTGGCGGCCGTGCCGATGTTGCGCAACGCCAGCGAACAATTGGGCATCGGGCAGGAGCTGCTGAAAGCGCTGCCTTTCGTCGTGACATTTTTCACCTTGTGGTTGATCTACACCACGGTGCCAAACCGGCGCGTCAACATAAAGCACACGGCCATCGGTGCGCTGCTTGGCGCGCTGCTGTTCGAGATTGCGCGCTGGGGTTTCACGCATTACGTGCTCAGCGCGCACAACTACCAGCAGATCTACGGCGCGCTGGCGATCATTCCGTTGCTGCTGCTTTGGATTTATTTGTCGTGGGTGATCGTGATTCTGTGCGCATCGGTCACGGCGGCGATATCGGCGTTCGAATACCAAAAGCCCTGCGATGCGATGCCGGAAGGTTCGGAGTTTTTAGGTTTGCTGGTGGTGCTGCGCCATTTCGTGGATGCGCAGCGCGCCGGGCGCTTCGTTGATCCCATCACCATTCGCCAAGCCGAGCCGTGCCTGCGCAGCGAGGCGATCGCGACTTATTTCGATGATCTGCAGCGCGCGCAGCTGATCCACCGGAGCGAGTCGGGGGGCTGGTCGCTGGTGCGCAGCCTGGATAGCACCGATCTGCTGCACGTCTATCGCCACAGTGGTTATCGCTTGCCGTTGAATCCGGCCGAGCAGGCCGCAGCTTCAGGCATCAAGCTGCCGCCGGAATTATTGTCGCTGCTCAGTCGGCTGGCGCATTCGCTGGACACGACACTCGGCACGCGCCTGGACAGGGTTTACCCTGTTTCCCCTCAGGCGCTCTCGCAGTCGGTTACACACAAGCAGGAATCGGAAACATGAAGTGGTTTGCATCATCGTTGTTGCTGGCAGCTGTTTTGCTGGCCACCCCTGTCCATGCCGCCATGCCGGCGCAGCCCTCGATCAAGGTCACCACGCTGGATGGCAAACCGTATGACCTGGCGGCCGAGCGAGGCCATTGGGTGATCGTGAATTTCTGGGCGACGTGGTGCGTGCCGTGCATCAAGGAACTGCCGGATATCTCGCAGTTCGTGAAGACGCATTCGAATGTGCGTGCAATCGGCATTGCATATGACGATACCGATCCGGCTGACATCCGCGCTTTTCTCGATAAACATCCGGTGAGCTTTCCCGTCGCGCAAGTCACCATGGATAAGCCGCTGAAGGATTTCGACGAACCCCTCGGCCTGCCGACCACCTACCTGATTGCACCGGATGGCAAGGTGGCCAAGCATTTCATGGGGCCGGTGACGTCGGCGTCGCTGAGTGCGGCGATTGGGAAGTGAGTCCATGAGTGCCGTCTGCTTCATTGTCAGCGGAAGGGTGCAAGGCGTGTTCTTTCGCGCCAGCACCCGCCATGAAGCTGTACGGCTTGGGCTGCATGGCCATGCGCGCAATCTCACCGATGGCGGCGTGGAAGTTGTCGCAAAAGGAAACGACGATGCTTTGCGTGAACTGGAGCAGTGGCTCTGGGAAGGGCCGCCCGCTGCAAAGGTGACGGAAGTGATGCGCAGCGAGTATGACGGTGAGGTGCGCGAAGGGTTTTGGGTTTTGTAGGTTGGGTTACCCCCGGATCAAGTCCGGGGTAACCCAACCTACGATTTCATCCCAGCCTACCAACTACAGGTTGATGTCGGCCGGCGGACGGCCGATGCGATATCGCGCACTGATCGCCAGCACTGCACGCCGAAAATCAGCGGCGAAGCCTGGTATGTCAAACAAGGGGTTCTTGGTGCGCTCTCGCGTGATGTGCTGCCGCAATGTCGCCAGGGCTTGTGGATCGTTACCGAGCGCCGTGGCCATGCCGATGAACGAGGTGTTGTCGCCCATGATCAGCTCGGGCAGCCCGAAGTGATGCAGCAGGCTGGTCACCGTGCGCGATGCCATGGTGTCGCCGGTGCGGGTGAGTACCGGGCAGCCGGCCCACAGCGCATCCGCGGCGGGCGCGCGCGAATTGATGGGCAGAGTGTCCAGGTACAGATCGACGTGCGCATAGCGCGCCAGATATTCCGTGTAGCTCAGCCGCGGCATGAAGATCAGCCGCTCGGGTGCGATGTCGAGCGCACGTGCCGCTTGCTGCAATCGCTCATCCGTATTCGCCGGCCCGGTAAGCAGCCAAAGCACACTGCCCGGCACTTGCTGCAGGATAAGCATGCAACGTGCAAACACGCCGGGATTGATCGCCTGTGTCTCGTTGAAGCAGCCGAACACGATGCCTTGCTCCGGCAGGCCACAGGCAGCGCGCGACGGCACGTCGGCCTGCACACGCGTGGGATCGTTCGGCTGATGGCAGCGCGGCAGGCGGATCACTTTTTCGCTGACGTGTTCCCGTAGTTCGGGTGGTAGCGTGATCGCATCGGTCAGCAGGTAATCCATCCATGGGGCGCCGGAGCTACCGACATAGCCCAGCCAGCCCACCTGGATGGGCGCCGGACACAAAGCCATCAGCTCGGCGTTGCCGCGGCTGCGATAGCTGTTGAGATCGAACAACACTTCGATCGCCGTGGCATGGATACGCTGTGCCACCTGGATGCGATTCAGCGCGGAAACATCGTGCAGTGTTGCGGCCGATGAGAGACGGCGACGCACGCTGCTGCCATCGTCGGGCGTCGTGGCAAACAAATGGATGTCCAGATCGCTATCGGACAAGGCTTCGATCATGGCGACGAGATGCTGGCCGAACGCGGATTCGTTCAAGCCTTCGGTCAGCATGCCGACGCGCACGGGTGCGTCCGGCATCGGCAACGCATGGCGCAGATTCAGTTGCGGACGGAACGGCGCGGCCTGGTTTTCGATGATCGATGCATAGTTTTTGGCGCATCGCAGTTGCAGGCCGGCATCGACGTCTTCGCTCAGGAACGCAAACGGATGCACGCCCGCGTGGCCTTCGGAAACAGCATGGATGACGCGCTCGCTGAGTGCATCGATTTCCTGCCAGCGACACAGGCGGCGGCGCACGAACAGCAGTTGCGCCATCACCGGCACCGAATCGGGTGCGCGCGCCAGGGCTTCAGTGAAGGCATCGTGCGCGGCGGTGAGCTCGCCGGCTTCGTCCAGCATCAAGGCTGCCTGGAACACGTGCTGTACATTGCCCGGTGCCAGCTTGCCGGCCTGCAGCAAAGAGGCGGCGCCTTCTTTGGGCTTGCGTTGCAGATGCAGCAGGTGCCCGAGCATGGCGTGGGCGACGTCGGTATTCGGCGCTTGCTGCAACACCTGGCGCACCAGCGGCTCGGCCTCTGCGTAACGCCCCAGTTCCATTTCCGCGCCAGCCAGGTTGAGGCGCAGGGCGGGGTGCTGCGGCATGCCCTGTAAGGCCTGCGCAAACGCATCGCGCCCCTGCATGTGCTGGGCGGTGGCCATGTAGGCCGTGCCTAACGCCTGCAGCAATGCTGGATGACCGGGTGTTTTGATCAATGCTTTTTGCAAGCGCTCGATGGCTGCGCCAATACGTCCGTCGGCCATGGCGAGGCTGGCGAGATTGCACTGCAGCTCGACGTCGTTGGGCGCGAGTTCCGCCGCGCGATTCAATGCCATTTGCGCATCGCGTCGGCGACCCACGCGCAACAAGGCGATGCCATGCAAACGAATCAACTCGGCCGATACCGGGAATTGCCGCCGTGCCATGGCCGCGAACTGGGCCGCATCTTCGTTGGCGTCACGCTGCAGCAGCTCGCCGAGCTTTTGCAGGATCGCGGTGATGTCGGGCGGTGGGGCGTCGGTCATGGGCTGGCGGCAGTGAAGCAAGATGAAAGAAGCCTGCCATCAGCACCGGCATGATGAGCTGCTACGACTGGCCCCTGTTTGACCCATTGTAGGTTGGGTTAGCGCAGCGTAACCCAACACGGTTCCACGAAATCGGTCGAACTGCTGGGTTACTGCGCTAATCCAGCCTGCCGGCTGCGGACGTCAATGGGCGGCGAGTGATTTCAACTCATCCGCCTGGTGTTCCCGGGTCAGCGAGCCGAACAGCTCATCCAGGTGGCCTTGCATGACATCCGGCAGGTTGTGCAGATCCAGCCCGATACGGTGGTCGGTAATCAGGTTGTCCTTGTAGCGGTACGTGCGGATGCGCTGGCTGCGGTCGCCGGTGCCCACCTGCAGGCGCCGCGACTGTGCCTGCTCGGCGGTCTGCTTGGATTGCGCTTCGTCGAGCAGGCGTGCCTTGAGCAGGCTCATCGCACGGGCGCGGTTTTTGTGCTGGCTACGTTCGTCCTGGCACTCCACCACGAGACCGCTGGGCAGATGCGTGATGCGGATCGCCGAATCGGTCTTGTTGACGTGCTGGCCGCCGGCCCCGGAGGCGCGGAAGGTGTCGACCTTCAGGTCGGCCGGGGAAATATCGATGTCTTCGATCTCGTCCATTTCCGGCAGTACGGCTACCGTGGCCGTGGACGTATGCACGCGGCCTTGCGATTCGGTTACCGGCACGCGCTTTACGCAGTGCACGCCCGATTCGAACTTGAGCCGGGAGTAGGCGCCCTTGCCTTCGATGCGCGCGATGATTTCCTTGTAGCCACCGTGCTCGCCCGGGTTCTCGCTCAGCACTTCCACCTGCCAATGCTGGCGTTCGGCATAGCGCGTGTACATGCGGAACAGGTCGCCGGCGAAGATGGCGGCTTCGTCGCCGCCGGAGCCGGCGCGTACTTCGAGGAAGAGGTTGGCTTCGTCGCGTGGATCCTTGGGGATCAGCAGCAGTTGCAGTTCGCCATCGAGTTGGGCGAGGCGGGTTTCCAGGCGCGAGACGTCTTCAGCGGCCATGTCGCGCAAGTCGGGATCATCGAGCATGGCGCGTGCATCGGCGAGTTCGCGCTCGGTATTGGCCAGTTCGCGCATGGCGTCGGCGACCGGCTGAAGCTGCGCGTATTCGCGCGAGAGTTCGCGGAAGCGCGTGTTGTCGGCCAGCACGTCGGCCTGGCTGAGCAGCAAGGCGAGTTCTTCATGGCGTTCGACGGTGGCTTCGAGTTTGCTGCGGATGGAAGGTGTCATGTTTCTCCTTGCCGTCATTCCCGCGAAAGCGGGAATCCATGTGTTCTTGGTGGAAACGACCATGGATTCCCGCTTTCGCGGGAATGACGTCTTAAAGTCTAGAGACGTCGCGGAGGTGGAAAGCTCAACGAATATGGGTAAGCGGAATGCGGAAAATCCTGCGCAGCGCGGCAGCCAGCCGCACTCGCTATTCGTCGCTCGTTCCGACTTTTTCGTCTTCGCTCAGGCCATACAGGCGGCCCGCGGCATGCAGCAGATCGTGGTCGCCGCTGAGCGTGGCCTCGCGCAGCCGTGCGCTGGGATGGTGCAGCAATTTGTTGGTGAGCGTGTTGGCCAGGAACGCCAGCGCTTCTTCCGGCGACTTGCCGCGCTGGAGCATGGCGCGTGCTTTTTCCAACACTTGGTCGCGATAGGTTTCGGCATGCGCGCGCAGGTCGACCGCGGGATTGCGCACGGTCAAGGCACGGCGCCACGCCATGTAGCGTTCGACTTGCAGATCGATGATGGCATCCGCTTCGCGCGCAGCGGTTTCGCGCGAACGGCGGTTGTCGTCGATCACTTGGCGCAGATCGTCGATGCCGTAGAGATAGACGTCCGGCAGCTCGGCGACGGTGGGTTCGATATCGCGCGGCACCGCAATGTCGACCATGAACATCGGTTTGCGGCGGCGCGCGGCGATGGCCTTTTCCACCATGGCGCGCGTCAGCACCGGCTGCCGTGCGGCGGTGGAGGCGATCACGATGTCGGCTTCGGCCAGGTGTTGCGGCAGATCGTGCAGAGCGACGGCGTAACCGCCATGGCGACTGGCGAGTTCCTGCGCATTTTCCAGCGTGCGGTTGGCGACGATCAGTCGGCGTACCTGCTTGTCGGCCAGATGGCGCACCGCCAGTTCGATGGTGTCGCCTGCGCCGATCAACAGCACGCAGGCCTGGCGCAGATCGGTGAAGACACGCTCAGCCAACCGCACGGCGGTGAAGGCCACCGATACCGTGTGCGCGCCGATGCGCGTATCGGTGCGCACACGCTTGGCCACAGCAAAGGTGTGCTGCAGCAGGCGATCCATGGGCGTCTTCAGTGCGCGCGCTTCGCGTGCTTGCTGATAGGCGTCCTTGACCTGGCCAAGAATCTGCGGCTCGCCCAGCACCATGGAGTCCAGACCGGTAGCGACCCGAAACATATGTCTCACAGCCGCTTCGTCATCATGGCGATACAGGAACTCGTCAAGCTTGCCGGGCGTCAGACGATGGTGACGACGAAGCCACTCCTGAGGGACGTTTTCCGCGCCTGCCGCGACACTGACGTAAAGTTCGGTGCGGTTGCAGGTGGAGAGGATCAGCGCTTCGTCCACACCGGGTTCACGAGCAAGCTCGTGCAAAGCGGCGCCGGCCGCATCCTCGTCAAACGCCACCTGTTCGCGCAGGCTGACCGGCGCGGTGAGATGGTTGAGCCCGAGGGCGATCAGTTTCATGACGTGATGCGAATGGGAGCGACGGGCGTTGGCCGGCGTAAACTAAGTGTGCTCAGATACATGCTACGCCTGCGTATGAATGGATCTGAGCATCCCTGAGTGCGCCAAAATGGCGAATTGGTTGGAGGAATAGTGTGCTGAGCGGAACGGTCGAGTTCAAGCGAGTGCGGCGCTTTGTAGCTGGAGGATGGGTCGTGCTTGGGCTGGCCGGATGCGCGGCAGTACCACAACGGTCGAGTGCCCCCTCGCCGGGGTCGACACAGCCGTTGGCGCGGATGGTGGTGGCTACCCCGGACGTGGATCACGATTTGCTGGCCCAGTTGCTGGCCGGTGAATTGGCGTTGTCGAGCGCCGATCTCAAGGCCGCCTCGCAGTCGTATGACAAGGCGATGATGATTTCCAGCGACCCCGAGGTCGCCAGCAAGGCCGTCGCCCTGGCCATCGCCATCCACGACCAGGATGCGGCGCAGCGCTCCATCGATCGCTGGCAGCAGCTCGGCGCGACGCCCGCCCAGCTGGCGCAGGCCCGCGCCCAGTTGGCGGTGGAGCAGGGCAAGACGGACGAGGCTCGCCGTCAGCTGACCTTGCTGATTACCAGCGGAGACAAGGACGCCTGGCGCATGTTCGGCCGCGTGCTGATCGGTAGCCGCGATCCTGCGCTTGCCGGGAGCCTGCTCGAATCGCTGGCTACCCCCGATCGCCTGCCAGCCGATGCCAAGGCGTGGCTGGCGATGAGCGAACTGGGCGAACAACTGAATCGGCACGCTTACGCGCAACAGATCGCCGACGGTGCCTTGAAGCGGTTCGGCACGGCCGAGACATACGCCTGGGCCGCGCAGCTGAAGCTCAACAATGGCGATCGCACTGGCGGCCTCAATCTGTTGCGCCAGGCGCAGGTGAAGGATCCGAACAATATCGGCCTGCGCCTCACCTACGCCTCGCTACTCGGCCAGAGTGGCCAGTACGCACAGGCGACTCAGTTGCTCGAAAAGGGTCCCCAGAACGCACAAACTTACGCATTGCGCGCCGCGCTGGCTGCGAACCAGAAGGACAACAAGACGCTGCAACAGGTCTACACGCAGCTATCGCAGGCGCCCGACGACGTTCGCAACGCCAGCGGCTACCTGCTCGGCCAGCTGGCCGAAGTGCTGGGACGCAAGGAAGAAGCCCTGAAGTGGTACGACCAGGTACCCGACGACGACGACCATGCTTTTGACTCCGACCTGCGCAGCGCGATCCTGCTGCAGGACTTGGGGCGCAGCGCGGAAGCCCATCAGCAACTGGCTGAAATGCAGACCGATTACCTCGACCAGCCAGCGCAATTGCGTCGCGCCTACGAAGTGGATGCCGACCTCTATCTGCGCGACAGGCGCTACAACGAGGCGATCGATTCCTTTACGCACGCGCTGCAGGTCGCGCCGGACGATCCGGATCTGCTGTACGGGCGCGGGCTGGCGTATGCGGAGATCGGCAAGATCGATCCGGCCGTGGCGGATTTCCGTCGTCTGCTCGAACTCAAGCCGGGCGATGTCGACGCCAGCAACGCGCTGGGCTTCACGCTGGCCGATGCAAATCGCGATCTGTCGGAAGCGGAGCGGCTGATTGCCGCCGCGCGCGCGGCGAAGCCGAACGATCCTTCGATCGCCGATTCATGGGGCTGGCTGCAGTACCGGCTGGGACATCTCGATCAGGCCGTCGCCGCGCTGCGCAGCGCGTGGCAGAACGGCAAGGATGCCGACGTCGGCGTGCATCTTGGCGAAGTGTTGTGGAAGCAGGGAAATCGCAGCCAGGCGCAGCAAGTGTTCGATGAAGTGCGCCGTGCCGATCCGCGCAACGCCACCCTGCAACAAACCTTGAAGCGGCTGGAGCCATGAAATCATTTTTTCGTGTTTTGGCGGCGCTCGTGCCGCTGCTGCTGGCTGCGTGCGTCACAGCGCCGTCGCTGGTGCGCAACAAGGGCGACGCGGCAGCCGTGGCGCAACAGGAAGCCCGTGAGCAACAGCTGGCAAACGCCGATCACTGGGTCCTGCAGGGCAAATTGGGTATCTACAACGCGCAGGACGGTGGCAGCGGCACCTTTACCTGGACGCAGGATGGCGATCGCTACGAATTCATTTTTCGCTTGCCGATTTCTGGCAAAAGCTATCGTCTGACCGGCAGCCCGGATGGCGCGGAGCTGGATGGCGCGGAAGGCGGCCCGCAGCGCGGCCCGGATGCGGAAAGCCTGATGCGACGCGCGCTGCATTGGGAGGTTCCGCTTGGCGAATTACGCGCCTGGGTGCTCGGCTTGCGGGCGCAGGGGGCGCCGGCCGATCTGAGTTTTGGCAATGATCGACTGCCTTCGGTATTGATGCAGGACGGCTGGACCGTGAGCTACCCCGCCTGGGATACAACGCGCCAGCCGCCGCTGCCGGCGAAGGTGTTTGCGGAAAAGCCGCCGTACAAGGTAAGGCTGGCCATCGAATCATGGAGCTTGCAGTGACTACTTCGCAGCCATCCGGCACGGCGCCGGCGTCGTTTCATATCCAGCGCGCTACCGCTGCCCACGTCGATGTGATCTGCGACATCGAGCGCGAGGCGGTGCAGTTGTTCCGCGATCATCCAGCGTGGCGGTTCTATGCCCGCCTTTCCATTCCGAAGGATTTGCTGACGGAGGAAATTCGGCGCGGCTTTGTATGGGTGGCCGTGGACAATGCGAGCGGCGTAGTGGTGGGTTTCGTGTGGCTCGATGTGGAGTTGCATGGCGATGTGGTCAGCGTTGCCGAGATCGACGTGTTGCCGGCGTTTCATCGGCGCGGCATCGGCTCTGCGTTACTTGAGCACGCGTGTGCCTGGGCGCGGGAAAAAGGCTATCGCCGCATCGATCTAGGCACCTTGCCTGACGTGCCGTGGAATGCGCCGTTCTATGTCAGGCACGGCTTTGTAGTGGTCGACAAGAACGACCCCGCCTACGCCTATGCGCGCGAGCGCGATCGCGAGAATGGTTTTCCGGAAGCACTGCGCGTGTTCATGTCGCGCACGCTTTCGGCCTGAGCGCACACGCGCGATCTGCAATTTGAATTGACACGCATGGCGGTCCCCGCCACAATTTTCTTTCTTTGCTTCCCGGTCGCTATGCTCAGCCGGGGCAAATACCAACGAATACTGGGGCGTCGCCAAGCTGGTTAAGGCACGGGATTTTGATTCCCGCATGCGTAGGTTCGAATCCTACCGCCCCAGCCATTTTGCACAGGGGGTCGTTCGACCCCTTGTTTGCGCAGTCATAGGATGGATTGCATCACCTCGGGCACTTGTATGCTCGATGTTTTTCAAGCTCCATTCGGACGTGTACCGGAGGGGCGGTTGGAAGGAGCGAGGAGCGCGCCTTTCAATCCAAGCTGACTCAATGGCCTGGTTCTGAGGAAACAACCGTGGATACGTCCAGTCCGATGCTGTTTACCGGCAATGCGCACCGTGCTCTGGCTGAGGATATCGCCCATCGCCTTGGCATCCCCCTCGGCAAGGCCCTGGTCGGCAAGTTCAGCGACGGCGAAGTGCAGATCGAGATCGAAGAGAACGTCCGCCGCCAGGAAGTGTTCGTGTTGCAGCCGACCGGCGCGCCGAGCGCTGAGAACCTGTTCGAACTCCTGACCCTGGCCGATGCGTTAAAGCGCGCCTCGGCGGCCAGTGTGACCGCGGTCATTCCTTATTTCGGCTACGCCCGCCAGGATCGCCGCCCGCGTTCGGCGCGCGTGCCGATTACAGCCAAGCTGGTGGCTCGCCTGATCGGTACGGCTGGTGTGGATCGCGTGCTTACGGTTGATCTGCATGCTGACCAGATCCAGGGTTTCTTCGATGTGCCGGTGGACAATGTGTACGCCTCGCCGCTGCTGCTGGCCGACATCTGGCGCAGCTACAGCATGGACGACCTGATCGTGGTCAGCCCGGACGTGGGCGGTGTGGTGCGTGCCCGCGCCATCGCCAAGCGGTTGGACGACGCGGATCTCGCCATCATCGACAAGCGCCGTCCCAAGGCCAACGTGGCCACGGTGATGAACATCATCGGCGACGTGGAAGGCAAGACCTGCGTGATGGTCGATGACATCGTCGACACCGCCGGCACGCTGTGTGCTGCCGCTGCCGCGCTGAAGGAGCGCGGTGCGCGCAAGGTGGTCGCTTACTGCGTGCACCCGGTGCTGTCCGGCGCGGCGATCCGCAATATCGAAGGGTCGCAGCTGGACCAGCTGGTGGTCACCAACACCTTGCCGCTGCGCGAGGATGCCAGGAATTGCGCCAAGATCCGCCAGCTTTCGGTGGCAGAGCTGCTGGCCGAGACGATCCGCCGTATCGCCTTTGGCGAGTCGGTCAGCTCGCTGTACATCGACTAGCCCCGTCTCAGCCCCGGCAAAAGCCGGGGCTCAGCGCCTTCGGCTTGGGTGGCGGCCCAATGGGCAGCCGTGCCGCACTTTCTGTATACTTATCCGCTTTTCCGCCCGCCTCAGCGGGCATTCCGACTCTCCTGGTCGCGGGGGAGTCAGTCCAGTCGCCGCGAGGCGGCTTTCCAACCCAAGGCAATACCAACATGGCCAAGACTCATGAAATCGTGGCGCAAGTGCGCAAAGACGAGGGGAAAGGTGCGAGCCGCCGCCTGCGTCGTGCGTCCTTCGTGCCCGCAGTGGTTTACGGTGCGGGCCAGCCCGCCGAGAGCATCCAGATCGAGCACAACACCATCCTGCTCGCCGCCCGCCACGAGTGGTTCTTCTCCTCGGTGCTCGACCTGAACGTCGACGGCAAGGTGCAGAAGGTGCTGGTGCGTGACTGGCAGAAGCATCCGTTCAAGCAGCAGATGCTGCACATGGACTTCCAGCGCATCAACGAGAACGAAGCCATTCGCGTGAATGTGCCGCTCCACTTCCTGAACCAGGAAAAGTCCCCGGCTGGCAAGACCGCTGGCGTGGTGATCTCGCACAACCTCAACGAAGTGCAGATCTCGTGCTTGCCGAAGGATCTGCCGGAGTTCATCGAACTCGACCTGTCCGATCTGAAGCCCGGCGACATCATCCACTTGTCGCAGCTGAAGCTGCCGACGAACGTGGAAATCCCCGAGCTGCACCTGGGTGCGGATCACGACGTGGCCGTTGTCACCGCCGTGACCGTGCAGGAAGAAGTCGACGAAGCGCCGGCTGCCGAGGGTGCCGAAGGCCAGCCAGCCGCCGAGGCTTCCAAGGAAGCCAAGAAGTAATTCGCTTCTCCTCGGACTTATCCCTCTCCCTTATGGGGAGAGGGTGGGGATGAGGGGCCAACCGAGCGGCGAACTTCCGACCCATGGCAGGCCTACGACTCATCGTCGGACTGGGCAATCCCGGTACCGAATACCTCAGAACCCGGCACAACGCCGGGTTCTGGTTTGTTGACGCCCTGGCAGCGGGCCAGAACGAGCGCTTCGGCTTCGACGGCAAGCTGCACGGCGAAACCTGCAAGCTGCGCATCGGCGGCGAATCGGTATGGCTGCTCAAGCCCGCCACCTTCATGAACAAGAGCGGCATCGCGGTAGCTTCCGCGCTGCGCTACTACAAGATCGAGCCTGAGGAATGCCTGGTCGCGCACGACGACCTGGATCTTCCCGCGGGTGCCGTCCGCCTGAAATTCGATGGCGGCCACGGTGGCCAGAATGGCTTGCGCGACATCATGGCCCATCTGGGGCATGGCAAATTCCATCGCCTGCGTCTTGGTATTGGTCACCCCGGGCATAAGGATCAGGTTACATCGTGGGTGCTGGGTCGACCTTCCGCCAATGATGAAGATGCGCTGCTGGATGGCATCGCCCGTGCCCTGAACGTGCTGCCGTTGGCGGTTGACGGGCAGTTCGACAAAGCCATGCAGCAGCTGCACACGCCGGCTAAGCGTTGAACGGATGCTTGCCGTTTACTATTTCCTTTTTCAGTTTCATATTTCCGGATCGATAAACCATGGGCATCAAATGCGGCATCGTCGGCCTGCCTAACGTCGGCAAATCCACCTTGTTCAATGCGCTGACCAAGGCGGGCATTGCCGCAGCCAACTTCCCGTTCTGCACGATCGAGCCGAATGTGGGCGTGGTGCCGGTACCTGATCCGCGCCTGCAGGCGCTGTCGGATATCGTCAATCCGCAGAAGATCATTCCCACGGCCGTGGAGTTCGTCGATATCGCCGGCTTGGTGGCGGGTGCGTCCAAAGGCGAAGGCCTCGGCAATAAATTCTTGGCGCATATCCGCGAAGTGGATGCCATTGCGCATGTGGTGCGCTGCTTCGAGCACAGCGACATCATCCATGTGGCCGGCAAAGTCGATCCGATCGCCGATATCGAAACCATCGATACCGAACTGGCGCTGGCTGATCTGGATTCCGTCGAAAAGGCGCTCAATCGCGCCGAGCGTGCCGCCAAGGCCAATGACAAAGAGGCGCTGGCTAAGAAGCCAGTGCTGCAAAAGCTCACCGCGGGCCTCAATGAAGGCAAGACGGCGCGCAGCCTTGGCCTGGATGACGAAGAAAAGGCGCTGGTGCGTGATCTGTTTCTGCTCACGCTGAAGCCGCTGATGTATATCGCCAACGTGCGCGAGGATGGCTTCGAAAACAATCCGCACCTTGATGCTGTGCGTGCCCGCGCGGCTGCGGAAGGTGCCGAGGTGGTGCCGGTGTGCGCGGCCATTGAAGAAGAGCTTTCACAACTGGATGACGCCGATCGCGACGAATTCCTGAAGGACTTGGGTCTGGAAGAGCCGGGTCTCAATCGCGTGATTCGTGCGGGTTACAAACTGCTCAATCTGCAGACTTATTTCACCGCTGGTGTAAAGGAAGTGCGCGCGTGGACCATCAGGCGCGGCTTCACGGCGCCGCAGGCTGCGGGCGTGATCCATACCGATTTCGAGCGCGGCTTCATTCGCGCGGAAACGGTGTCCTATGACGACTTCATTCACTACAAGGGCGAATCCGGCGCGGCGGCGGCAGGCAAGTTGCGCAAGGAGGGCAAGGAATACATCGTCAAGGATGGGGACGTGCTGCACTTCCTGTTCAACGTCTAAGATTGAAGCCCTGCATAAGCGGGGCTTTTTTCATGTGAGCATATGCGCCAATGCATGCAGTACATGCCTATGTCTCAGCAAGCCTTTCGTATACGCCTCGCGCAACCGGATGATGCCCTTGCTATCGGCGTACTGAGTCGCCGTGTCGTGCGGCGCTGGGTGCTGCCTGATCAGCCGCGCAAGATTGGCCGTGAGTTGCTCTCGCGCCTTTCGGCCAGAGTGCTGCGGCAGAGGATCATGGAAGGTCAGCGTTTCCATCTGGCTTATCTGGGCGATGTGTTGGTGGGTGTTGCGGCGATGCGCGATGACAGTCATCTGCTGCACTTTTACGTCAGCACGCGCTATCAGGGGCGAGGTGTTGCTCGGCGACTTTGGCAGCGTGCGCTGCAGGATGCGATCAGGCGCGCCGGTACACGACGTTTCACGCTCAATGCCACACGTTGCGCTGTGCCGGTATACGTTCGCCTGGGATTTCGCGTGGACGGTCCAGAGCGGCCGTCACCCAACGGTGTGATGACCACGCCGATGAGTCTTCGGCTGCCGATGCGGCGCAGCAAGTGGGCATAATGCAGCCTTCACGTCCGCATACCGGTTGGAGATCCCATGTCAGGCGAGCAGCACGAAGTCACATTCCGTTTTCTTGCACAGCCCGCCGATGTGAACTTCGGCGGCAAAGTGCACGGCGGCATGGTGATGAAGTGGATCGACCAGGCTGGTTACGCTTGTGCCGTGGGTTGGAGCGGGGCGTATTGCGTTACTGCGGCGGTGAGTGGCATTCAGTTCGTCAAGCCGATCCTGATCGGCGATCTGGTCAGCGTCCGGGCCAAATTGATCTACACCGGCACGTCCAGCATGCAGATGGCGGTGGATGTGTTGGCGCGAGATCTGCGTTCTGGCGAAGAGCGCCTGGCGACCAGCTGCGTGATGGTATTTGTTGCCTTGGATAAGCCGGAGGGCAAGCCCACGCCCGTGCCACAGTGGGCGCCACGCGATGAAAACGAACGCCGGTTGCAGGAGCAGGCGAAGCACCTGTTGGAGATGTCCAAGAGCATGGCGCAATGGGCGGATACGCGCGGCGCAGGAAACGATTGAAGCAATGCGGCGGTTCGCCCCGAAAAGTCACGAAAAATCGGCCGTTTCGCTCGTCAAGGTGTTGACACACCAAGCCCCGATCCACACAATAGCCGTTCTTTGTTGGAGGGATACCCAAGCGGCCAACGGGGGCAGACTGTAAATCTGCTGGCTCACGCCTTCGGTGGTTCGAATCCACCTCCCTCCACCAGTCAATTGCCACGGGTCATCGTGGTCAGGCTGGAAGGCAGATCGCAAAAGCGGTTGAATGCGCCGATGCGGTCGAGAGATGAGTTCCGCACCGAGCGGGAGTAGTTCAATGGTAGAACCTCAGCCTTCCAAGCTGATGGTGCGGGTTCGATTCCCGTCTCCCGCTCCATTGATCTCGTCACTCAAAGTTTTTGTGCTCATGTAGCTCAGTCGGTAGAGCACTTCCTTGGTAAGGAAGAGGTCGCTGGTTCGATTCCAGTCATGAGCACCACGCACTAGCTGCAAGCGGTATCGCCTGATAGCTCGTTAGATTTCCTTATCACTCAGACTCCATTGGGATGTAGCGCTCATGGCAAAGGGTAAATTCGAACGCACCAAGCCGCACGTAAACGTGGGGACGATTGGCCACGTGGACCACGGCAAGACGACGCTGACGGCGGCGCTGACGAAGGTTGGAGCGGAGCGTTTTGGCGGT
>Ga0209148_1000667_pt1 | contig 29278 bp, 23 predicted proteins | sample AraplaCol_mMF_r2_2_FD_184288 | JGI IMG/M metagenome (GOLD analysis project Ga0209148, IMG submission 184288) | Arabidopsis root microbial communities from North Carolina, USA - plate scrape CL_Col_mMF_r2 (SPAdes) (version 2) | ecosystem: Host-associated > Plants > Roots > Endosphere | place... | reverse complement strand
GATCACGTCGTCCTCGCTGCGCAGGAGGTCGCGCCGACCGTCGCCGTCATAGTCGACGGCGTAATTGACGTAATGCGTCGGCAGGAATTGCGTCTGGCCGAGCTCGCCGGCCCAGGAGCCGATCATTTCGTCCGGTGTGAGATCGCCGCGGTCGATGATCTTCAGCGCGGCGATGGTCTCGTTCACGAACATCTCCGAGCGCCGGCAGTCATAGGCGAGTGACACCAGCGATTTCAGCGTCGGCAGGTTGCCCATGTTTGCGCCGAAGTCGCTCTCCAGGCCCCAGAACGCGGCGATTACCGCCGGCGGCACGCCATATTCCTTCTCGGCGCGCGCAAACGCCGAAGCGTGCTGCTTGATGTGCTGCTGGCCGTTCTGCATGCGATAGGCCGCGGCCATGCGGCCGGCGAATTCGGTGAAGAGCTGGCCGAACACGCGCTGGCCGCGGTCGCGATTGACGATGCCCTGGTCGTAGACGAGGTAGGGCGAGGTCTCCGATATCGTTCGCTGCGACACGCCGGCAGCAACGGCCTGCTGTTTCACCTCGGCGAGGAAGCGATCGAAGCTCGCGCCATTGTGGCACGAGGCGGCGCGCGGCGACGGCGCAGTCGCCCTGGGCGCCGCGGGCTTTGCGGGCGGCGGCACGAGTTGGGCGGAGGCGGGAACGGAGAGCGCGACGAGGGTAACGGCCGCGATCGCAAATCGGGTCAGGAGCATGAGGTATCCGAAAGGGGGAGACGCTTGGATTCTTGACGAAGTTTAATGGAATGATCGCACCCAAGCCAGTGCCGCGGCTCCGCGACGCACCCTGAAACCTTGCGCTTCAGACGGGGGCGTCCCTACCTGATGGCTGCCGGCCCGCAGTGCCCAACGGCGGCCATCGCCGGCGCTGGAGACGACCATGAACTATCTGCGCACAGCGATGCTTCTCGCGGGCCTGACCGCCCTGTTCATGGGCGTCGGCTATCTGATAGGCGGCGCCGCCGGCGCCATGATCGCGCTTCTCATCGCGGCGGCGACCAATCTCTTCACCTACTGGAACTCCGACCGCATGGTGCTCTCGATGTACGGCGCCCATGAGGTCGACCGACATAGTGCGCCGGAACTGGTTGGCCTCGTCGCGGAGCTTGCGGGCCGCGCCGGCCTGCCGATGCCGCGCGTGTTCCTGATGGACGAGCAGCAGCCCAACGCGTTCGCGACCGGACGCAATCCCGAGAACGCCGCCGTGGCCGTCACCACGGGCCTGATGCGCCAGCTCAGCCGCGAAGAGCTCGCCGGCGTGATCGCGCATGAGCTTGCGCATATCAAGCATCACGACACGCTGCTGATGACCATCACCGCGACCATCGCGGGCGCGATCTCCATGCTGGCGCAGTTCGGCATGTTCTTCGGGGGCAACCGCGACAACAACGGGCCCGGCATTGTCGGCTCGATCCTGATGATGATCCTCGCCCCGCTCGGGGCCATGCTGGTGCAGATGGCGATCAGCCGCACCCGCGAATATGCCGCCGACGATCTCGGCGCGCGGATCGCCGGCCAACCGATGTGGCTCGCCTCGGCGCTGCTCAAGATCGAGAGCGCCGCGCATCAGGTGCCGAATTATGATGCAGAGCGCAATCCCGCGACCGCGCATATGTTCATCATCAACCCGCTGTCGGGCCACGGCGTCGACAATCTCTTCGCCACCCATCCCTCGACGCAGAACCGCATCGCCGCGCTCCAGCAGCTCGCGGCCGAGCTCGGCGCGCAGGCGACGCCCTCGGTCGGCGCCAACGAGAACTATCCGCCACACGGCCCGTGGGGCCGCTCGTCCTCGCGTGGACCTTCAACCGGTCCTTCACGCGGTCCTGCACGCGGTCCTTGGGGCTGACACCGAGATTCTGCCTTGCTTTGTGACCTGGAGCACAGAGCGCCGGTTCGGCGGGTGTTAACACCCGACCCAGAGTGTTCCTTCGAAAGGGGATTCGTGGCCGGCCTTCCGCCGGTCACGGTCGAAGATGACCAGAGTTGCCGTGCCATTGTTGATCGTCCTGGGCGTGGCCATCGGCCTGTCCATGCATACGGTCGTGAATTGCGGCGATGAGGACGAGCCAGACATCTGTTCGGCCGTGATCGGCTTCTCACCGCTGCGCGGCTCCCTGATCGCCTTCGCCTATGAGGGGCGCGGGCGGATCGCACTGCGCCACGGCAACAACAGCCGGGCGATCGCCGATTTCAACGAGGCCATCCTGCTCAATCCCAATCGCGCTTCGCTCTATCGCGATCGCGCCAAGGCGTACCGGCAGAACGGCGAGGCGGAGCTCGCGATCTCTGATTACGACGAGGCGATTGCGCTTGATCCCAAGCCGGCTGCCCCCTATCGCGAGCGTGGCCTCGCACTCATCGCCAAGGGCGATCTCGACCGCGCGATCCTGAGCTACAGCACGGCGGTCCGTCTCGACCCCGGCGATGCGCAAGCCCGCCTCGAGCGCGGCCTCGCATTCCTTGCCCGCGGCCAGGCCATCGAAGCCCGCGCCGATTTCGAGGCCGCCCTTGCGCTGCCTCCCGGCAAGGACAGCCGGGCTCACGATACCGCGCGCGCGAAACTCGCCGAGCTCAGCCAAACCGAGCCGACCCAGGTCGCCACACCGCGGCAGTGAAAGGGACGGCTACTTCGCCATCTTGGCTTTTGCCGTCTTGGCTTTTGCGGTCTCGGCCTTCGCGGCCTTCTTCGCAAGCTTGTCCTTCGCCGGCTTGTCCTTGGCCGGCTTTTCCGCCTTGACCTCGACTTGCGTGCTGGCGGCGAGCCGCATGGCGCGGGCGTAGCTGTCGGCAACGTTGTCGGCGGACATCTGCAGGCGCCTTGCCGCGGCGGTGGCCTGCTCCATGGTGGCCTTGGCCATCATCTTGAAGCGGGCGCCGGTCTCCTTGCTCTTGGCCTTGGCCGCGAGGCCGCTGAAGCGATCCCGCCGCTCCTTGGCGCGGGTCATCAGGCCCGTCTGCAGCTGTCTGGCCAGTTGCCGGATCACGACATCCAGGTCGGCGTCCGCCATGTCTTCTTTCCTCTTCGAAACAAGTCCAATCGATGCGGCGGGACTATGCAGATCAGCCCCCGGCTTGGCAATTGCCGCCCGTGCGTCATCCGCAGCTTCCGGCCTTACAAACGAAAAAAGCCGCGCATGTCGCGCGGCTTTTAGCATCAGATTGGCGCCAAACGCGCCAGGCCGGACTCACTTCAGCGAGGCGACCGGTCCGCTCGAGGATGCTGCCGGATCGGGGTCGAAGCCGAACACGCCGATCAGATATTTGTAATAGTCCGGCATCTTCTCCTTGAGCGCCTCGCGGGTCTTCGGATCCTGGTAATCGCTCTTTCCCGCCAGGAAGATGCTCGCGGTGACGGCGAAGAACTCCATGTGATTCTTCATCGCATAGGCCTCCTTGGGCAGGAGGTCCTTGGTTTTGGCATAGGCGTAATAGCTGATCACGCCCTTGTTGGCGTAGCCGTCGGGCAAGAGCCGCGCGTGATAGGCGTGCAGCATCTCGTGCAGCAGCACGGCCTCCTTCTCGTAACGCATCATGTCCGGACGGATCATGATCACGCCGAGCCCGGAATCGACCGCGAGGTCGACGGCGTTCGGATTGGTCCAGCGCTGCTTGTCATGGTCCCACACCGTCAGCGTGCGGGGCGTGGTGCGCTGGATGTCCGGCGTGACGCGGCCGTAGCACGCGGTCGCGGCGCCTTCGTCGAGGCAGGCCAGCTCGCTCGCGATGATCGGAACGGTGCGGAAGAAGCGCATCACGCGCGGCGACAGGCCGGCGGCCTCGACGACGTCGATCTGCTGCCTCAGATTGTCGGTGAGCTTGTCGAGGTCCTTGCGATCGGACGCCTCCGACACGTCGAACATGTAACCGCGGTAGCTCTGGAACCCCGGCGGCAGCGATTTCGCGGCGTCGGTTGCCGCGACGTCGAGCGAGCCGGCGTTGGACGGATTGGCAAAGAGCGCGCCGACAATGGTCGCGGTCAGCAGCAACGCAATGCGCATGATGAACCCCCTGATGTCACTTCACGCGGCAGGATAGGCTGCTGTTGTTTGCGAAAAGTGAGTGGGGCGAGACTAAGGCACCGATGTTGAGGCGTGCTTAACCGTTGGTTGCAGATCGCGGCAGTGGATTAGGGCTGGGTTAACCAAGCAGGGTATCCCGGCTCCGCGCTTCGGCGTAGGATCGAAGCCGGGCACCATGCCCACATCAGTAGCCGGAAGGGAGGATGCCATGTATGCCGCCATCCGTCAGGCCAAGGCCAAGAGCGGAAGCGCCGAGGAGCTGGCGCGCCGCATCAAGGACGGCGCCGTGCCGATCATCAGCGACGTCGACGGCTTCAGGGCCTATTACGTGGTCTATGCCGGCGACGACACGGTGACCGCGATCTCCATCTTCGACAAGTTCGAGCAGGCCGAAGAGGCCAACAAGCGCGCCATCGCCTGGATCGAGAAGGATCTGGGCTCGCTGCTCGCAGGCCACGCGAGTGCCGCCGCGGGGCCGGTGATCGTGCATACGCTGGCGTAGTTGGAGACAGCGGTGGGGGCTCACAACTCCCTTGCATTCGAGAACGAGAACGAGCTCACCCGTCTCGTCGTCTCGTCCAAGATCAGCGTGCGCGTGATCGGCGGCTCGGCGCGCTGGGAACAGTTTTCGCGCTCGCAGAGCCGGCAATTGACGCCGATTGGCGTGCCCTCCGACTTCTCGAGGTCCATGCCGGCAGCATAAGTCAGGCGTGAGGCGTGACGGATCTCGCAGCCGAGGCCGATGGCGAAGCGCGGCTGCGGCAGCGGGTGCGGCGCGACGGGGCGGCGCACCATCTGCGCGATCGAGAAATAGCGCGTGCCGTCGGAGAGCTCGATCACCTGCTTGAGCAGGCGATCCGGCGTGTCGAAGGTCGAGTGCACGTTCCACAACGGACAGGTGCCGCCGAATTTCGAGAACGGAAACGTGCCCGAGGAGAAGCGCTTGGAGACGTTGCCGGCATTGTCGACGCGCAAGAGGAAGAACGGAATGCCGCGCGCATTCGGCCGCTGCAAGGTGGTGAGGCGATGGCAGACCTGCTCGAAGCCGGAATTGAAACGCTGCGCCAGCACGTGAATGTCGTAGTTCAGCGCTTCGGCCGCGGCGAGGAACGCCGGATACGGCATCATCGCGGCGGCCGCAAAGTAATTGCCGAGCGTGATGCGGAACAACCGCCGCGGCGCGTCATCCAGCGGCCCGGCGCGGCCGATGATGGTCTCCAGGGCTTGCGCGCATTCGCCCAGCCCGAGCTGGAACGCGAGCTGGAAGGCGCGACCGGGCGGATCGACCAGCTCCGAGATCAGCAGCTGGCGGCGGTGGCGGTCGAAACGGCGCAGCGTCTCGCGCATCACGTCGACAGGCATGATGCGGGTCTGGATCGAATGCTTTTCGCGCAGGCGTGCGGCCAGCGCCGCATAGAGCCCTTCGGCCGGCACGTTCAGCTCGTCGCGCAGGTTTTCCGCGGCCTGCTCCAGCTCCGGAAAATAATTCCGGTTGGCCTCGATCAGCTCGCGCACGCGCTCGACCGGATTGGCCTCATAGCGCGTGCCGACGTCGCGGTCGGCCATTTGCGCGGCCGCCAGCGTCTCGCCCTGGCGCGCCTCGGTATAGGCCGCGTAGAGCCGTTGTAGCGCATGGGTGACGCCGGGGCAGAGCTCGGCGAGGTCGCGCAGCTCCTGCTTGGGCACGTCGATCTGCCGGAACAGCGGATCGGAGAAGATCTCGTTGAGCTCGGCGAAGAAGCGGTCCTCATCGGCGGTGGCGAGGTCGCGCAGATCGAGGTCATAGGTTTCGGCGAGCCGCAGCAGGATCTGCGCGGTGACCGGGCGCTGGTTCCGCTCGATCAGATTGACATAGCTCGGCGAGATCCCGAGCCCCTCGGCGATCTGGGTCTGGGACAGCCCCAATTGCTGCCGGATCCGCCGGAAGCGGGGGCCGACGAACAGCTTTTTCCCGGATTCGGCGGGCATTTTCAGACCTCCAGAGGCATCAAAGGTCAGTCATTCTGACCTATACTTTACAAAATTTACAAAATAACATCTATTACATGTTCTGATGTTACATGACATCACCATTCAAATACAAGGCCTCTGTACGAACTTCCCTTTCTCGCGTTTATCTCATGACACGCATTTCGCAATGCATTGTCAAAAATGTCGATGACAAGGCCTCTGGCTTTGTCATCCGTCGAGAAGGATAAGGCACATGAACTACCAGCCCCGCGGCATCAGCACCCTTCAGGGCCCGGCCTCGTATCAGAGCGAGATCGATGCGGCTCAGGCGCTCCTCAAGACCCAGCCGACCTGGAACGGGGTCTCGGCCGAGGCGGTGGCCCGCATGCGCCTGCAGAACCGTTTCAAGACCGGTCTCGACGTCGCCCGCTACACCGCGGCGCTGATGCGGGCCGACATGGCGGCCTATGACAACGATCCGACCAAGTACACCCAGTCGCTCGGCTGCTGGCACGGCTTCATCGCCCAGCAGAAGCTGATCTCGGTCAAGAAGCACTTCGGCGGCCGGACCGACCGCAAATATCTGTACCTCTCCGGCTGGATGATCGCGGCGCTGCGCTCCGAGTTCGGTCCGCTGCCCGACCAGTCGATGCACGAGAAGACCTCGGTGCCGGCGCTGATCGAGGAGCTCTACACGTTCCTCCGGCAGGCGGATTCCCGCGAGCTCAACGACATCTTCCGTCTGCTCGACAAGGCGCGCAAGGAAGGCGACACCACGCGCGAGAAGGAACTGATCGCGAAGATCGACAACTTCCAGACCCACGTCGTCCCCGTCATCGCCGACATCGACGCCGGCTTCGGCAATGCCGAGGCGACCTACCTGCTCGCCAAGAAGATGATCGAAGCGGGCGCCTGCGCGCTGCAGATCGAGAACCAGGTCTCGGACGAGAAGCAGTGCGGCCACCAGGACGGCAAGGTCACCGTGCCGCATGAGGTGTTCATCGCCAAGATCCGCGCCTGCCGCCACGCCTTCCTCGAACTCGGCGTCGAAGATGGCATCATCGTCACCCGCACCGACTCGCTCGGCGCTGGCCTGACGCAGCAGATCGCCGTCAGCCACAAGCCCGGCGACATCGGCGACCAGTACAACAGCTTCCTCGACTGCGAGGAAATCACCGCAGAGAACGCTCGCAACGGCGACGTCATCATCAACCGTAACGGCAAGATGATGCGTCCGAAGCGGCTGCCCTCGAACCTCTACCAGTTCCGTGCCGGCACGGGCGAGGACCGCTGCGTGCTCGACAGCATCACCTCGCTGCAGAACGGCGCCGATCTGTTGTGGATCGAGACCGAGAAGCCGCATATCGAGCAGATCGCCAAGATGGTCGACCGCATCCGCAAGGTCATCCCGAACGCCAAGCTCGCCTACAACAACTCGCCGTCGTTCAACTGGACCATCAACTTCCGTCAGCAGGTCTACGATGCGATGAAGGAAGCGGGCAAGGATGTCAGCAAGTACGTCAGAGGCGAGCTGATGAAGCCGGAATACGATGATACGCCGCTGGCGATCGAAGCCGACGAGCGCATCCGCACTTTCCAGGCGGATTCGGCCAAGCGTGCCGGCATCTTCCACCACCTGATCACGCTGCCGACCTATCACACGGCCGCGCTGTCCACCGACAATCTCGCCCGCGAGTATTTCGGCGAGCAGGGCATGCTCGGCTACGTCAAGAACGTGCAGCGCCAGGAGATCCGTCAGGGCATAGCCTGCGCCAAGCACCAGAACATGGCCGGCTCCGACATCGGCGACGACCACAAGGAATACTTTGCGGGTGAAGCTGCCCTGAAGGCCGGCGGCGCCCACAACACCATGAACCAGTTCGGCTAACGCCATCCAAGAGGAGACTGACAATGACCAAAGGCAGCAATTTCTGGGTGATCGGCGGCGAGTTCGGCTCGATGAACTTCCACAAGCTCGTCGAAGGCTCGGCCCAGGTGCAGGGTCCGTTCAAGACCCGCAAGGAAGCCGAAGACGCTTGGCGCTCGGTTTCGGAAGAGAACCGCCATAAGGCCGGCGTCCGTTTCTCGATCGTGGAAGAGCCGTCGCGGGTCTCGGCCTGACGGCCAACTGACAAGCCCTTAGAAGAAGACGTCCAAGGACGGAGGGTCCCATCCGGCGCAAGTCGGGTGGGATCGTCTGTTTTTGGCACACATCAACGGCTTGTGGGCGCCGTAAGTCTCTGGAATGACGGGCCCTTTGCGGGCGTAATGGTTGCTGATAGGTTAACGGGGAGAGTTGAGGACAGGGACGGCAATGTCAGAGCCCGAGACCAGCGGTATCAATCCCGGCCAGCCGCGCCCGGTGCGGCTGCGCGATGCGCTGTTGCGCGCGCGGATCGAGGCCGCCGACCGGACCGGGGTGGTCGTCGATCTCAGGGACGCCGAGGTGGCCCGGCTCGAGATCCTCAACGACGCGCTCGATCCGCTGTTCGCCCAGGTCCCTGACAAGATCGACCTGTTCGACCGCGGCATCAGCCAGGGCGATACGCCGAGACTCTGGATCGATGTCGTCGCCCACATCGTGATGGGGCGCGACAAGCGGCAGTACCGCTTTGTCCAGGACACCCGCTTCGGCCGCATCGTGCTCGCCGAATCGCACGACACCGCGGTCATCGCCGATGCCGTGACCGACTACGTCGCCCGCCGCATGATCGAGCGCGAGCGCGCGATGGTGGTGCCGCCAGAGCCGAAGGAGGAGGTCGCGAAACAGCCACCGCGCCGCTCGCGCGTCTGGCCGTTCCTGCTCGGCTTCATCCTCGGCGCCGCCGCGCTGTTCGGTGTCGCCGTGCTCGCGGCGTTGCGGAGCTGGTGAGTTTCCATCCGCCGCCGTCATTGTTTCGCGGAGCCTGTCATCGGGCCGCGCTTTGCGCGGACCCGGTGGCTCGCAACGGCGAAAACTACACCACCCGCGCGCGCTTGATCTCCCGGATCTGCAAGCCGTGATCGATGCTCCGCACGATCTGCTCGCAGCGCCAGCCGGCATTGTCCTTCTCGATCGCAAACAGATTGTAGGCCGCCGCGGGATAACGCCCGTGCGCCAGCGCCGAGGCCGACGGCACGCCGATCGCGGGAATATCGCCGTTGGGGCCCTCGAACCACATCGTCGAATGAATGTGGTCGTGCCCGTGCAGGATCAGCTCGACACCCCGGCGCTTCAGCAGCGCCAGCAGCGCAGCCGAATCCGTCAGCCGCTTCTGGCGCGCGTCGGACTGCAGCGGATGATGCACCAGCAGCACGCGGAAGACGTCGTCGGTCGCGAGCTGCTCGAGCACCCGTTCGAGATCGGTGAGCTGATCGCGTCCGAGCGTGCCCGTTGCCATCAAGGGCAGCGTCGGCACGGCGCTGGAGAGGCTGATCAGCGCGACCGGCCCGCGCCGGCGCACGCCGGGAAAGCCAATGCGGCCGTCGTCATCGGCAAGATAGGGCGCAAAGGTCTCGCCGAAGCGGTGGTAGGTCGCACGGACATAGGCATCGTGATTGCCGGGAATCGTGGTGACGCGGTCGGGCGGGCCGACCCCGTCGAGCCAGGCGCGCGCCGGCGCAAACTCCACCTCCATCGCCAGATTGACGAGATCGCCCGTCACGGCGATGTGGTCCGGCGCCTGTGCCTGCAAATCGGCAACCAGCGCATCGAGCACCTCGCGGCGCTGGTATTTGTGGCGGTTGCGCGTCCAGTTGACGTAGCCGAGCACGCGCTTGCCGGCGAGCTCGATCAGGCGCGGCTTCGGCAACGGCGGCAGATGCGGGTCGGACAGATGGGCGAGCGTGAAGGGTGCCATGAAAGATGTCATCGCGCGCGATTGCCTCGCTATTCATATGCTGTAATGGCAAGGTCGCCGGCAACGTGCAAGGGAAGCCTGAAAGAGGAAAGCCCGAGAGAGGGAAGCCTGAGAGACTGATGGGAGAACGTCTGTACAGTATTCGACGCAAATTCGAGCCGCTGCTGCGGCGGTTTTTCCACGCCTATTTCCTGGTGGTTCGTGGCATGACGCTGGGCGTTCGCGCCGTGGTGCTCGATGCCGATAGCAAGGTGTTCCTGGTCAAGCACAGCTATGTCTCGGGCTGGTATTTGCCCGGCGGCGGCGTCGACTTTGGCGAGACCATGGAACAGGCGATGCGCCGCGAGCTCAAGGAGGAGGGCGACATCGACCTGACCGGGGAGGCCCTGCTGCACGGCATCTTCCTGAACAGCCACGTCTCCCGCCGCGACCATGTCGCGGTCTACGTCGTCAGGCATTTCCGCCAGGACCGGTTGCCCGCGCCCAACCGCGAGATCATCGAATGCGGCTTCTTCGACGCCGCCGCGTTGCCGGAGGGGACGACACCTGGTACGCGCTTGAGGATCGCGGAAGTGCTCGATGGCAAGCCCGTGATGGCGACGTGGCGTTGAGGATGCATCGACTCTGGACATTTTAGCGGGTACCAGAGATGGATTGTGTGAAGTTATCCCATGGTGTGCAGTCAATATGAGTCGTCAAATGACTGTTGTCGGCGAGCAGAATGTTCCATCTGAGCTTGAGCTCACGATATTGATGCCATGTCTCAACGAGGCCGAAACGCTTGCCATCTGCGTTGCCAAGGCACGGTCATTTCTCGCGCGTACGGGAATCTCGGGCGAGGTGCTGGTTGCGGATAACGGCAGTACTGATGGTTCGCAGGACATTGCGAGGGCGGGAGGAGCCCGTGTCATCGATGTGCCCGTGCGTGGTTACGGGGCGGCGCTGCGAGCGGGCATAGAGCTCGCGCTAGGCCGCTTCATTGTCATGGGCGATGCCGACGACAGCTACAATTTCGCGCGCATCGACCAATTCCTCGAACGGCTGCGTGCGGGCGACGACCTCGTGATGGGCAACCGTTTCCGAGGTGGCATCGAGCCGGGAGCGATGCCGTTTCTGCATCGGTATCTAGGCAATCCGGTCCTCAGCTGGTTTGGACGGCTGTTCTTCGGTTCGGGTCTTGGGGATTTTCATTGCGGTATGCGCGGCTTTTCCAGGGCTGCAATGATGCGGCTGGGGCTGCGCACGACCGGGATGGAATTCGCGAGCGAGATGATCGTTCGAGGCACTCTCGTCGGGCTGAAAATCTCGGAAGTGCCGACCACCTTGTCCAAGGATGGTCGCTCTCGCGCGCCGCACCTGAGGACGTGGCGCGACGGCTGGCGTCATCTCAGATTTCTGTTGCTGTATTCGCCGAGGTGGCTGTTCTTCTATCCGGGTGTATCGCTTGTCGTGGTCGGCGCAGTACTCAGCGGCCTGCTTTTTTGGGGGCCGATCAGAATCGCCGGCATCAGCCTCGAGATTCGAACCATGCTCGTCGCGTGTACCTGCTTGATCGTGGGTATTCAGGGCATTTGCTTCGCAACAATTGCGCGTGGTTTCGCCGAGGACTTGAACCTTCTTCCTCCATCTCGACGTTATGGCCGTATCATCGGGGCGTTTACGCTCGAACGTTTGGTCTTCGGCGGCGCTGCCATCTTGGTGGCCGGAATCGTAGGCCTGGCCACGGCGGTGGTGAAGTGGGGCGAAAGCCATTTTGGATCGCTTGATGTGTCCAGTCTGCTCGCGGGGGTGGCCCTTTCCACGACGGCGATCACGGTCGGCGCGCAGCTCGTTTTCACCGGCTTTCTCGCCGGACTGATGTCAATCAAACACTCCTGAGTCGCGGTCGCGCTCGGCGAATTCAACGGAACGCAATGAAAGTCCTCAAGCTTGTCCTTGGACTAGTCTGCTTGGCAATCCTGGTCAGCAATGTCCACACGATGTCCCGTTGGACCGAAGCCCGCGGCGTTTACGACGACATCTGCTATTTGCGCCAGGCGCACCTGTTTCAGCTGTATGGCATCGGTGGGTTCAACACGGACTTGATGCGTGACGAGGATCACTTCCTCGAGTCGAAGCTGCAGGCGATCGGCTTTCCTGAGGGCCGGGTGGCGCCGTGTCATCCGCCAGCGAAGAATGGAAGATACGTGCTGCAGTATCCACCAGGAACCGGATTTCTGCTCGCGTTATTTCAAGAGGGGCATCAAGTGGTACCGCTCTATGTCGCTGCTGGCCTGATCGTGTGTGGTTTTGCCTTGCTCGGCATTTTCATGGCGCGGTCTCCGTCCGAAGTGCTAGCGGCCGGGGTGTTTGGCGCTCTTGCGGTGTACATGATGATCAATCCGGCCAAGGCCAGCTATTCCATGGCGCCGACGATGGTGATCTGCGCCGCGTCGGGCTATCTGACTGCGCTATGGTTGACCAGGGGCAAGCATGAAATCTTGTTGGTCGCTCTGGTCGGTCTTCTGCTCGGCTTATCGGTGAATTTCAGGCTGCCGAACCTATTCCTGGTCGCGGGTTACGTCCTGTACCTGGGTTTCACGTTCCTTCGCTTGCGTACCGGCGCGACGTTGCTGCGCGGGGTTGCCTTCAGCGTCGCCTATGTTGTCGGCTTGACGCCCACCTTAATTGCCAACGCGATCAACGCCGGCAGCCCGTTCACGACGACGTACGGGTCCGATGACGCTCTCACCCCCGAATTCAACTTCGAGATCATCGGTCAGTATTTGCATGATCTGCAATTCGCGTTGATCCTGCTCGCGATTGGAGCGATCGCATGGCTGCTGCGGGTCGGCGAGGGCGGAGCGCGACAGGTCGCTCTCCTTCTCGTTGGCAATCTTCTGATCAACCTCCTTTTCTTCTTGAGCCATCCGATTTTCACGCCTTACTACGTGGTCCCTGTCACTATGCTTTCGATTTGGAGCGTGTGCTTTGCGGGATTGATGAAGTCGCCAAAACTTGCCGGCGAGGTCCGGCCTGGGTAAAAGCAATCGGCGCGTAAATCCGCTGCAGTTTCAATGGACCTTGGCACTTTCAGGTGCTATCTGCTCGGCTCGACATGAACGATCTCTCAATCACGATCCGTCCCGAAGCTCCAGGCGACGCCCAGGCGATCGAGCGGCTGCACGAGCGCACCTTCGGCCCCGGCCGTTTCGTGCTCAGCGCCTATCGCATTCGCGAGCACGTCGAGCACCTGCTCGACGTCTCCTTCACCGCCCGCATCGGCACGCTGCTGGTCGGCTCCGTCAGGCAATTGCCCGTGACGGTCGGCGAGACGCCGGCGCTGCTGCTCGGGCCGCTCACGGTTGAGCCGCCGTTCCGCAGCCGCGGCATCGGCCGCATGCTGATGGAGCGGGCGTTGAACGAGGCCAGGGACAAAGGGCATCGCATCGTGCTGCTGGTCGGCGACGAGCCCTATTACGGCCGCGTCGGCTTCAAGCCGGTCCCCAAGGGCCGCGTCACCATGCCGGGCCCGGTCGACGCGGCGCGTGTCCTGGTGTTCGAGCTCGCGGGCGGCGCCTTCGAAGGCGTCTCGGGCGCGGTTGCTCCTGATTGGAGCAAGGCGCGGGGGTAACGCACCAACTCGAGGCTGATATGTTCCGCGTCGCAGCCGATACATTGCAGGCCTACCTCGATTTCGATCCCGAACGAAAGCGCGATCTGACCGCGTTGCACGGACTGGTCGTCTCGGCCGCGCCGGCCCTCAAGCGCCATTTCCACCAGGGAACGCCGGCGGGCGAGGCGGGCATGCGCATGAAGATGATCGGCTATGGCAAGTTTCGCTACGCCATCAAATCAGGAAAAAGCACGGACTGGCCGGTGATCGGCGTCGCGCTCCAGAAAAACTACATCAGCGTGTATGTCACCGTGACCAGGCAAGGCGCGCCGATCGTATCCCGCTATGCCGGCAAGCTCGGCGAGCTACGCACGGGCGGCAACAATTTCAGTTTCGAGCGGTTCGACGATCTCAAGCAGGATGCCGTGTCGGCCCTGTTCGCCGAGGTTGCCGGCATCTTCGAAGCGGATCCCGAAAATCCCGTTCGCTACATGCAGGGTTCCTGATCTGCCGGCGCCGCACACAAGTGCAATGACAACTCGAATCAAGCTCGTAGAGCGCTAGCGCGGTACAGCGGGCGGCATCTTCACCGGCGGAAACGCATTGGGATCTGGCCGGGTCCACGGCAGAGACGATTGCGGCGCAGGCGTCGGCTCCGCCGAATAGGTCGGCCGCTGCTCCACGCGGCAAACAGGTTCGATCTTGTCGCCGGCCAACCGCATCAACGTTCGCGGTGGTGTTGCGCGCTGAAGCGCCTGTCCGCCGGTCCATTCGATCAGAGTTTGTCCATGCGCGCGAACAAGCGATGTGCTGGAGCCGCGGCAGTCCTGTAGCTCGTCCTGGATGTCAGCGAGCGCCTTGGCGCGCGGGCTCTTTTCCGGTCTGACGCCGTCGAGGAAGGCGATGCCGTTGAGGTCGCAACCGGCTCCCGCGCCGCTGTTGAATTCGTAATAGCCTATCCGCCCTGGTGCACCCTTGGGATCGAGGCTGACATCCGAATATCGCTGGAATTGCGGGATGCCGCCGCGACCCGGGAGTCCCGATTCCTCGTCGATCGTGATTTCAGTGCCAGCCAACGGCCTGTTCCCGAGCTGGTCGAATGGCTTTCCATCGACCACCTCGCGACAGATGGCGGGGGCACGGTTCTCGGTCAGCACGGGAGTGAAGCTTCGCTTGAAGCGACACACGGTGCCGGCATTCGGCTTCACGACCGCGACCGGCCCGCCGTCTTCCTGATAGACCAGATAATATCCGTCACGAAACGGCAGCATGTGCAATTCGGGCCAGCTGCCGGACTCGGATGGCGCTGGATCCGTCCGATCAAAATTGACCCCGCCCTTGTCGAGCGATTCCGTGAGCAGCTCTCCTTCCGAAAGCGCCCTTGCCGATGAGACGATGGCAGGGATGTGGGCCGTGCCCTGATCGAAGATGTAGACATGCCACAATCGGCCATTGCCTGCGAGGTCGACCGGATCGGGATATCCCCATAGCTCTGCCTGGCGGCCACGTGTGTAGAAAGCCGCGACGTAGGAGCAGACATTATTGCCGACGAACGGATCGGCGTAGAGGAATTCGAACTCCTCCGCCGCCGGCGAGCGCTCGGCCGTGAGCGCCTGATAGCGCGAGTAGGCCTGCGAGCCGATCTTCACGAGGCCGCTCTTGTCGTCCCATGTAACCGCACGGCCCTGGGCGGACCGCACGGCGTCGGCGAGATTGAGCCAGGCAATCGCGCGGTCCGGAGCCAGGGCAACAACTTTTTGAAGGACCGGAATGGCCTTCCCGGGTTCGCTCGTCTTGCTCAGCCAAAAGCCATAGTCGTTCAGGATCTCTGCGCGCAGCGCCGGCTGCACCTGGTCGGCCATGCGGTCGTCCAGCAACGATCCGACGCCTGCCTCTTCCAGCTTGGCTGCAAGGTCGGCGGACAATTGCGCAAGGGAAGCGGGCACTTCCAAATAGGGCATCGCTGCGAAGAGCGACTTGGAGAATTGTCTCCGCGCCGCGGTGTAGTTGGCGAGCAACTCATTGTGAACCCGTTTCAACCGCGCTGCATCCACGGCGGCCGGCCGCTCCGCGGCTTGGATGCGCGGTCCAGTTCCGCACAAGATAATCAACACCGCGATCAGCGCCGCGGCCTCAGAATATCGTAGCTTCAAGATGATGTCCCCTCATTGCGCCAGATATGTCGGCTGGGACATTTGAAGTCGCGCACTGCTAACCGGCAAGCGTTGTTCCCATCAATGTTCCGCCCTGTCCGGTCCGGGATTGTCCGGATTTGTGAGCACTCGTACGTGCCCGCGTTACACCGCTTCAAGGTGCGCGAGCCCGCGGCTGCAATGCGTTAACCTATACATCCTAGGGTCGCGCGTGCGGTCCCGGAGTAGCCTCATGTTCGATGAAGCCTATTTTCGCAACGCCACGCGGATCAGCGCGGTGCTCTGCCTTGTCATCGCTGCTATCACCATCGCGGTCAGGTTCAGCACGCAAGGCGCCTCCTGTCCGGGACTTGTAGGAACTCCGCTTTCCGTGATTGTGGCCGCGGCGCTGATCTGGAAGGCTGTGTCGTGGCGGAAAACCCATGATGGGGTCGTTGCCACGAAAAGCCGGCTCGATGACATGGGTCTCCAGAGCTCATTCATGGACGGCATCAACTACAACACGCTGATCGGGATCGTGTTGGCTGGCCTTATCGGCTTCTCGGCGTTGCCGTTGATCCTTTATTTGACGCAGTGCCGGTAAGGCGCCGACAATTTACATAGTCGCGCGGCGCCTCCCTTCGTGCAAACGCCAGCTCCCTATGCCTTGATCGCAAGCTTGCGGATCTTCTCGCCGTTCTTGCCGTCGACCCAGACGCATAGCGTCAATCCGTAGCGACAGGCTTCCACGGCAAGCTTGCCGACGTTCCTGGCACGGCTGTGGAACACATGCGTCTCGCAGCAATCCTCGAGAATGAAGCCGGTGAACTCGCCGTGGCAGTCGTACAGCACCTCGCAGACCTTGCCGCAACGCTCGCGTTCGGGTTCATGCGGCCGCTTGGGCAATGGCGGCACGAAGGTCAGCGAAGGCGGCACGGCGCTCGCATTGCCGCCGAGCCCGTCGACGCGGTCGGAGATGTATTTGATGTAGCGCACCAGCACCGGGTGCCAGCGATTGGACGGTGACATCTGCTCCAGCCGCCATTTCATGATCGCGAGCGTCGTCTCCTCAGCGGGGAGGATCTTGTCGCCCGTGGTCACGGGAATGCGGATCTGGAACGTGCCGACGACGTAGCGCCATTGTGTGAGCCGCTCCACTTCCGTCGGCTTGGTGCGATGGGGTTTGGAGCTGCCCTTGGCGGTCCCCACCTGCGCCGTCTTGCCGTCGGCGTGCAGCAATGCCGGCGCGGTCTGCAGCTTGGGCGGTGGCGGAGGCGGTGGTGGTGGCGGCGGCAATGGCTTGCCGATGCGCGTGCCGAGGCGCTTGACCGTCACGTCGAAGACCTGACCGCTGCGCACGCCCATGGGAAGATCGATGGTGATGAGGCCGGCGAAATTGTCGCCGGTGCCCGGCGGAATCGGCACGTAGCTGACGCCGCGGGTGATCGGGATCCGGATCGTGTTGGCATCGCTCATGCCGAGCGGCGAGACGCCGTAGAAGGCCTTGGCGAGCGCCAGCACCTCGCTGGCATGCACCTGGGGCCAGAAGAGCGAGGCGACCGAGCCTGTCGGCACGCTGCCCCATTCGATCATCAATTCGTCCGGATAGATCGTGTTCGGCCCGTGCGGCGCACGGACGACGCGGCCCGGCTTGGTGTCAAACGTCTGCGGAATGCGATGCGCGGCCGCGGGGCCCGGATTGTCGGAGCGCGTCACCTGGAGGTTGCGCTGCGCCAGCTGGTCCCAGGACAGCGGCGATGCGCCTTGCGGAATCGGCGCATCGTCGAAGGCGATCTGCGCGACGATGCAATGGTGCGTACCGTTCAGATAGGTCTGCACCGGCGCGCCGTTGATGACGTTGCCGCTGTCGTACAGATTGAGGAAGCAGCCGTAATACGCCCAGAGCTGATCCTCATGGTCAGGGATCGTCAGCAATTGAATGTTGGGGCCACCGGCATAATCGGTCTGGCTCGAAAAATTGTTGGTAGCGAAGAATGGAATCGAGGTGTTGCCGGCGCCCATCCTTGGCGAGCCCGGCTTGCCGGCAGCATCGTTGTTGGAGAGATAGGCGCCGTTGACGTCATAGTCGGTGTCGTTGGTCTGGGTGGTGAACAGCCTGAAGAAGACCCGGACGTCGCTGGCCTGCGATCCTCCGGAGCCACGCAAGCGCACACGCGCGACGGCAAAGTTGTAATTGTTGTTGATGGTGAAACCGGTCGGGAACGGCGAACCGGTGAGCTGCACGGTGAATGGGGTCACGGACGAGTCGCCCTGGTTGGCGTCGCCCTGGTCGGGCAGGATCGTCGTGAATGGATCGGGACCGTTCGGATCGGTGAAGCCGTTAGCCGTGGAATTCCAGCGCGACAGCAGGTTCTGGATATAGGTGTAGGCGCCGGCGACGCTGTCGGCGAGCGCAGGCACGCCTGATATCGGCGTCGCATTGAGCGCCGGGGTGATCGTGAACACGCGCAGGTCCTGGCTGAGATAGGGCAGGTTGCTGTGGTCCGTATTCAGGTTGGTGAAGTAAGGATCGGCGCCGGCAATCAGCTCGAACTGCATCGAGGCCTGCGAGCCGCGGACCTGTCCGGTCGCGGAGGCGTTCAGCGAGACCGTGAGGTCGAATTCGGTCTCACCGCTAGCTGGAAACTGCATCAGCAACGGCGTGTCGATACGCAGGTCGTAGGGAATCTCGATGCGCTGCGGCGTGAAGTCGTTGACACCGCTCTCGAACTGCACGCCGGTGGGGCTGGGCGTGATCGTCACGAGGCCTGGGAACGAGCCGCCGAAACTTCCGACCGTGATGCCGAGCGACAGGAATGAGCTCTTGCTGAATCCCTCGATGAATATCGTGAAGGCGTTGCGAACGTGGCCGCCTTGCGTGTTGATGATGTCCTGTGCCTCGTCCTTGCCGAACGTGTTCTTGCCGGCACCGAAGAAGACGCGGGCAATAGGGAAGGGATTGTTTCGGTTGGGGCCCGTAATCGACGCGGTCGCGCCGGGTGGATAGACGCTCTCGACCAGACCAAGGAAGATCGGGAACGGATTGGAATTGTCTGAGGTCAGGGCGTGATAGGCGCTGGCGAGGTTGGAACTGTAGTTCGCGATGATCTGGTTGATGCTGAAGCCGAGCTGGACGTTGAGGTAGTAGATGAAGCCGAGCGCGCAGCCGTAGCTGACGGGATCGCCGTCACCGTGGACGAACGTGCCGTCGCTCACGGTCGAGCCTGTGTATGTCGTGGTGACCCAGTCGCCGCGCGCCGGGTTCGGCAGGATCGTGCCCTGATTGGGGTTGCCGTCCCCGTTCAACCAGTTCGCGACGAACGATCCGTAATAATTGTCATGGCCCTGCTGGAAGCGGGTGATGGCCGACCAATGCGACAGGCCTTCGCCGCTGCTGTCGCCGGCGTTCCAATTGCCGCGGATGCCCATCAGCACCTCGACCCACTCGGCGATGAACACCATGCCGACGCGCTGCGCCGGGAGCGGCGCATCGCTCATCAGGTTTTGCGAGTCCAGGCTGATCGGATTGCCGACGCCGCTGTTGCTGGCGCCGGGAAAGGAGAAGCCGCCGCCCGAGAGCGCAGAGTCGGCCTGATCGAGGCGAACCTCTTGCCGCGCGCCGGTGCCGAACTGGGAGGAGGGCGTGCCGAACCAGCCGGTGGTGACGTTGAATTCGTTCTCGATGACGCTCAGCGAGGGGCTGATATTGCCGAGCAGGGAATTGGCGTTGTTGAGGACGTTGGCCTGGTCGGGCAGCGAGTCTTCGTATCGTATCCAGAAATTGGTGGTCTTGCCGGCACCTTGTCCAATATCGGTCAAGCTGTTGCTGCTGAGAGCCATATTGCTACTCCTTAAAACTGAATGTCTCGCGATCGCTTCTGGTTTGCGCAGGCGCGGTTTCGAGAAAAATTCCGCAGTTCAAGGTGCTATGGCTTGCAGACGCTTGGCCTCGCCTGCGCGCAAATAAACTGGGTCGGTTGTCCGGCACATTGATCGCAAGCAACGCGATCGTTGCTGGCCGAATTCGGCACGGGCAGTGTTGAGATCACAACCTGCCATGGAGTTCAAAACAATTGCACGCTAATAGAGCTTCACGAAGGGATGCTACTACAGGTTTGATGAGCGCGTTGATCACGCTTGCGGCAAAAAGGCCAGCGAAAGGCTGCAGCTTTGTGAACCGGATAACACTGAAGCTGAATTCTGAATGCGCAAAGGCCGACCCGCTATACCGTCGGCGCGGTTTATGCCAAAACCGCAGACGCAAAGCTGACGAAGGATTTGTGAAGTTTGGCCGCATCGAAGAAGGGCGCCTCGCCCGCGGAACGCCAGAATGGGATTGATCGGACCATCGATCTCCTGGAAGCGCTGTTGCATTTGCGCGCGCCCTCCAAGCTCAGCGACCTTGCCAAGCAGATGGGCGCGCCGCGATCGACCGTCTATGCCATCGCCAACCGCCTGATCGAGGCCGATCTGCTCGAGAGCGTCGGCGAGGGCGGCCAGGTCTATTTCGGCAAGGCGGTGCATCTCTACGGCCGGGCCTATGCGGAGGCCAATCCGCTGCATCGCCGCTGCCGCGAGGCGCTCGACCGTCTCGCGACCCAGCACAGCGCCACCGCGCAACTCTGCGCGCTGCGCGGCCGCAAATATGTGGTGGTCGATACCAGAGACGGGTCGGGCCTGTTCCGGATCACGACCGACGTCGGCATCGAGGTGCCGTTGCCCTGGACCGCATCCGGCCGATTGCTGCTCGATCACATGAGCCCGGCGGAGATTCGCGCGTTCGTGCCGAAGGAGGATTTTCGTCTTCCCGATGGCCGCGTGCTCGACGTTGATGATTTCGTCAAGGACGTCGCACGTGCCAGGCGCGACGGCAAATGCGTGACGACGGCGCTGTCGGACCGCTTCACGTCGTGCCTTGCAGCGCCGATCCGCGACAAGAAGGGTGTCGCGGTCGCGACGCTTTGCTTCGTCGTTCCCGCAGATCAGGTGAAGGAGCGCAGGGCCGCGCTGCTCGACGATCTCGTTGCCACCGCAGCGGAACTCTCGGATCGTCACTGAACCCAGCCGCCCGTCAGCGTCGTTGACCGATGTTCCGGCATCGTGTCGGTCGCCTGCCGATGTTTGCGCAGAGCGCGGCGCACAACGCTCAGCGAGTGCGCATCGCGGCGAGCAGGACTAGAATGTCCGGGCTTGACATCACGCCGCTGCAATCTCTACCGTGTCGCTATAAGATAATACTGTCCACTACAAGAGACAATGCAATTGCAGGCGTGGCGAGGTTCTCCGGTCCCATGTGGGGGCGGGAGACGCGATCCTGCGGGTCCAAGCGAGGATTCGAAAATGGCGAAGGCAACCCAACAGGTACCCGGACGACGCTGGCTGATCGGTTGTCTCCTTGGCGTTGGAATTCTCATCAACTACATCGATCGCGTCGGCCTCTCGGCCGCGACGCCGGAGCTCACCAAGGAGCTCGGCCTCACCGCCACCGACATCGGCCTGCTCGGCAGTGCGTTCTTCTGGACCTATTCGCTGCTGCAAGTTCCTGGTGGCATGGTGCTCGACCGCTTCGGCGTCACCATGGTCGGCCGTGCCTCGAGCTTCCTCTGGGCGGTCGCCGCCACCATCACCGCGCTTGCCAGCGGACTCTGGGGCATCGCCGGCGCCCGCTTGCTGCTCGGTGTCGCGGAGGCGCCGGCGTTTCCGGCCAGTCAGAAAGCGACCGGCCACTGGTTTCCGCTCGACGAACGCGCGCGCTCGACCGCGATCTTCGATTCCGCGGCAAAATTCTCCAACGTGATCGGCGTGCCGCTGGTCGCCTTTGTGATATTTCTCTACGGCTGGCGCTGGGGCTTCGGCGTCACGGCGGTGCTGAGCTTCCTCTATTTCATCGCCTACTACATCATCTACCGCAATCCGAGCGAGGATCCGAAGCTCTCGAAGGTTGAGCATGACTACATCGTTGCCAACGGTGGCACGCCGGAAGGTCCGGCCGCGGCGGGGCAGAGCCGGATGCTCGGCTACCTCCTGCGCAACCGCAAGGTCTGGGGCCTGACCATCGGCTTCTCCGCCTATGGCTACACGTTCTATCTCTTCCTCACGTGGTTGCCGGGCTATCTCGCCCAGACCATGCATATGAACCTGATGTCGGCGGCGGGCTATTCGACCATTCCCTGGATCTTCGCGAGCCTGTCGGACCTGTTAATCGGCGGCTTCCTGGTGGATCACCTGATCGCGCGTGGCTACGACTCGACCCGGGTGCGCCAGTCGGTGATCATCGTCGGCATGCTGATGGGGCTCGCCGTGATCGGCGCCGCCTTCACCGTGAAGCCGGGCTGGGCGCTGCTATGGCTATCGATCGCGATCTCCGGCCTGTCGGCCGCTGCGCCCGTCGGCTCCTCGATCGTGTCGCTGATCGCACCCAAGGGCGGTGCGGGAAGTGTCGGCGGCATTGTTAACTTCACCAACAACATGATGGGCGTGCTCGCGCCGATCGTGACCGGCATCGTGGTCGACTGGACCCAATCCTTTGCGGGTGCCTTCATGATCGCCGGCGTCGTGCTGCTGATCGGCATCTTCTTCTACGTCGTGGTACTCGGCCGCATCGAGTCGATCCCCGACTACGAAGAGGTCTCACCGCCCGGCGCTGTGCCTGCTCACTGAGGAGAGGGGCATGCCCCAGACTTCCAACGGCAAGGACACACTGATCCGCAACGCGCGCCTGATCGACGGCACCGGCGCGCCGTGGTTCGAGGCGGACCTCCGCATCAGCGGCAGCCGCATCGCCGCGATCGGGGCTGCCTTGCCGGCGGAGGGCGCCCAGATCATCAACGCGCGCGGGTGCTATCTCGCACCGGGCTTCATCGATGCGCATTGCCATGACGATCTGATCTGCCTGCGCGAGCCCGACAGGCCCGAGAAGGTGTTGCAGGGCGTCACCACGCTCGTGGTCGGCAATTGCTGCTTCTCGCTCTATCCGGCCACCTTAGGCTCCGCCGAGATGCTGCGGCTGCATTTCTCGGGGCTCGCCGGCGAAGTCCGGACGAACGAAGTCTTCGACAGTTTTGACGGCTATCGCCAGGCGCTGGAAGGGCCGGGCGTGGGGCTGAACCTCGTCTCGCTGGTCGGACATGCCGCGATCCGGCTTGCCGTGCTCGGCTACGAGCGCCGCGCCGCGAGCCGCGAAGAGATCGCTTCGATGCAGGCGCTGCTGGCGCAGCAGCTCGCCCAAGGCGCCGCCGGCCTGTCGCTCGGCCTCGTCTATCCGCCGAGCGCCTATGCCGACACCGTCGAGCTCAATGCGCTGGCGGAGACGGTGCGGGCGCATGGCAAGCTGCTCACCGCGCATGTCCGCAGCTATGAAGCGGGCCTCCTGCAATCCATCGACGAGTTCATCGACATCCTGCGCGCCTCTGGCGCGGCGGGCCTGCTGTCGCATCTGCAATCGGCGGGCAAGCCGAACTGGGGCGCGATCCCCAAGGCGCTCGACCGGCTCGAGGCGGCGCGCGCCGAAGGCATCGACATCTCCTTCGACATGTATCCCTATCCCGCCGGCAGCTCCTACATGCTGCAATTGCTGCCGCCGGCCGCGCTCGAAGGCGGCATCGACGCGCTGCTTGCGCGGCTGCGCGATCCCGCCAAGCGCGAGGCGCTGCGCGTGCTGGTCGAGGAGGGCGATCCCGATCCGCATGCGGCGCAGTCCAAGATCGTGCTGATTGGCTGGCACAATGTGCGCATCTCCGCCACCGCCAATCCGGCGCTGAAGCCGCTCGAGGGCAAGTCGATGGTCGATGCCGCGCGCGAGCTCGGCATCTCCCCGTTCGATCTCATGGTCCGCTGCATCGAGGAGGACCAGGGCCAGACCGGCATCATCATGTTCCAGCTCGACGAGGCCGATCTGCGCGCGGCCTTCACCCATCGCCTGCACATGGTCGGGTCCGACGGCATTCCGCGCCCGGGCACCAAGCCGCATCCGCGCGCCTATGGCAGCTTTCCGCGCGTCGCCGGCCGGCTGACGCGCGAGCAGGGCTGGTTCACGCTGGAGGATGCCGTGCGGCGCATGACCGCGATGCCCGCGCAGCGCTTCGGCCTGTCCGACCGCGGCATCCTGCGGCCCGGCATGATCGCCGACCTCACGCTGTTCGACGAGACCATCATGGACAAGGCGACGTTCGAGACGCCGACGGAGATGCCCGCAGGCATCCGCGCGGTCTTCGTCGCCGGCGAGGCCGTGGTCGCGGACGGACGCAGCACTTTCGCGCGGCCTGGCCGGGCCTTGATCACAGGATGATCGACGGCATCGCCTATCCCAGGTGAACCATCACTTGCTGTGCCGGGGGCCCGCGAACCCCGACACACGCAAGCTGCACGGCTAGAACCGCTGCGACATGCCGACATAGAACCCGCGCCGCGGACCGTATTGCGGAGCGAACACGCCGATGCCGGAGCCGTCGCGGATCTGGTAGATCGTGTCGAAGACATTGACCACGTCGAACCGCACCGTCGTCGGCTTGTTCGGTGCCACGATGTTGAAGTCGTGCGACAGGCCGAGATTCAGCTGCGTGTAGCCGGGCAAATGATCGGTGTTGGCAAAGCCCGATCGCAGCCCGCTGCCATAGACCATCGACACGCTGTAGCGCGTGCCCTCCCAGAGATAGGAGGCGCCGGCTGATCCTGACAGCATCTGCGCGTGGTCGGTGTAGATGTAATGGCCCGCGATATAAGCGAGCTCGTCCGCGCCGAACAGATACTGGTTCGAGACCACGTTGGTCGCGATCTGCTTGGCCCAGGCGAGATTGGCATAGGCGCTGAAGTTGCCGCTCCTGTAGGTCGATTTCAGCTCGACGCCGACATTCTCGCCGCGATCGTAGTTGAAGCCGCTCAGCACATAGGCCGCGCCGAACTGGCCGTCGTCGAGCAGGTCGCGCGCCTTCTTGTAATAGGCATCGGCGCCGACCTCGAGACCGGGGATCGCAAAGATCTTCTGCGTCACGCCGACGTCGAACACGTGCGACCGCTCCGGCAGCACCGGGCTGTTCTGCCCGACCTCCGGCGTCTGCGTATTCGCGGGCGCGCCGGGCGGCGTCACCAGCGAAAGATTGACGGGACTGGCGATCACCTGCGAAGGCGGCGTGAAGTTGCGCGCATAGCCGGCATGGAAGGTGGTGCCGTCAAACGGCTTCCAGGTCAGGCTGACGCGCGGGCTGAGCTGGTTGGCATCGACATATTGAACCATCTGGTCGAAGCGCAGGCCGGCGTTGAGCGTCAGGTTATTGGCGATCTTCCACTCGTCCTGGACGTAGGTCCCGATCAACCAGCCGGTCTTGGCATTGGAATCGAACACCGAGAACGGCGCATCGATCGTGCCAGCGGTCGGGTCTGTCGGATCGGCGAGCGGCAGCACCGTGGTCCCGCTGTTGACCAGCGTCCGCTCCGCGCTGACCGACAGGCCGAAACGCAGCGTGTGCGCATAGCCGATACGCCATGACGTGTCCTGCTGGATGCCGTTGACCGCGCTCTGGCGGGAGACGTCCGAGGCGACGCCGTTGAAGACGAGGTCGCCGATCGGATCAGGATAGAAGTGCAGCAGGCTGGTGCGGTTGAAATAGGAGGTCTGCGTGTCGAACGCGCCGTTCGAGGTCTGGTAGGAGACCACGTTGAACTGGTTGAATTCGTTCTGGTGCTCACCCAGTCGGGACGAGTCGAAATTCGAGACGCCGAACGCCGTGTTCGCAGGCGCTTGTCCAGGATTGTTCGGGATCTGGAACGTCGCATTCGAGACGCCGCTCATGAAGGTGAGGCGACTCGTTGGATCGATCATCGTCGACAGGTAGAGAAATCCCTTTTCCTGGTTGGTGCGGTCGTGGATCGCATTGACCGACGGCGTCGGGTTCTCGATGCCGAGATTGTTCTGCAGGAAGCGGCCCGACAGGAAATACTGCGTCTGGCCGGCCGTCCCGCCATACTCGATGTTGGTCGAGACGGTGCCGTTGCTGCCGCCATAGACACCGACGACGCCGGAATTGTTGAAGGCGTCGGCCTTGGTGGAGATATCGAGCACGCCGGCGGTGCGCTGGCCGTATTGCGCCGGCAGCGCGCCGGTGAGCAGGCTGAGGCTGCCCACGATGCCGGTGTCGAGGATTTGTCCGAACGCACCGACGCCATCGGGAAGCATCACGCCGTTGATGCGGTATTGCAGATTGGCGTGCTCGTTGCGGATATGCAGGTCGCCGCTCGCCGCCGAATCCTGGGTGACGCCGGGGAATTGCAGCAGCACCTTGTCGAGCGAGGCATTGCTGCCCTGCGGCAGCGCCTCGATCGCCTGGCGCGTGAGCGTGTGGGTCGTGGCGCCGCCCGGTGGAAGGATGCTTTGGCGCGCCGCGTCCATCTTGTCGCTCGGGCCCTCGACGGCGGCTGGCGCCTCGGTCTGCGGACGCGCCTGCGAGGTCGAACGTCGCCTGTCGACGGCGACGCGAACCTTTGGGCGGCGCGGCGCCTGCGCCTGCTTGGGCGCATCGACTTCGACAGTCGGCAGCGTCGTGACGGGGGCCGTCGTCTGCGCCATGGCGCTGCCCGTGGGATAAGACAGCGTGAGTGCGGCGAGGCTTGCGCCCGCCAAGATTGCTTTTGAAGACACCATTGTCCTGATTTCCGATCGCGCACCCCTGCTGCTCTCGTTTCGAGGCTTTGCAGGCGGCACGCGCCGTCGACGCGCGACGGATCATTTTTGATAGCCCAGCGGAATCGGCGCGCGGCGCGGCCGATGCCGAAGGCGGCTCAATCGATCGGGATCAGGAGGCGGGTGGGGCGCGCGGCTGGAACGCGTGTCTTGCCGATTCCAGGTGGATGAATTCGGCATCGGTGGTGCGGTAGAGCAGCTCGACCGCCTGCGGCAGATGCAGCAGAGGCGGCGTCGCAAACATGACCGTGCCGGCCATCGCGACCAATGCGCAGATCGCGCAATTGTCATCGCCCGGCTGCCCGCGGTCGGGATTTGCGGGCGACTGCTTCTGGACCGCCGCGCTATCGGGCGGCGCAATGCGATTGCCGCCGTCGGTCAGCTGGCCTTGTGCAAGGGGCGCGGCCTGCGCGAACCAGTGGCTATGGCCGAAGGTCAGCGCGAGCTGCACCAGCATCGCGAATATCGCGAGCCGGGCACCGTGCCTGATATTCGACCGGAACCACTTCATCTGGAAAACGCTACCTGCGCATCGCGAGGCGCCGACCCGACGTCGCGATGTTATAATATAACATCGCCCGACCGGTCGGAGGATGTCAACCGGGAGAGGATCGGCGTGCGCAGGCGGCCGATGCGATGTGTCGTTCGGGCAACTGATGCAGGTTTGATGCAGCAACGAGGAAGGTGCGCTCCCTCTCCCGCTTGCAAGCGGGAGAGGTTAGCACGAGCCTAGCCTTACCGCCCCTCGCGTACCCAGGTCGCGGCAAACGCGCCGAGCAGCAAGAGCAGGCCGATGAAGCCGGCGAAGATCGGCAGCACGCCGACGCCCTTGACGACACTGGCGTCGCGCATCCGCACGCCCATCCAGCCGTCACCCGCGAAGACGCCGGTCGAGCGCACCGGGACGATGCGCGGCAGCTCGACGCTGCCGCCATCTGCGATCCGCACGGAATTGCCGCCGGTCGCCTGCGTCAGCGGCTTCAGCGTCTCGGTGGTGGAGGTGACTTCCGAAAATTCCTTCGGATTGGTCGGGCCGACATTGATCAGCGCCTTCAGCGTGCCGTCGGTCGCCTGCCACAGGCCGAGCTCGTTCGCGGGAAGGCTGGCGCGCCACTCGCCGGGATCGCCGGGGCTGAGCGTCAGATCATGCGCGACGCCGGACGGCGACGTCACGCTCACCGGCTGCACGGTGTCGGCCATGGTCTGGCGCACCACGACGAGATCCTTGCCCTGCACCTGCATGCGCAGCGCCTCCTCGTCCAGATCAGGCTGCTTCATCAGCCAGTGCGACATCCGCCTGAGCAGATCGAGATGCGGACCGCCGCCCTCGTAGCCGCGCGCCCACAGCCAGATGTGGTCGGACAGCAGCAGCGCGACGCGGCCTTCGCCGAAGCGCGACAGGAACAGCAGTGGCTTGCCGTCCGCGCCGGTCATGACCGGCGGGTTGACCGCATTGCGGGTCTCGACGGTGCGGAAGAAGCGACTCCAATGCGGCGGCTCGAACGATGAGCCCTCCAGCCCGCGCGTCACAGGATGGCGTTTGCCGATGTCGGAGAGATGCGCATAGAACGGCTTCTCGGTGACGCCGACCGGCTCGGCCGGCAGCACCGTGTCCAGCGGCGTGCGCCAGATGCTGCTGGTCGAGGCATAGTCGGGCCCTGCCGAGACCAGCACGGCGCCGCCCGCGCGCACATAGCGTGCCATGTTCTCGAAATAGGGGATCGGCAGCACGCCCTGGCGGGCGTAGCGGTCGAAGATGATCAGCTGGAATTCGTTGATATGCTGCTGGAACAGCTCGCGGGTCGGAAACGCGATCAGCGACAGCTCGTTGATCGGCGTGCCGTCCTGCTTCTCCGGCGGCCGCAGAATGGTGAAATGCACGAGGTCGACGCTGGCGTCGGACTTCAAGAGGTTGCGCCAGGTGCGCTCGCCGGAATGCGGCTCACCCGAGACCAACAGCACGCGCAGCTTGTCGCGCACGCCGTCGATGGCGACGACGGCGCGGTTATTCACCGGCGTCAGCTCGCGCTCGAGCGGCGAGGCCTCGATCTCGACAATGTTCGGGCCGGCATGCTTGATCTCGACGTCGACGCTTGCGCTCTGGCCGCTTGTCAGCGTGCGCTCGTTGATGACCTCGCCGTCGCGGCGCACCGTGATCTTGGCGCGCTCGCCCGATACGCCCTGGTCGTCGAGCTTGAAGCTGATGGTCTGGTTCTGGCCGACGATGCCGAAGCGCGGCGCCGCGGTGATCGCGATACGGCGGTCGCGCTCGTCCTTCTGTCCGGTGATGAGGGCCTGCACCGGCGCCTGGAAGCCGAGCGCGGCGGCGTTGGCGGGGATGTCGTGAACGCGCCCGTCAGTGATCAGGAAGGCGCCGGCGACGCGGTCGACCGGCACATCCGACAGTGCGGAGGCCAGCGCGCCGAACAGTTTGGTGCCGTCGGTCTCGCCGTCGGCCTGTCCGGCCTCGACGACGCGCACCTCCAGCCCCTTGATCTTCTTCAGGCTGTCGACCAGCGCCTCCTGCGCCTTGGCGGCTTCCAGGTTGCGCTTGCCGAAATTCTGGCTGGGGCTCTTGTCGACGACGACGGCCGCAACCGAGGTGAGGGGATCGCGGTCCTCGCGCGTGAAGGACGGATTTGACAGTGCCAGCAGGAACAACGCCAGCGCCGCCACGCGCACCGCCGCACCGCGCGCCCGCGCAAGCAGCAGCACGATGGCGATGAGGACGATCGCGGCGAGTGCGATCCACAGGACGATCGCGGGGACAAGCGGCGTGAACGCGATGCCGTAATTCATCTTGATCCTATTGCCCGAGCCGTTCGATCAGGGCCGGTGCGTGCACCTGGTCGGCCTTGTAGTTGCCGGTCAGCGTGTACATCACGATGTTGACCCCGGCGCGGTAGGCGAATTCGCGTTGGCGCGGCTCGCCCGGCGTCAGCGGCAGCATCGGCTGGCCGTCGGGACGGAGCGCCCAGGCCCCGGCGAGGTCGTTGGAGGTGATGATGATCGGCGAGACGCCGTCGCCGCCGCGTGCTGGGCGC
>Ga0209148_1000666_pt1 | contig 29479 bp, 22 predicted proteins | sample AraplaCol_mMF_r2_2_FD_184288 | JGI IMG/M metagenome (GOLD analysis project Ga0209148, IMG submission 184288) | Arabidopsis root microbial communities from North Carolina, USA - plate scrape CL_Col_mMF_r2 (SPAdes) (version 2) | ecosystem: Host-associated > Plants > Roots > Endosphere | place... | reverse complement strand
GACAACGTCAGCATCACCGTGAAGCTGATCGCTCCGATCGCCATGGAAGAAGGCCTGCGCTTCGCCATCCGCGAAGGCGGCCGCACCGTGGGCTCGGGCGTCGTGGCGAAGATCCTCGACCTGTAATAGGGCGAGTGCGAAGTACCGGAGGGGTATAGCTCAATTGGCAGAGCGTCGGTCTCCAAAACCGAAGGTTGTAGGTTCGATTCCTACTGCCCCTGCCACTTAAGGTGGCACTCCGAAAAGCCCGTCGCGCCCCGACGGGCTTCGGCGTCTGAAGAGACGCATTGAATTGAAGGCCTCAAGGCCACAGGAAAACAGCCGAACATGGCCACTTCTCAAATCGAAACCGTGAGCACCGGCGCCGACAAGGTCAAATTGGCCGCGGCTGTGGTGCTGGCGGTGGGCGCCATCGTGGCGTTCTATCTGCTGGCCCGCCAAGGTTCGCTGGTGCAATGGGCTGCGCTGCTGGTTGGCCTGGCTGCGGCAGTGGCTGCCTTCGGTAGTTCGGAGAATGGCCGCCAGTTGTGGGCTTTCGGTCGTGATTCGTGGCGCGAAGTCAGGAAGGTTGTCTGGCCGACCCGCAAGGAAGCGATGCAGATGACGGCCTACGTGTTTGCCTTCGTGGCGATCATGTCCGTCTTCCTCTGGCTTACCGACAAGACGCTCGAATGGGTGTTTTTCGACCTCATTCTGGGCTGGAGAAAGTAAATGACTGACGACGCAGTTGAAACCACGCCGGGCGCGCCGGAGGAAGAAAGCACCTCCGTGCTGGCGCCTGCCGCCAACCCCGACCTGCGTTGGTACGTGGTGCATGCCTATTCGGGCATGGAGAAGGCTGTCGAGCGCAACATCACCGAGCGCATCAACCGCGCCGGCATGCAGGGCAAGTTCGGTCGCATCCTGGTTCCGACCGAAGAAGTGGTCGAAATCAAGAACGGCCAGAAGCGCACCACCGAGCGCCGCTTCTTCCCTGGCTACGTGCTGGTCGAAATGATCATGGACGACGAGAGCTGGCACCTCGTGAAGCACACCAACAAGGTGACGGGCTTCGTGGGCGGTGCCAAGAATCGTCCGGCTCCGATCTCGCAGAAAGAGGTCGAGGACATCGTCAGCCAGATGCAGCAGGGCACCGAGAAGCCGCGCCACAAGATCGAGTTCACCGTCGGCGAATTCGTGCGCGTCAAGGAAGGCCCGTTCACCGACTTCAACGGCACCGTCGAGGAAGTCAACTACGAGAAGAGCAAGGTGAGCGTGTCGGTCATGATCTTCGGCCGCGCGACGCCCGTGGAGCTCGAATTCAGCCAGGTCGAGAAGACCTGAGCCCCGGACCGCGAGGTCCTAACCATTCCCGGCTGCGCGTTGTCCGACTCGGCGCGCGGCCTTGATCGAAGAGTCGTTTAACCCCGGGGAGCCTCGGCCGCAAGCCAAGGCGATATCACCCGCAAGGAGAAAAAAGCATGGCGAAGAAAATCGTCGGCTTCATCAAGCTGCAAGTGCCAGCTGGTAAGGCCAACCCGTCCCCGCCGATCGGTCCCGCACTCGGTCAGCGCGGTCTGAACATCATGGAATTCTGCAAGGCGTTCAACGCGCAGACGCAGAGCTACGAGCCGGGTCTGGCGCTGCCGGTGGTCATCACCGCTTTCGCCGACAAGAGCTTCACCTTCATCATCAAGTCGCCGCCGGCCGGCGTGCTGATCAAGAAGGCGATCAAGCTCGACAAGGGCTCCGCACGCCCGCACACCGACAAGGTCGGCAAGATCACGCGTGCACAACTCGAAGAGATCGCAAAGACCAAGATGAAGGACCTGACCGCTGCCGACATGGACGCCGCGGTCCGCACCATCGCCGGTACGGCCCGTTCGATGGGCGTGAATGTGGAGGGCGTGTAAATGGCCAAGATCACCAAGAAGCAGAAGTCGCTCGAAGGCAAGGTCGACAGCACCAAGCTGTACCCGCTGGCTGACGCGATCACCATCGTCAAGGAAGCAGCCACCGCCAAGTTCGACGAATCGATCGACGTGGCCGTGCAGCTCGGCATCGACGCCAAGAAGTCGGACCAGGTCGTGCGTGGCGCCGTCGTGCTGCCCAACGGCACCGGCAAGACCAAGCGCGTCGCCGTGTTCGCCCAGGGCGCCAAGGCTGAAGAGGCCAAGGCCGCCGGCGCCGACATCGTCGGCATGGACGACCTGGCTGCCATGGTCAAGGCTGGCGACATGCCTTTCGACGTCGTGATCGCTGCGCCGGACGCAATGCGCGTCGTCGGTACGCTCGGTCAGGTGCTGGGCCCGCGCGGCCTGATGCCGAACCCGAAGGTCGGCACCGTGACCCCGGACGTCGCCACGGCCGTGAAGAACGCCAAGGCCGGCCAGGTCCAGTTCCGCGTCGACAAGGCCGGCATCGTGCACGGCACGATCGGCCGCCGCTCGTTCGACAACGACAAGCTGCAGGGCAACCTCGCCGCGCTGATCGACGCTCTGGTCAAGGCCAAGCCGGCGACCAGCAAGGGCGTGTACCTGCGCAAGGTGGCCGTGTCGTCGACCATGGGTCTGGGTGTCCGCGTGGACACGCAAACCATCTCGGCGAGCTAAAGAGATTTGCTCCACCTCGCAAGGGTGGGGCGGATGTGGTGGGTCGCGGCGGCTTCGGTTGCCGCGGGCCATCCAAGACCGCTGGTGTGCAGGGTGCTGCACTTAAACGCCGGACCTTCCCGTCCGGTATCCAGCGCAGATGGCGATCCCGCTGCAAGGAATCAAGGAAATCGATTTTTTGTTCCTGACAGTTGGTCGCTGCATGAAGCGCGATCGCAGGCCCCGGCCGAAGATCGCATTGAAAGGAGTAGACCTTGAGTCTGAATCGCAGTGAGAAAGAAGCGGTCATCAACGACGTGACCAGCCTCGCCGCAAAAGCTCAAACGCTCGTGATGGCGGAATACCGTGGCATCACGGTGGCCGATATGACCAAACTGCGCAACGAAGCGCGCAGCAAGGGTGTGAGCCTGAGTGTTCTGAAGAACACGCTGGCCCGCCGTGCTGTCGCTGGCAGCCCGTTTGAAGTCGTCGGCGACCAGATGACCGGCCCGCTGATCTATGGCTTCTCCGAAGACGCTGTGGCCGCCGCCAAGGTGGTGGCCGATTTCGCTAAGACCAACGACAAGCTGGTCATTCGCGGCGGCGCATTCGGTGGCAAGGCCCTGGACGTCGAAGGCGTGAAGCAACTGGCCAACATCCCTTCGAAGGAAGTGCTGCTGGCTCAACTGCTGGGCTTGATGCAATCCCCGATCTCTCGTACCGCCCGCGTGCTCGCGGCGCTGGCCGAGAAGCGTGGTGGTGGCGAAGCTGCACCCGCCGATGCCCCGGCAGAAGCACAGGCAGCCTGAGCCGCCTGCGTTTGAAACATTCAACCCAATTGTTAGGAAACAAAAATGGCATTCGATAAAGACGCATTTCTGACCGCGCTCGACAGCATGACGGTCCTGGAACTCAACGACCTGGTCAAGGCCATCGAAGAGAAGTTCGGCGTGAGCGCCGCTGCAATGGCCGCTCCGGCCGCAGGTGGTGGCGGTGCCGCTGCTGCTGCAGTCGAAGAGAAGACCGAATTCAACGTCGTGCTGGTTGACGCCGGCGCGAACAAGGTTTCGGCGATCAAGGCGGTGCGCGAAATCACCGGCCTGGGCCTCAAGGAAGCCAAGGACCTGGTGGAAGCCGCTCCCAAGGCCGTCAAGGAAGGCCTGTCGAAGGCTGACGCTGAAGCCGCCAAGAAGAAGCTGGAAGAAGCCGGCGCCAAGGTGGAACTGAAGTAATTCAGACCCCCTGGAGGGCTGGAGGCGCCTGAAAAGGCCCTCCAGCCTTTGCCGCTTTCAGAGCGCACTCAAAAGCCGGCTCGCTGCCGGTTTCCCGAAGGCCCCAAGGCCGATGGAGAAGCCGGAACGAGATGTTTTTTGAGTGTCTTCTGACCCCGACTGCAGAAGACCCCTTGGTTCGGGCGATGTGCAACGCATCGCTGTCCGCCAACGGCTGGTAGTGGCCAGCCGCCAAGCAGTGGTGCCCCGGCACTGCTGACAAGTCGCTGAAGATCTCAAGCACCGGAGCTCTCATGGCCCAATCGTCCGCGTACAGTTACACCGAACGCAAGCGCATCCGAAAAAGTTTCGGCAATCGCGACAGCGTCGTCGAAATCCCCTACCTGCTGCAGATGCAGAAGGACGCATACACCGCGTTCCTGCAAGCCGGCGTCCCCCCGAAACAACGTACCGTCGAAGGCCTGCAGGCTGCGTTCGACGCTGCCTTCCCGATCGTCTCGCACAACGGTTTCGTCGAGATGAAGTTCCTCGAGTACAACCTGGCGAAGCCGGCGTTCGACGTGCGCGAATGCCAGACCCGCGGCCTGACCTTCGCGTCGGCCGTGCGCGCCAAGGTGCAGCTCATCATCTATGACCGCGAGTCGTCGACCTCGCAGTCGAAGGTGGTCAAGGAAGTGAAGGAACAAGAGGTCTACATGGGCGAAGTGCCGCTCATGACGGACAAGGGTTCGTTCATCATCAACGGTACCGAGCGCGTGATCGTGTCTCAGCTGCACCGCTCGCCCGGCGTGTTCTTCGAGCACGACAAGGGCAAGACGCACAGCTCGGGCAAGCTGCTGTTCTCGGCCCGCGTGATCCCCTACCGCGGCTCGTGGCTCGACTTCGAGTTCGACCCGAAGGACATGCTGTACTTCCGCGTGGACCGTCGCCGCAAGATGCCGGTCACGATCCTGCTGAAGGCCATCGGCCTGAACCCGGAATCGATCCTCGCGAACTTCTTCGTGAACGACAACTTCCGCCTGATGGACAGCGGCGCGCAGATGGAATTCGTTCCCGAGCGCCTGCGCGGCGAAGTCGCGCGCTTCGACATCACCGACAAGTCGGGCAAGGTCGTGGTCGCCAAGGACAAGCGCGTCACCGCGCGCCACACGCGTGAACTCGAGCAGGGCGGCACCACGCACATCAGCGTGCCGGAAGACTTCCTGATCGGCCGCGTGATCGCCCGCAACATCGTCGACGCCGATTCCGGCGAGATCCTGGCCAAGGCCAACGACGAGCTGACCGAGACGCTGCTGAAGAAGCTGCGCACGGCCGGCGTGCAGGACGTGCAGGTCATCTACACGAACGAACTCGACCAGGGCGCGTACATCTCGCAGACCCTGCGCATCGACGAAACCGTGGACGAGTTCGCCGCCCGCGTGGCCATCTACCGCATGATGCGCCCCGGCGAGCCGCCGACGGAAGACGCCGTGCAGGCCCTGTTCCAGCGCTTGTTCTACAACCCGGACACGTACGACCTGTCGCGCGTCGGCCGCATGAAGTTCAACGCCAAGGTCGGCCGCGACGAATCGACCGGCCCGATGGTGCTGACCAACGAGGACATCCTGGCCGTGGTCAAGATCCTCGTGGACCTGCGCAACGGCAACGGCGAGGTCGACGACATCGACCACCTGGGCAACCGTCGCGTGCGCTGCGTCGGCGAACTGGCCGAGAACCAGTACCGCACCGGCCTGGCTCGCATCGAGAAGGCCGTGAAGGAACGTCTGGGCCAGGCGGAGCAAGAGCCGCTGATGCCGCACGACCTGATCAACAGCAAGCCGATCTCGGCTGCGCTGAAGGAATTCTTCGGCGCCTCGCAGCTGTCGCAGTTCATGGACCAGACGAACCCGCTGTCCGAGATCACCCACAAGCGCCGCGTGTCGGCCCTTGGCCCGGGCGGTCTGACGCGCGAACGTGCAGGCTTCGAAGTGCGCGACGTGCACGTGACCCACTACGGCCGCGTGTGCCCGATCGAAACGCCCGAAGGCCCGAACATCGGCCTGATCAACTCGCTGGCCCTGTACGCCCGCCTGAACGAATACGGCTTCATCGAGACGCCGTACCGTCGCGTGGTGGACGGCAAGGTCACCAACGAGATCGACTACCTGTCGGCCATCGAGGAAGGCAAGTACGTCATCGCCCAGGCCAACGCGGCCCTGGACAAGGACGGCAAGCTGACCGGCGACCTGGTCTCGGCCCGTGAGGCCGGCGAATCGATCCTGGTCGGCGCGGAGCGCATCCAGTACATGGACGTGTCGCCCGCGCAGATCGTGTCGGTAGCCGCATCGCTCGTGCCGTTCCTCGAGCACGACGACGCGAACCGCGCGCTGATGGGCGCCAACATGCAGCGCCAGGCCGTGCCCGTGCTGCGTCCCGAGAAGCCGATGGTCGGTACCGGTATCGAGCGCGTCTCCGCGGTCGACTCGGGCACCGTGGTCACGGCCACCCGCGGCGGTATCGTCGACTACGTCGACGCGACCCGTGTCGTGGTGCGCGTGAACGACGCCGAAGCGGCTGCCGGTGAAGTCGGTGTGGACATCTACAACCTGATCAAGTATCAGCGTTCGAACCAGAACACCAACATCCACCAGCGCCCCATCGTCAAGCGCGGCGACAAGATCGCCAAGGGCGACGTGGTGGCCGACGGCGCATCGACCGACCTCGGCGAACTGGCCCTGGGCCAGAACATGCTGATCGCGTTCATGCCCTGGAACGGCTACAACTTCGAAGACTCGATCCTGATCTCGGAACGCGTCGTCGCCGAAGACCGCTACACCTCGATCCACATCGAGGAACTGGTGGTGATGGCCCGCGACACGAAGCTGGGCGCCGAAGAAATCACGCGCGACATCCCGAACCTGGCCGAGCAGCAGCTCAACCGCCTCGACGAGTCCGGCATCATCTATGTCGGCGCCGAAGTGCAGCCGGGCGATACGCTGGTGGGCAAGGTCACGCCGAAGGGCGAGACCACGCTGACGCCTGAAGAGAAGCTGCTTCGCGCCATCTTCGGCGAGAAGGCTTCCGACGTGAAGGACACCTCGCTGCGCGTGGACCAGGGCTCGCAAGGCACCGTGATCGACGTGCAGGTGTTCACCCGCGAAGGCATCCAGCGCGACAAGCGCGCCCAGCAGATCATCGACGACGAGCTCAAGCGCTTCCGCCTCGACCTGAACGACCAGCTCCGCATCGTCGAGGCTGACGCGTTCGACCGTATCGAGAAGCTGCTGACCGGCAAGGTCGCCAACGGCGGCCCGAACAAGCTGGCCAAGGGCACCAAGCTCGACAAGGCCTACCTGTCGTCGGTCGAGAAGTTCCACTGGTTCGACATCCGTCCGGCGGAAGACGAAGTGGCGACGCAGCTCGAGTCGATCAAGAACTCGCTGGAGCAGACGCGCCACAGCTTCGACCTCGCGTTCGAAGAGAAGCGCAAGAAGCTCACGCAGGGCGACGAGCTGCCCGCCGGCGTGCTGAAGATGGTCAAGGTCTACCTGGCCGTCAAGCGCCGCCTGCAGCCCGGCGACAAGATGGCCGGCCGCCACGGCAACAAGGGTGTGGTGTCGAAGATCGTTCCGGTCGAGGACATGCCGCACATGGCCGACGGCACCCCGTGCGACATCTGCCTGAATCCGCTGGGCGTGCCCTCGCGGATGAACGTGGGCCAGGTTCTCGAGGTGCACCTGGGCTGGGCCGGCAAGGGCGTGGGCCAGCGCATCGGCGACCTGCTGCAGCAGGAGGCCAAGGTGGCCGAGCTGCGCAAGTTCATGGAGCAGCTGTACAACGGCTCGGGCCGCCAGGAGAACATCGCTTCGCTGAGCGACACCGAGCTGCTCGAGATGGCCGGCAACCTCCAGAACGGCGCGACCTTCGCGACACCGGTGTTCGACGGTGCCTCGGAAGAGGAAATCCGCGGCATGCTGAAGCTGGCCTACCCGGACGACATCGCCAAGGCCAAGGGCCTGACCGAGAGCCGCACGCAGGCCTACCTGTTCGACGGCCGCACCGGCGACCAGTTCGAGCGTCCCGTCACCGTCGGCTACATGCACTTCCTGAAGCTGCATCACCTGGTGGACGACAAGATGCACGCCCGCTCGACCGGCCCGTACTCGCTGGTCACGCAGCAGCCTCTGGGCGGCAAGGCGCAGTTCGGCGGCCAGCGTTTCGGGGAAATGGAAGTGTGGGCGCTCGAAGCCTACGGCGCTTCCTACGTCCTGCAGGAAATGCTGACCGTGAAGTCCGACGACGTGCAAGGCCGTACCAAGGTGTACGAGAGCATCGTCAAGGGCGAGCACTCGATCGAAGCCGGCATGCCGGAGTCGTTCAACGTGCTGGTCAAGGAAATCCGTTCGCTGGGTCTCGACATCGAGCTCGAGCGTTCCTAATTTGAAAAGGGAAAGAGTCTTATGAAATCGCTACTCGACCTGTTCAAGCAATTCACCCCTGATGAGCATTTCGATGCCATCAAGATCGGCATGGCTTCGCCCGAGAAGATCCGTTCGTGGTCCTTCGGCGAGGTGAAGAAGCCCGAGACGATCAACTACCGCACGTTCAAGCCCGAGCGCGACGGCCTCTTCTGCGCGAAGATCTTCGGCCCCATCAAGGACTACGAGTGCCTGTGCGGCAAGTACAAGCGCCTGAAGCACCGCGGCGTGATCTGCGAGAAGTGCGGCGTCGAAGTCACGCAGACCAAGGTGCGTCGCGAGCGCATGGGTCACATCGACCTGGCCGCGCCCTGCGCCCACATCTGGTTCCTGAAGTCGCTGCCGTCGCGCCTGGGCCTCGTGCTCGACATGACGCTGCGCGACATCGAGCGCGTGCTGTACTTCGAAGCCTACGTGATCACCGACCCCGGCATGACCCCGCTGAAGAAGTTCGGCATCATGTCCGAGGACGACTACGACGCGAAGCGCAAGGAATACGGTGACGAGTTCGTCGCCAAGATGGGCGCCGAAGGCATCAAGGACCTGCTGGAAGGCATCGAACTCGACAGCGAGATCGAACGCCTGCGCGGCGATCTGACCGGCTCCGAAGTCAAGGTCAAGAAGAACTCCAAGCGCCTGAAGGTGCTGGAAGCCTTCCGCAAGTCGGGCATCAAGCCCGAGTGGATGGTGCTCGACGTGCTGCCCGTGCTGCCGCCGGACCTGCGTCCGCTGGTGCCGCTGGACGGCGGCCGCTTCGCGACCTCCGACCTGAACGACCTGTACCGCCGCGTCATCAACCGCAACTCGCGCCTGCGCCGCCTGCTGGAGCTGAAGGCTCCGGAAATCATCGCGCGCAACGAGAAGCGGATGCTGCAGGAGGCCGTCGACTCGCTGCTGGACAACGGCCGCCGCGGCAAGGCCATGACGGGCGCGAACAAGCGCGCGCTGAAGTCGCTGGCCGACATGATCAAGGGCAAGAGCGGCCGCTTCCGCCAGAACCTGCTGGGCAAGCGCGTCGACTACTCGGGCCGTTCGGTCATCGTGGTGGGTCCGACGCTCAAGCTGCACCAGTGCGGCCTGCCGAAGCTGATGGCGCTCGAACTCTTCAAGCCCTTCATCTTCTCGCGCCTCGAAGCCATGGGCATCGCGACCACGATCAAGGCTGCCAAGAAGGAAGTCGAATCGGGCACGCCGGTGGTCTGGGACATCCTGGAAGAGGTCATCAAGGAGCACCCGGTCATGCTGAACCGCGCTCCGACGCTGCACCGCCTGGGTATCCAGGCCTTCGAGCCGATCCTGATCGAAGGCAAGGCGATCCAGCTGCACCCGCTCGTCTGCGCGGCTTTCAACGCCGACTTCGACGGCGACCAGATGGCCGTCCACGTGCCGCTGTCGGTGGAAGCGCAGATGGAAGCCCGCACGCTGATGCTGGCCTCCAACAACGTGCTGTTCCCGGCTTCGGGCGAACCGTCGATCGTTCCTTCGCAGGACGTGGTGCTGGGTCTGTACTACACGACCCGCGACCGCATCAACGGCAAGGGCGAAGGCCTGGTCTTTTCCGACATCGGTGAAGTCCAGCGCGCGCTCGACGCCAACGAAGTCGAACTTACCGCCAAGGTGGCAGTGCGCATCACGGAATACACCAAGAACAAGGAAACCGGCGAATTCACGCCGTCGACCTCGCTCGTGGACACCACCGTGGGCCGCGCGCTGCTGTCCGAGATCCTGCCGAAGGGCCTGCCGTTCTCGAACATCAACAAGGCGCTGAAGAAGAAGGAAATCTCCAAGCTCATCAACGTCTCGTTCCGCAAGTGCGGCCTGAAGGAAACCGTCGTCTTCGCAGACAAGCTGCTGCAGAACGGCTTCCGCCTGGCGACCAAGGCCGGCATCTCGATCGCCATCGACGACATGCTGGTGCCTTCGGAGAAGCACGGCATCATCGAGCGTTCGGCCAAGGAAGTGAAGGAGATCGAGCAGCAGTACGTCTCGGGTCTCGTGACCTCCGGCGAACGCTACAACAAGGTGGTGGACATCTGGGGCAAGGCCGGCGACGAAGTGTCGAAGGTGATGATGGCCAAGCTGTCGAAGCAGAAGGTCATCGACCGCAACGGCAAGGAAGTCGAGCAGGAGTCCTTCAACTCGATCTACATGATGGCCGACTCCGGCGCCCGCGGTTCCGCGGCCCAGATCCGCCAGGTGGCCGGCATGCGCGGCCTGATGGCCAAGCCTGACGGCTCGATCATCGAGACGCCCATCACCGCGAACTTCCGCGAAGGCCTGAACGTGCTGGAGTACTTCATCTCCACCCACGGTGCCCGTAAGGGTCTGGCCGACACGGCGCTGAAGACGGCGAACTCGGGCTACCTGACGCGTCGTCTGGTCGACGTGACGCAGGACCTGGTCGTGACCGAGCAGGACTGCGGCACGCACGGCGGCTACCTGATGCGCGCCATCGTCGAAGGCGGTGAAGTGATCGAATCGCTGCGCGACCGTATCCTCGGCCGCACCGCAGCCGACGACGTGCTGCACCCGGAAAACCGCTCGGTGCTGCTGAAGGCCGGCGAGATGTTCGACGAGGACACCATCGAGGAGCTCGAGGCGCAGGGCGTGGACGAGGTCAAGGTGCGCACGGCGCTGACCTGCGAGACGCGCTTCGGCATCTGCTCGACCTGCTACGGCCGCGACCTGGGCCGCGGCGGCCTGATCAACATCGGCGAAGCCGTCGGTGTGATCGCCGCCCAGTCCATCGGCGAACCGGGCACGCAGCTGACGATGCGTACCTTCCACATCGGTGGTGCCGCTTCGCGCGCTGCCATCGCCTCCAGCGTGGAAGCCAAGTCGAACGGCTCGATCGGCTTCAACGCCACGATGCGCTACGTGACCAACAGCAAGGGCGAGCTGGTCGTGATCTCGCGTTCGGGTGAAATCATCATCCACGACGAGCACGGCCGCGAGCGCGAGCGCCACAAGGTGCCGTACGGCGCGACCCTGACGGTCAAGGCCGACCAGCAGATCAAGGCTGGCCATGTCCTGGCCAACTGGGACCCGCTGACCCGCCCGATCATCACGGAATTCGCCGGCAAGACGCAGTTCGAGAACGTCGAGGAAGGCCTCACGGTCGCCAAGCAGGTGGACGAAGTGACCGGCCTGTCGACCCTGGTCGTGATCGACCCGAAGCGCCGCGGCGCCGCCAAGGTCGTTCGTCCTCAGGTGAAGCTCATCGACGCCTCCGGCGCCGAAGTGAAGATCCCGGGCACCGACCACTCGGTGACGATCGGCTTCCCGATCGGCGCGCTGGTGCAGGTGCGTGACGGCCAGGACGTGGGCCCCGGCGAAGTGCTGGCGCGTATTCCGGTCGAAGGCCAGAAGACCCGCGACATCACCGGCGGTCTGCCGCGCGTTGCCGAGCTGTTCGAAGCCCGTTCGCCGAAGGACAAGGGCATGCTGGCCGAAATGACCGGTACCGTGTCGTTCGGCAAGGAAACGAAGGGCAAGATCCGCCTGCAGATCACCGATCCGGAAGGCACGGTCTGGGAAGACCTCGTGCCGAAGGAAAAGAACATCCTGGTGCACGAAGGCCAGGTGGTGAACAAGGGCGAATCCGTGGTCGACGGCCCGGCGGACCCGCAGGACATCCTGCGCCTGCTGGGTTCCGAAGAACTGGCGCGCTACATCGTGGACGAAGTGCAGGACGTGTACCGCCTGCAGGGCGTGAAGATCAACGACAAGCACATCGAGGTGATCGTTCGCCAGATGCTGCGCCGCGTCGTGGTCGACAACCCGGGCGACACCAGCTACATCGCCGGCGAACAGATCGAACGCAGCGAGATGCTCAACACCAACGACGCCCTGCGCGCCGAAGGCAAGATCCCCGCGACGTTCACGAACCTGCTGCTGGGTATCACGAAGGCATCGCTGTCGACGGACTCGTTCATCTCGGCCGCTTCGTTCCAGGAAACGACGCGCGTGCTGACCGAAGCCGCGATCATGGGCAAGCGCGACGAACTGCGCGGCCTGAAGGAAAACGTCATCGTCGGCCGCCTGATCCCCGCGGGCACCGGCATGGCGTACCACCAGGCACGCAAGGTCAAGGACGCCATGGACGAGGCCGAGCGCCGCGCCATCGCCGAAGCGGAAGCTGCCGAACTGGCAGGTTCCGGCGAAAGCGATGCAACTGCCAGCACGGCGGACGCCAGCGAAGGCGCTGCGACCGAATAACTGGTTAGCATCACCGGCCATGACCGGTACACACGCCCCCCGACCGGCCCCGGTCGGGGGGCGTTTTCATTTGTTCTTCCCCTGTGTTTGCATGATGAGGCCTTGTCGTCGATGAGCTTGTTGCCCGAATCGCTGGCCGGCTGGATCGTGGCCGCGGTCCTGCTCTTCTGGTTTGTCGGTGCCTACAACCGGCTGGTGCGCCTGCGCGCGGCCGTGCTGCAGGCCTATGGCCAGCTCGATGCGGCGCTGGGCAAGCAGCTCGACTTCGTGCAGGCCAGCATCGCGGCGGACCCATCGCCCGAGGCGCCGCCGACCGGCGAGTCGCTCTCGTCCATTGCTCCGCTGCAGGCTGCGACCGCACAGTTGGCGACCCTGCTGGGTGCGACCCGGCTGCGGCCGCTCGAAGCGGGCGGCATGGCCGCGCTGGCGACCGCGCTCCAGGTCTGGATCGGCGCCTGGCAGCGGCAGCATCCCGACCAGGTGACGGTGTTCGACGCCGACGGCACGCTGTCGCGGCCCGCGCAGCTGCTGCCCGGCACGACCACCGGGGTACCGGGCGCCGCGGAGCCGATCGGCTGGCCCGAGCCTTCCGCGGCCGCGGAGATCGCGCGCAGCCAGTTCAACCAGGCGGTGGCGCAGTACAACGCTGCCATCGCACAGTTCCCGGCGCTGCTGGTGGCATGGGCCGTGCGTCTGCGTCCGGCGGCACCGCTGCTTTGAGCTGAGCCGACCTGTCGGCAGCGGCCGTGCGCGGCCGCTGCGGTATTTCGTGTCGTTCTCTTTCCATGTACGAAGTCCGGCTTTTGGCCGGCCCGTTACCATCGCCCCCAACTTGCCAGAACTACCTTCCGACCCCTCCCGCAGAGGCCCCGGCGACTCGCCGCCCCTGCAACAACCCCCGCTCTGGCGCCAGCTGCAACTGACTGCGACGGCGCTGGCGTCGATTCGCGCCGGCACGTCGGGCTCCGTGGCCTTCGAAGCCGTCGAGCCCGCGCTGCGGCCCGGCGTGCAGTCGCTCGGCTTCCAGGTGCTGCGCTGGCTCGGCCGTGCCGAGGCGCTGCGCCGCCATCTGGCCAAGCGCACGCCGCCGCCCCTGCCCGATGCGCTGCTGTGCACCGCACTGGCGCTTGCATGGGATGCGGCGCACGCACCCTACGAGCCCTTCACGCTGGTGGACCAGGCGGTCGAGGCCGCCAAGCGCAATCCCGCCACGCGGGCGCAGGCGAGCTTCATCAACGCCTGCCTGCGGCGCTTCCTGCGCGAACGCGACGAGCTCGTGGCCGCCACCGACACCGAACCCGTCGCGCAGTGGAACCATCCGCGCTGGTGGATCGAGCGCCTCAGGCGCGACCATCCTCGAGACTGGCAGCGCGTGCTTGCCGCCGACAACGCGCAGGCCCCGATGACACTGCGGGTCAACGCCCGCCGGACGACCGCCGCCTCGTACCTGACCGAACTCGAAGCCGTCGGCCTCGGTGCGACCCGCGTCGGTGCCAGCGGCCTGCAGCTGGCGCGTGCCCGCCCCGTGCAGCAGCTGCCCGGCTTTGCCGACGGTGCCTGCTCGGTGCAGGACGCCGCCGCGCAGATGGCCGCACCGCTGCTGCTCGACGGCCTGCTGCAGGACGCGGCGCAGCAGCCGCTGCGCGTGCTCGACGCCTGCGCCGCGCCCGGCGGCAAGACCGCGCACCTGCTCGAGATGGCGAAGCCCGGCGCCCTCGACGTCACGGCCCTCGAGGTCGACGCCACCCGCAGCCGCCGCATCGACGAGACCCTGGAGCGCCTCGGCCTGCAGGCCAAGGTGCTCGTCGCCGATGCCAGCCGGCCTGACCAGTGGTGGGACGGCAGGCCCTTCGACGCGATCCTGCTCGACGCGCCCTGCACCGCCTCGGGCATCGTGCGGCGCCATCCCGACGTGCGCTGGCTGCGCCGCGAGAGCGACACGGCCCAGCTCGCCGCCCAGCAGGCCGCGCTCCTGGCGGCCTTGTGGCCGCTGGTGCGGCCCGGCGGGCGGCTTCTCTACTGCACTTGCTCCGTGTTCCGCGAAGAGGGTTCGCAACAAATTGATGCGTTTCTTGTACACAACACCAACGCACGATTGCTGCCATCGTCAGGCCATTTGCTGCCCCAAAGCGGATCGAATGCCCGTGGCGTCCCGGACAATGCCTCTGGTGACCACGACGGCTTCTTCTACGCCCTGCTCGAAAAGCGTCCGCGTTGAGCGGCGGCGCCGGCTGGTGCCGTGGCTGCCCGTCCTGCTCTGGATCTGGGCGATCTGGATGTCGTTCCTGCCCGCACCGGCGTCCGCCCAGGCGCGCAGCGGCGCTTCGATCACCCAGATGCGGCTGGAACAGGATGACGACGGCGTCTACTTCAGCGCCGCCGTGCAGTTCGAGCTGCCCTCGCTGGTCGAGGAGGTGCTCGACAAGGGCATCGCCATCTATTTCGTGGCGGAGGCCGAGCTCTTCCAGGAGCGCTGGTACTGGACCGACCGCAAGGTCGCGCAGGTCACGCGCCACATGCGGCTGGCCTACCAGCCGCTCACGCGCCGCTGGCGGCTCAACGTGTCGGCGGCGCCCATGACCGGCGCGGCCGGCCTGGGCATCTCGCTGAACCAGAACTTCGACACCCTGGGCGACGCGCTCGACGCCATCAAGCGCGTCGGTCGGCTGCGCATGGGCGACATCGCCGAGATCGGCGACGACCCGCAGCATCAGGTCACCTTCCGCTTCAGGCTCGACACCTCTCAGCTGCCGCGCCCGTTCCAGATCGGCGTGGTCGGCCAGGCCGACTGGAACATCGCCGTCGAGCGCACGGCCAAGCTTCCGATGGAGAAGCAGAAGTGAGCACTTCGGCGCGCAGCGGCACGGCGGCCTCGCAGGCTGCGAGCCGCGCGCGGGCCCGGCGCTGGGCCATCGGCGTTGGCGCCGCACTGGTCACCGCCATCGGCCTCGTGCTGATGTTCCTGCTGGCGCAGGCCACCAACAATCGCGCGCTGTACGAGCGCTACTACGTACGCCTCTTCGGCATCAACGTCGTGGTCGCGGTGCTGCTGGTGCTGGTGATCGGCTGGGTGGCCTTCCGGCTGCTGCGGCGTCTCAGGCAGGGCAAGTTCGGCAGTCGGCTGCTCATCAAGCTCGCGGCCATCTTCGCGCTGGTGGGGGTGGTGCCGGGGGCGCTGGTCTATGTGGTGTCGTACCAGTTCGTCGCGCGCTCGATCGAGAGCTGGTTCGACGTCAAGGTGGAAGGCGCTCTCGACGCCGGCCTGAACCTCGGGCGGGCCACGCTCGACTCGCTGTCGGACGACCTCGCCGTGAAGACGCGCAGCGCCAGCGCGCAGCTGGCGCAGGTGCCCGATGCCAGCGCCGGCCTGATGCTCGAGCGCATCCGCGACCAACTCGAAGCCAGCGATGTGATCCTCTGGACCGGCTCGGGGCAGCTCGTGGCGAGCGCGGGCACATCGCGCTTCCAGCTCAACCCCGAGCGGCCGACGCAGCAGCAGTTTCGACAGGTGCGCCCCGAGCGTGCCGTCGCGCACATCGAGGGGCTGGATGAAAACACCGCCCCGGGCGCGACGCCGCCTGCCGCGAGCGTGCGGGCGCTCGCGATGGTGCAGCGGCCGGGCTTCGACTTCGACACCGCGCCGCGCTACCTGCAGGTCACGCGGCCGCTGCCGCCGGCGGTGGTCGCCAACGCGCTGGCGGTGCAGGAGGCCAACCGCGAATACCAGGAGCGGGCGCTCGCGCGCGAAGGCCTGCGCCGCATGTACATCGGCACGCTCACGCTGAGCCTGTTCCTCGCCGTGTTCGGCGCGGTGCTGCTGGCGGTGCTGTTCGGCAACCAGCTCGCTCGGCCGCTGCTCGTGCTTGCGGAGGGCGTGCGGCAGGTGGCGGCGGGCGACCTGCGTCCCACCGCCGTGCTCCAGGGCAAGGACGAGCTCGGCGGCCTCACGCGTTCCTTTGCCGTCATGACGCAGCAGCTGGCCGACGCGCGCGGCGCCGTCGAGAAGACCATGGGCCAGCTCGACGCGGCGCGTGCCAACCTGCAGACCATCCTCGACAACCTGACCTCGGGCGTGATCGTGCTCGATGCCAAGGGTACGGTGCTGTCCACCAACCCGGGCGCGACGCGCGTGCTGCGCGCGCCGCTCGCGGCCTACGAGGGCCGGCCGCTCGTCGAGGTGCCGGGGCTGGCGGAGTTCGGCGCGAAGGTGCAGCAGCAGTTCGAGGACTTCCTCGTCGAGCGCATCCAGCACGGCCTCGACCACTGGCAGCACGCCTTCGAGCTGCACGCCTCCGGCGTCGACCTGCCGCAGCAGGACGGCGCCATCAACATCGTCGCGCGCGGCGCGGAGCTGCCCGGCGCCGCGCGGCTGCTGGTGTTCGACGACATCTCCGAGATCGTCTCGGCGCAGCGTGCGCAGGCATGGGGCGAGGTCGCGCGCCGGCTCGCGCACGAGATCAAGAACCCGCTCACGCCCATCCAGCTCTCGGCCGAGCGGCTGGAGATGAAGCTGTCGGGCAAGGTCCAGCCGCCCGAGCAGGCGGTGCTGGTGAAGTCGGTGAAGACCATTGTCGACCAGGTCGATGCGATGAAGCGGCTCGTGAACGAATTCCGCGACTACGCGCGCCTGCCCGCGGCCGACCTCAAGCCGGTGGACCTGAACGCCTTGCTCACCGACGTGCTCCAGCTCTACAACGCCGAGAACCTGCCGATCACGCTGCGCTCCGAGCTCGACGAGCGCTGCCCGCCCATCAAGGGCGACGCACAGCAGATCCGCCAGGTCATACACAACCTGTTGCAAAACGCGCAGGACGCCGCCGAGGCCGCTGCCAGCGGCACGGGCAAGCGGGGCGAAGTCACCATCCGCACCCGGCTCGGCGACTCGGGGCAGCGCGTGCGCCTGACCGTGCAGGACAGCGGACCTGGCTTTGCCGAGAACATCCTCAAGCGCGCATTCGAGCCCTACGTCACCACGAAAACTAAAGGTACCGGTTTGGGCCTCGCGGTCGTCAAGAAGATCGCCGACGAGCACGGCGCGCGCATCGAGCTTTCCAACCGCGTCGTCGATGGGGCTGTAGCAGGGGCACAAGTCTCGCTATCATTCGCGCTGGCAAGCGAGCCGCGGGCAGCGGCCGCTCACACCGAAGATTCGTCGAAGTCTTCCGCCGCCTGAGCCGCACGAATGACCGTCGCACAGGCGATGGATGGCCAGCGGACTCAACATACCATTGCGGACACCAGCGCACACAACAAGCAGCACTCATGGCAAACATTCTCGTGGTCGATGACGAGCTGGGCATCCGGGACCTGCTCTTCGAAATTCTCAATGACGAGGGCCACAACGTGGAACTCGCGGAGAACGCGGCCGAAGCGCGCGCTGCACGCCAGCGCGCACGTCCCGATCTCGTGCTGCTCGACATCTGGATGCCCGACACCGACGGCGTCACGCTGCTCAAGGAGTGGTCCACTGCGGGCCTGCTGAGCATGCCCGTCATCATGATGAGCGGCCACGCCACGATCGATACGGCAGTCGACGCCACGCGCATCGGCGCATTCGCCTTTCTCGAAAAGCCCATCACCATGCAGAAGCTGCTCAAGGCGGTGGAGCAGGGACTGGCTCGCGAGAATGCGCGCCGCGCCGCAGCGGGTGTGGTGCCCGCACCGATCACCGGCAACCAGGCAGCCGCCATCACGACGACGGGCGACAGCCTGCTGATGGCTTCGCTGGCCTCCGTGCCGGTGGCCGACACCGGCCCGCAGTCCACTCAGAGCTTCGACCTCGACCGTCCGCTGCGCGATGCGCGCGACGGCTTCGAGAAGGCGTACTTCGAGTTCCACCTGGCGATGGAGAACGGTTCCATGACCCGCGTCGCCGAGAAAACCGGGCTCGAACGCACCCATCTCTACAGAAAACTCAAACAACTTGGCGTCGATCTTTCAAGAGGGCGCAGAAGCGCTGTATAATTTGAGGCTGCACACAGCAACGGCCCGGTAGCTCAGTTGGTAGAGCAGCGGATTGAAAATCCGCGTGTCGGTGGTTCGATTCCGCCCCAGGCCACCATCTTTCTTTTTCGGTAGAACCCAAGGCAGCTTAAAAGTCCTTGTATATCAAGGACTTAGCCTGAAAAGGCGGCTCAGGCGGCGTCACCGGATCTCACACAGTCCCGTTCTTGCATGTACCCCACGGTGTACCCCAGACTGCTTTTCAACCGCAGTCGATTTTGGGTACACCATGGGGCAACTCAACGAGCTTCAGATCAAGGCGGCAGCGCCGCGTGACAGGGAATATTTGCTGGCGGACGGCGAGGGCCTTTACCTTCGCGTGCGACCGACCGGCAAGGTGTGGGTCTATCGTTACAAGCGGCATGGCAAGGAAGCCAAGCTAAGCATCGGGCACTACCCGGCGGTGACGCTCGCGACGGCGCGCCGGAAAGCGCGGATCGAAGCCGAGAAGCGCGCCGATGGTGTCGATCCCCGGGAGGCCCGGCGCGTGGAGGCCGAGCGTGCTCGCGTTGCACGCCTTAATACCTTTGAACTAACCACCCGTGCCTGGCATGTGCAGGCGTGGAAGGATCGCGAATGGTCGGCCGGCTATGCCGGAAAGGTGATGCGCCACCTGGAACTGCACGTCTTTCCCTGGATCGGTGCGTTGGCCATGGAGGCGATCTTGCCGACCGAGGTGGTCCGATGTCTGCACCGTATAAAAGAGCGCGGCAATCTGGAGACGGCGCAGCGCGTGCGCGAAGCGGTGCAGCATGTGTTCCAGTACGCTGTCGACGTGGGCGCGCTGGATCCGGCCCGGAACTTCGTGAACGGTCGCACGGGCGGTCTGCCGCCACCTCGCACGCGCCACTATGCGGCCATCACGGATCCGCAGAAGCTCGGCCAGTTGCTTCGGGACATCCGTGCCTACAACGGCAACGTCATCACGCGTGCGGCGCTGCAGCTCTCGCCCTTGCTGTTCCAGCGGCCTGGTCAGTTGCGGTTGGCGCACTGGGAAGATGTGGATCTCGATCAGGCGCTGTGGCGTTGCCCGCCCGAGAAGATGAAGCTTCGAGAATGGAAGAAGCGCGACGTACGCACGCCGGCTCACCTCGTGCCGCTGCCGACGCAGGCGGTCGAGATCCTGCGCGACATCTATCCGCTGACCGGTCCCAGTGGGCCGATCTTCCGCAGCATGTCGAAGCGTTCCGAGAAGACGCGCTACATGAGCGACAACACCATTAACAGTGCGCTGCGCACATTGGGCTATGACACGAAAGAGCAGATCACAGGCCATGGGTTCCGGGCCACGGCCCGGACGCTGATTCGTGAGCTGCTGGGGGCGGACCGTGAGGTGATCGAGCGGCATCTGGCGCATGGCTCCGATGAGGAACTGGGCAGCGCCTATGACCGCGCCACTTTCCTGACTCAACGGCGCAAGATGATCCAGGTGTGGGCGGATCTGCTCGATGACTTGGCTGCGGGCAAGGCGTTGGCGATGCCTGCTTGCACAGAGTTCGCGACAGCAAGGGAAGGCGAGATGAGCGTGCTAAATGCTGGCTCTCTTGCTGGTGCGTCGCCTATCTTGATGCCTGATTCTGAGAGCAGTGTTGACGCGCTGCAGCGGCATACCCCTTCCGGATCTCGATTGGAGGGCGTCACTTCATGAGGAACGCCATCCCCTCTTCCAATGCCAGCGCCGCGACTTTGCCGAGCGGGTATGTCGGTATCCTTGGCGGCTGCGCTGCGATACACGCGCGCTTCGTCGTGCGTAGCTGCCGACCCGTGTCTCCATAGCAACGCCATCGCGAACCGCGGTCGCTTTCCACCTCTGCCTCGGGCCACTGTTCGTTGGATGTTGATTTCCATCCAGAAGTGACCCCCACTTAGCCGTGTGATTGGAGTGAACCCCTGCGGCTGGACCACTGGGAGTCAGATCTAAGCCGCTTGCTGAACCAGTTGATCTTCGAACTCGTTGGGTGACCGATAGCCAAGCGCCGAATACAGGCGCTTGGCGTTATAGACCTCTTCAATGAACTTCGGTAGCCCGACCGCGACATCGGCGAAGGTCTTGTAGCCTCTGATGTAGATGTCCTCGACCTTGAGCGTCTTCATGAAGCTCTCGGCCTGTGCATTGTGGTACGGATTGCCGGGTGAGCTCATCGAGCCGCGCAGTCCCGCTTCCTGTAAGGCCCTGTGGTAGGCCTCGCTTGCATACTGGGCTCCGCGATCAGTATGGAAGATGCAGCCAGGCGCAGGGCGTCGGCTTTGCACGGCGGATCGCAGCGCCGCCAAGGCCAGCGTTGTATCGATATTGCGCGAGATCGCGTAGCCTTGCGGCTGCAGGCATCCAGCATGGCCGCCAGATAACAGAACCCCGTGGCAATCCGGATGTAGGTGAAGTCCGCCACCCACACCACGTTGGGCTGGCTCGGGATGACATTGCGGTACAGATTTGGGAAGACCGGCGAGTCATGCCTGCTGTCGGTGGTGCGCACAAAGCGCTTGCGCGGCTTGATGCCCAAGCCCTGGGCCCTCATCACACGCGCGACACGCTTGTGATTGACCACATGCCCACGTCTGCGCAGTTCGTGCGTCACGCGCCGGTAGCCATAGCCAGGCAACTCATCCTGAATGTTCTCAATCAGTTCGATGAGGCGCCCATCGTTGAGGCACTCGCTGGTCGACGTCGACCGATAGTAGAAGGTACTGCGCGGCAGTTCGATCACTTGGCACCCTCGTCGGATGGAGCAGGCTTCGGGCCGGAGACGATCGACAAGTTCTCGTTGTCGCTCACGAGGCGCGGGCGTGGCGTTTTTTTGACCAGGTCCAGCTCCATCGTGAGCTGGCCGACCTTGCGCTCAAGCGCAGCGATCTTCGAGCCAGGCAAGCGCCTCTACATCCGCAAGGCGACACTGCGGCAATGGCGCGAGCAGTTCGCCGCGCTGATGCGGGAGCAGGGCGTCGCGGCCAACGCGACGCCGCGGCAGGTGCGTGGTCAGATCCGCAAGCCCCTGAAGAGCGCCATCCATCACCGGCTGCGTGCGCTTCGGGCATTCGGGCAACTGCCGCCGGACGAGCGGGCAGGTGGGCGGCCGCCGAGAACGTCGAGTTTCATGCAAGCCAAGCTCGGGGCCGTGCTACGGGCACTACAGACAAAGCGAGACACCCTGGATGCCGGCAAAGACGAGATGCTGCGCACGCGTCAGGAGGTGGCGGCAGATTGGCAGGCGACCGCCGATACGCTGAGAAGGCAGGGCAGGCCGAATTGGCCGAGCGCGTGGAGCGCTTCATCGAACGCATGCCTGCCGTGCAGACCGATGGGCAGCGCATGGCGGAGCGCTGGAAGGATGCGGAGCGAAACCGAGCGCAGGAGCGTACTGATGCCAAGTCACCTGGAGCACCAGCTCGGTGAGCCAGGAACTTGTGCAACGGCCGACGGAGTTTTTTGCCGGGCTGTGGCTCTGAGCGCTTGGCCGGCATCACCGGTTTCGCTGAGGCAGCATTTCGGACCGGCGCACGGGTCATTCAGCGCGCGACAGCAGCCACTGCTTCATCTGCTCCAATTGCTTCTCGCGGGCTGCGACGGCGAGACCCAATGCCCGCTCGCCATGACGGCCGACGCTGAACGACTTGCTCACGTTCCGACCATCGATGCGTGTCTGCGCTCGCCACATGGCGGGTAGACCGTCCGGCGTCCGCCGGACGCAGGTCACGCCGGCGATGCCAATGGGTGAGTCCACCCGCGGCCTGGCTGCCTGCACGTGACGCGGCGTTTGCGGCTTCCCGGCGGCGATCTCATCGCGCCATCGCTTGGCGATCTTGAGCGAAGCGCCGACGCCGCCGTGGGTGCTGAACAGGAAGACGCGGCGATGGCGTTGGCCTTGCCGTATGAGCGTGACTTCCCAGCGGTCGTCCATGCGCCAAATGCCGCGCATCGAGGGTGGATTGGGTGTTCCCTTGGGCACAGTCGTATCGTAAGGGCTGTCCTTGCTTGAGATGCCGGGTGCAACAAACATCTGACCGGACTTACAAGCCCTCTAGTCTCCGCTGCTTTTGAATAGCCTCGCCAGGCGGCTGCCCGCGCCTACGAGCAACAACGGTACGAAGACGAGAAGCACTGACCCGACAATGAGCTGTTCCGCCACACTGGAAGGCGATCTCAGGTGCAACACTTGGAAGATCTGTGGCGATGCTTTCCAGTAGGCGGCTAACCACGCGATCCACAACGTCATGGCCGCCATCTTGACCCATCCCCTCCAGGCTTCATTTCGCCCGGACTCGAAAATCGCGAATGCTGCTCTTCCGTAGAAGGTGTCGACCAGCAGGAACAGCCCCGTAACCATCAATGAAAAAGGGATCCGCCATTCCTGGTATTGCACGGACAAGGCAACGAGTGAAACCGCAGCGGCACCGATGATCAGCGGCGCTGAATGTATCGACGCGAGCTGCATGAGGAGGTAGGGAAAGCCCACGGTGAACCGCAGCACACGCATCAGCTCTGTGGCGATGGCTGGCCAGCCGATGCTGTTGCCGAGAAGCTGGCGCTTTTGCGCGGCCTCCCGCAGGGCTTGCCAGTGCCTTTCAATATGCCGGCCGTGGGCGGTATATGCCGTGCGGGCCACAAAAAACCAAGTTGCGCCTGCACTTGCGGCCGTCCACGACAGATCAGCAAGAAAAGGCAGCGAAAAGGCGCTCGCGACACACAGGATCAAGATCGCGAGCATTGCTCCCGTCGCACCTGTGTTGGGACGCCTGATCCTCGGCTTGCGGTACAGGTAGGAGACGAGTGGCCGAAAGCAGATCAAGAGGAGAAGGCTCGTAGCCAGAACCAGCATCTGCAGCGTGCCGTCGCTCGGTATCGTCGGGAACCTCATCGTCTCCAGCAGCAAGCAGATGCACGTTGTGCATAGCATGCCGATCGGCAGAAGCCAGTCCCATATGTTCGCCGGAGAAGATGGGTAGTCGACGATCGAGCCGGCTTTCAACTGAACCACTGCGCAAACCACCGCGGAGGCGCCCATGCCAATAAACCCAACGGCCAGAAGCTCACGCATCCAAGAGGACACGACGTACCCGCCCAGTTGCTCGCCAATGAAGCACAACAAGAACACAAGTCCACCGCGCGCCCAACCTGCGGCGTGAAGCGCGATGCTGCATCGACTGTCCTGAATGCCGGGAACTCCCAGCGCACGGCGCTGGCTCGACGTCAATTCGGACCACAGACGACTCAGCCCGCTCTGCGCAAAGAGCGCGAGAGCCCAAAGCTGGACAGTGCTCAGCTGCTGAGCCAGCTGTCCAAATTCCACCACCTGTGCGTAGCGCTGTTGGATCACATTCCTTCGCGCGAAATAGAGTTCCGAGCGGCTCAGCCGCTCTTCCAGGGCGATGGCCCCTTGTCGCCCCAGCAACTGCGAAGCGCGGAAATCGTTGCCCCATTCGAAGTAGCGATCCATCACCTCCATCAGGAGGATCGGCATTTCCTCCGTGCTGATGACCAGTTGCGCGAACAATCGACTTGCCTCAGGGCGTTGCGACAACGGCAATGCATCGAGTTCTCGCTGTAGTGCTGGCCAGGCCTCGATGCATGCCTGTTCGCCGTTGTCGCGGATCTGCTGCGCGACTCGCTGCACCAGATCGTGCGGATCTACCGGCAAATCAGCCTGATCTGGAGCAGGTCGAGATTCAGCATGCTCTGGGTCGCTCTCTTTGGAACTTGCCTCTTCCTCCCTGGCAGATTCGCCCCGAGCCTTTTGCGCACTCCAGCCCTTGTCGAGGCTCTCCGTAGTCGCTGCGTCTTGCTGTCGTACGTCATCGGCGACGGGGAGGTGTTGGCTGGATGTGGTCTCGTCTTGCCTGTCGATGGCATCCCGCATCGATCCGCCCCGGATAGAGCCCGGGTCGTTCTCAAGAGCGTCGGGCTCAGCTTCGTGCTTCTTGAACTCGGCCCATTTCACGACCTGGATCTGAATGCCGCCTGCATAGCCCTGCTCACTGTGCGCAGGGTACGTAACGGGCGTCGCCGCTGCTGTTTTCGTATGCAGGCCCGACTTGGCATAGCTCTGCGCCCCCTCGTAGGCGCTGCGCAGGGCCTGATAGGCTGCAGCATCATCGTCGGGTCGCGTGACCTTGAGCCGCGCGGCATAGGCTTTCTTGATAGAGATGAGATCGTCGGTCGCCTCAATGCCCAGCGTTCGCCAGATGCTCACAGCACGAAACCCTTGTCGATGCTGTCAAGGTAGGTCCTGAACTCGCCGCGTACCTGCTTGATGACATGTTCGTCCTGGGAGTCGAGCACGGCTTCAAATTGGCCGAGTACTCGTGCGATGTCCTGACGAGCATTCCCAAGGCGGTCCTCGTACAAGCGCTTGGCACGCTCGACCAGGTATGCGTTCTCCTGCTTGTCGCGCGGATGGACCTTGAGCGCCCGAAGCTTTTCGAGTGCGACCTCGATCTGGTCGCTTGTCATCACATCGGTATTGCGCTGGATCACGCTCTGGACCGTAACGCCCGTGGCCGGCACATGCGCTTCGACTTCCAGCAGTCCGTTGACGTCGTAAGTGAAACGCACGTTCACGGTGACTTCGCCGCGCGGCCGGGGCGGAACGGCGACATCGAGCGTCCCCAACTGCAAGTTGTCCAAGCCGCGGGGCGACTCGCCTTGACGGACATCGAGCCTGATGGTGGCCTGCCGGTCCTGCACCGTCGAGAACGGGTGGACTCGGGACAGGGGCACAGGACTGTTTCGTTCGATGATGGGGTGAAAGCGGTCGTGGTAGCGACGACCATCGACTTCCTCGGTCGTGACGATACCGAGCGAATAGGGCATCACATCGGTCAAGACCACTTCATCGAGTGCCGCGTCGCGGGTCTTGAGCGCGGCCTGGATTGCTGCACCGCGGGCAATGGTTTCGTCCGGGTTGATGGTGCGCAAAGGCAGCCGAGAGAACAGCCGGGTGACGAGTTGCCGAATCATCGGCATGCGGCTGGCACCGCCGACGAGCACCACCTCACTGAGCGCGCCGGGGTCGAGCTTGGCATCCATCAGGGCGCGCTCCAGCGGGCGGCGCAATCGCTGAAGAAGACCAGCGCAACGGCTTTCATACTCCGTACGAGTGATCTCCAACGCATGTCGACGGTCATCGCGTTGCAGGACCAAGTTTGCTGTCTCGTTGTCGCTCAGATCTCGCTTGGCTTGCTCGGCAGCGTGCCAGAGCGCGCGATCGACCTCGATGGCATCCCTGTCCCCGCGGGTCAAGCCCGGCGTCTTCTCCAGGAACCAGTCGACGAGCACCTGCACGAAGTCTTCGCCGCCCAATCGGGTATCGCCCGCGCTGGCGCGCACTTCCACGACGCCTTCGAAATACTCCAGCACCGAGACGTCGAAGGTACCGCCGCCCAAGTCAAAGACGAGGAACGTCGAATGGTCGGCACGCTCCTGCAGGCCGTAGGCAAGTCCTGCGGCGGTGGGTTCATTCAGCAGCCGTTCCACCTTAAGGCCGGCAATCTGACCGGCCGCCTGCGTGGCCTTGCGCTGCACATCATTGAAGTAAGCCGGGACCGTGATTACGGCTTCAATGACTGGCTGGCCGAGCCAAGCCTCGGCGTCTGCCTTGAGCGCACCGAGGACCAGGGCGCTCAGCTCTTCGGCGCGCAGGCTGCGATGACCGAATTGAACCCGGTGATCCGTGCCCATCCAGCGTTTGAACATCGTGGCCGTGTGTTGTGGCGCCGTTGCCATGCGCTCGCGCGCGGGAAGACCTACCAAGATGCTGCCGTCGTCCAGCAGGCTCACGGCGGACGGTGTCAGGAAATGGCCCAGTGAATTCGGGATCAGCTCAGTCTGCCCGTTCCGAAACACGCTGACCAAGCTGTTGGTCGTGCCCAAGTCAATTCCGACAATCACGTTCTTCCTCACTTCTCTTGCGTTTTGCCAACCCGTCACCGCCCCCCGCATTCCGCCACAGCAGGAATCCGCTCGATCCAGTCCGTCATTTGCCGTCTCGGAAACGACATGGGCCTCATGGGGTGGTGCGGAGAACTCCTGGATCAGGTCTTGGCTGCGGGGCGCGGCGCGTCTGCGGTTGTCGGTGTCCGCTTGATGCGCGGCTCCAGCCGGGAAAGGACATCGGCGGTGGCAAACGTCTTCCCGTCCATATCCTTGAGATCGGAGCGGAACTTGACCAGTATCGAGCGCACTGGCTGCGCACGCCCAGGTCCGCCGGATGGCATGTAGATGAATAGGGGCGGCTGGCTTGGCGTAGGTAGCGGCGCAGGCGCCCGGAATACGGGCATCACGCCTGCAGTCCGTCGCATGTAGGGCTCATGTGCGTTTGTATCAAAAAGCGTCAAACCCATTATCAGGGTGCGAAAGTCCTAAGCATGGGGGTGTCGCGTGCCCGCCGTGCGCACAACTTCACGAATGAAACATCGGCAACTCTCAGCAATTCTTTAGTTAATTCTTAAGTGCTATTAGGCGCGTGCTGAATAACGAGATTTCCCACCAATTCGGAATCGGTTCGTCTTGGAAAGCGCGGCCTGACGCGCTGTTGTCGTCTGATCGTGGTGGCCACAGATGACGAGGGCTAGGGTTTTGCCACCTGTGATAGTTGTCAGTTGTCGGAAGTCGTGAGTCGTCGCACGCTCGACCCACATCCACGCGGGAGGCGGGTATGGAGGGCGCTGGATTGGGCCGCGATTGCCGGATCGAGTCCGGATGGCAGCGCTGCTCTAATTTCGGTGTCGGTCCTGCTTTTGTCCGGAGTCTTCAAGTCAGAATTCACCGTCGGTATGCAAGCCGTTACTTGAAGGCTCGACCCAACTTCAAGGAGTTGTCATGCAATTTGAACCCCATGCCCGTCACCGCCATGTTGACCTTTCGAGCGTGGCGGGCCCCGAATTCTTTCGCATGCCCGACGTGATACGCATTACGGCGCTGAGCCGCGCCACCTTGTATCGCAGGATTGCCGGGGGCAAATTTCCGCCTCCTGTGCATTTGGGCGGGCGTGCTTGCGGATGGCCGCGTGCGGCGCTTCAGCGCTGGATCGATGATCCGGAGGGGTATTCGGATGCCTATCGGACTGGTTGAATCAGTATTGGGGTTCGGCGGTTGGGTCGCTGATTGACGCAACTGCCCCCCGGCGGCGGATTCGACCGGCTGCTCCTTGTCTCATCGGCGCGTCCGTCTTCTTCTGTGAATTGCCGTGCACCACTGACATTGCACCTGTAGACCACCATCTCACTGATGCCGTACTTGGCTCTGTAATTTGCGCCGCGCCGGCCTTCTATGGTCTGGTGTACCGAAAGGTGTACCTGGAGAACGGGGTGGAGACTGGAAGCAAATGCTGGCGCGGGTTATGCGGGATTTTTCGATCCCGCCCCAGCTAGATCGCTGTCTGCGCCGAAAGCCGTGCCGCCAATCCTGCCCCCTCCGGTCTCCTGGAACAATCTTTGCGTAAGGAAGTTGCCGTACATTTGCGGCACAAAAGGGTTTTCGCAAAGTGACTATGAGTCGACTGAAGGATGAGACCGTGTCTATCCGCACGTCCGCGGACATCAAGCAACTGCTGAAGCTGGCGGCAGCGAGAGAACACCGCTCCGTGGCTTCCACCATCGAAATGCTCGTGCGGGCCTATGCGCAGGAGCATCAGCTTGTGGCTCGATCCGGCGGGATGGGCAATACAGGTGATCAGGCGCCGGGTGCTAGCGCGGATCGATGAACGTCGGCTCCACTGGTCGACAAGCTAAGAGTCCACAAGCTGGCTGGCGGTTGAGGCTGTTCGACGGCTGGTGATCTGCTTGGTGCGGGCTCCGGTCGCGCTCGCGCAATCCACTCAATGATCTGCTTCCTGCAGGCGTCTCAGCGCATGCTTGAAGTCCTGATCAATTGCGCTCGGGATTCAGGCGCGAGAGCGCCGTCAACCACGCCGTGGTGATCTCTTGAGCACGCGAGCCTGGGGTCGTTCCGCCGCAGTCATCGATCACCAGGACGCGCAGGAGTCGTCCCGAATACAGGATGGTGCTGACGGCGTTGACTTCGCACAGCGGAGTGCTTGCGCCCGCTTCCGAGACCTTGGCGGAGCGATTCACGACGAACGAAAAGCTCTTGAGTCTCGTTGGTACATCGAAGAATCCGGACAACTGCTGCCGGTAGTTCTCGCGCCGGAGGTCGCCGCCGCGTGCGGCGATGTTCGCGTCCTGGGCCTGCAACTCCTTTTGCGCCTCGCCGGATTTCGCCCTGAGGTCACCCAGCCTGGCGTGGGTCGCCCCGCGCAGTTGCTCGAACTCCTGCACCGTGAACGGGCCGCTCGGATGGGGCGGATCCACGCTCACCGTGATGTACGGGTAAAGGTCGGCAACCTGGCCCTGCCGAATCAGGACCAGCTTGTCCGCCGGCACGAAGCAGGTGATGAAGTTCGAGCTCTTGGGGGCCAGGGAGGCCGCGCGCTCGGCGAGCGGCCGAATTTCTTCGCAAGCCGCAGGGAACTTTGCAAGCACGGGCAGCCGCACGGTCTGCACCCCCAATGACTTTTCAATAAAGGTTGGATCCGCTGCAACTGCGGTGTTGATCGAAGCTGCAAGCGCAGCGCTCAAGATGAATTTGAGCACTGAGGGGTGGAGAAGGCTGGGCAGGTGCATGACGAAATATAGAAGGCGTGGATCGGTTCGCCACGGTGAAGGCCCTGACCGAAGCATTTCCCTCGATCCAGGCAATGGGGCGTCACTGTTCAATGGCCAGTACCGCTGCGCTCTTTGCGCAGGAACAGGCGCGAGATCGTCTGCGCCGTCTGCTCGCGCGAGGCGGCATCGCCCGCATGCAGCTCGGCCATCGCGCCGTGCATCATCTTCTGGGTGAGGCCGCGCGACATCGCTTCGAGCACCGCCTCTATCGGCTCGCCCTTGGCCAGCAGCTTGCGCGCACGCGCCATCTCGGCGGCGCGCCACTCGTCGGCCTGCGCGTTGAGCTGCTGGATCAGCGGCACCGTGCCGCGCTGGCCCAGCCAGTGCATGAAGTTCTGCA